>JAABUP010002633.1_pt1 | contig 34014 bp, 55 predicted proteins | sample 5559201 | NCBI WGS metagenome assembly JAABUP01 (sample SAMN10711887, study PRJNA513373) | rock metagenome | isolation source: Antarctica rocks | place: Antarctica
ACATGATCGCGCAAGGATATGCCACAGATGCGTCGCAAGCAGTTCATCTGAAAAACAGCCAAAGGGCTAATGTGTTGTTTCACAACAGCCCATGTTTCTCCAGAGTACAGCAGAACTGACATGATGAAGCATTGAAAGAATTGCATTTTAACAGACAGGGTCAAAGCCCTAGAGGACCAGATGTTGGCCCGTCTGAGTTGCTGGAAGGCACTATTTGCAGCAGCTACTCGATAGCGCAGGCTGAGTCAATTCAACCTGTGCTTGAGCATACCTGATTTTGCGGTGTAGTGTTGCTGAGTGGCCGATCTACAGTTTGTGTTGATCCATTGTACTTTTGTAGCACCACATTGCCCTGATATGTAACTTAGCCTAACATCAACATGTGCGTTAAAAAAAAGATGTGTGGTGCCTATTTGTATAAACAGATTCAATTGTCTGCTCATAATACAGTAGTACCGCTGCACCATTCAAGCACTGATTCATTCAGGTCTAGTTCGTTTGGAAAATGAGCTTGTCTCTACAACTTCTATCTATGTGCAATGAAGAAGCTAGCTTTGTGTGATAGGGTGCAGCTCTGCCACAGTAGTATCATGGACTGACTCAAGCACTGCAAGAGATGAAGCTAGTATAGGTTCCAGCATGCCTTGTAGTTGCTGCAACTCATGGTGAAGGCGCAGCTCAAGCGAAACATACTCCTTCAGCTTCACCAGCTGTTTGTCAACTTCTGCTGATAGACCAACCTACGCAAGTGGTGCACAATCACATCAGCATCTGGTCTGTGAGCAGCAAACCTGTGTGGGGTATGTGCCAGCTTGTATGCAATGCATGTCTGATACTCGCAGATGAACTCCAAGATAGCAAAGGTGAACGCGCATGATGACAAGCTTCCCAGGGAAGCCTTGCTTCTGTTTCATAGCATGGCAACAAGTATGCCATGAAAATGCTACATGACATTCTGCAAGACTCAGATAGCAAGGGTGAGTGGCAAAGCGCCATGAGCTCACCTCTCCTGCGTATGTGTCCAACACACGATGGGCTACGCCAAGCAAGAGGCGCGCATAGCGAGGGTCCACAATGAACTTGCACAAGCACTGCAGTACAGGGATCAAGCTATCTGCGTCTCGCCCACCTGCCCAACACAACACAAGCTCAGCACCAAACCAAAATTGCAGCTTGCGCAAAAGAGTCTGTCCTCTTCTTTGCCCCTTGCCACAAGTGCAAGCCCAAGACAAAGTAGAGAGTACAAACAGAAGAGAGAAATCTCATCCAGCCCAGACTTGCAGGCCAAAAGCCCCAAACCATGTTGACCAGCAACAGGACATGGGGCAATCGAAAGATGCAAGGGGGGCCAAAGGCCGAGACAGAGGGCTTACCCAAAGCAGCAGGAAGGCCACTGCGAGCTGCCAGCTCCTCCACAATGCTGCTCACAATCTCTGGCCTGTCGGTGCTGATGGCAGCATCTAGCGCCTCACGATACTGAAAGGATTTTAGCAGTTTGTCATATGCCTTTAGCTGTATCCGCTTCTGCTGAGAAACCTTGAAGTCGTCTGCTGCTGCCTTGTCGCTTTGGCCTCTGATGAAGTAGCGATAGGTGGCGGCTGTCAGTTGCGGCTTGTACCGCTGCTTCCTGGGTGGTCTCCCGCCTGTTGACACAAGTAGGCATGCTTGTAAGGGGCCCTCAATGAATGTCTTGCTGCTTAGCAACTTCAGAACTGATGGCAGAAGCATTGCTTTTGTGGCTTTACTACCAGAGCCAGAACCTGAAGCTGCCGATTCTGCAGTTTTACATCACACAAAAACATGGTCGACACATTTCAAGCCCTTGTGCGCAACATAAACATCAGCCACACTTAGTGTCTGTGAGATCAGGTCCTCAAGGCTGCTTGCAATGCTGAACGTGGTACACCAATGTGGTAGACAGCATGCCGACAAGACGACACGCTGTGAGGCTGCACACTTTGGAGGCCAGGTTGTGCAACGTGGCTTACCGGCTTCAACAGGGACGAGCTTGGGTTTGGAGTGCTTCCTGATGGACAGCTGGCCATCAGCCTGGCCCACTGCCAGCAAGCCACAGTCTGGGGAAATGCCCAAGCACAGCACAGGGCCTGGGTACTTTGAGGCGTGAGTCACCTTGAAGCTGTCCAAGTCATACACCTGCGCAGTGATCTGCATTCTGAGCAACATGCATAGTCCACAAGGACTTGTCATCCTGACATCTGAATGACCAACACAAGAAGGTTGTGTTGCATGGCATTACGCTCCCCTGACCTGAACATGCTGTCCAGACATCAGTTTTAATAGCTTGTGGACATTGCAGGGCAGTGCACAAGCTTTGGCAAAGTGTGGTGGTGCATGCAGCATAGTCACGGCACCAACAAGCTGTGCTGCACCAGTCCTCTAGTGAGACGTCAAGAAGCAAAAGCAATGGCAAGCATGCACACCTTGACATGACCATCTAGAGAGCCTGACAGCATGCGAGGGGCTGCTGCAGAGTCTGGCCCTGCCAAGGGGCTTAATACAACGCAGGTCACTGTCTTCTGATGCTGAGAGAGGCGCTGCAGCAGGCGGCCGCCCGCCATCATGTCCCATACACACAGAGAGGTGCCACCTGCTGTCACTGCTAGCCCCCCTGCAAATTCATGCAAGTCCAGCAATGGGCACCTGGGTGCATCCGACCACATCGCACGCGTGTGTGACAAACGGGCAGATGTCTTTCAAAATGTGAACAGTGCAGTTTGTACGCTTGACTCATGGCCACCACAGACAAATGTCACTGCTAAGGCTGCATCACGGTGTCATTTACAGCAGGCTACAATCATGGTCATCAGTATGTCATTATTTAGCAGACAGTCAGGCCACAGCAGCCAAGGTGTGTGCAGCCCCTGTGCTGCAGCGCATAGTGAGGCCTACCAGTTGCGCTGCCTAGACAGCAGCACACAACATACACTACTGCAGTATCAGCTGGACAGTGAATGTACCTGAAGGGAAGAACTTGACATCTTCAATGGAGGCGCCATGATCTAGATTCATGACACATTCCTGGCCTCGCACATCCCACAGCTTGCAGATGTGGTCATAGCCAGCAGTGGCCCACATGTCTGGACTGGTAGGGCTGACTGCTGCAGCCCTGACATAGTCTGAATGGCCATCAAGGCGGAAATCCTGCTTGCCAACTGTGACATCCCACCAGCGCACCTAGAGGCATGCAGGAAAATAGCTTTTTGCATGCAAGCCATTACCGAAGTGCTTTAAGCATTGTGCTAGCAGTATGCGAGCAGCAGGCCACAAGAACGAGTGAATGCATGGGTCAAGACAGCCTGATGCTTGGACTCTGCGCTGCCACAATGTCTGTTGCTCTAATGCAGCAAAACCCAGCTTGCAACAATGTACAATAGCATAGCATGGGCAAGATGGCATAAATCACTCAGATCATTTCATATCGTCTCCTCACTTATACTAGGATTGAACAGCAATTGTGATTTGGGTTTGATCATCATAGTGAGCCTTGTCCATCTGACGCACACACTCTGTCAGGCATGCCAAAAGCTTATGTTCCAGAGTCAGTGAACCCGCAAGTTCTGTATTCCTCTATCAAAAGGGCGAGGAAATACAGTAGCAAAACACATACTGTGGTATCATCTGCAGCTGACAGGACATGCATCCTGTCAGGGGAGAAGTGAGCAACATGCGCTGCCCTCTTGTGCGCCTTGAGCTGCCTGAGCATAGTCCGGCTGCCAGCATCAAAGATCTGCAACAAACAGTGCAACACTTCAAGAACAGTTGCAACACAACTGTACATTGTCAAATGCAGCTGCTGAATCAAGCGCTGGACATTGGTTTGATGTTGTGTGCCTCACCTGCACAACGCCATCTTCCCCACCAGCAACAAGGAGCTTGCTGTCTGAGCGGAAGTTGCCGCAGTATGCTTTATCCTTGAAGCGTGTGAATTGTCTGCGAACTTGTCTCGTTACCGCATCATAGATGATAACCTGCAGGATTACAAAGGACCGTTGTCAGACATGGCTTTACATGAAGGATTGTAACAATGCACGCCTCACATACAGCGTACAATGATATATCCAAAACACCTTACCCTTGTTGAACTTGTGACCGCAAAGTTGTAGGGGTGCTGTTGAGCGAAGCTGATATGCGAGACAGCACCAGCCTATCGACGCACAACCACATTGAAATGTCAGATGCTTGTCGTATGTTCTTTGCGCGGATATGGCAGAGCAAACCCACAGTCATAGTCACAGAGCAGTCAACTGCAAAGCAAGCTAAGCAGCGGACGGACCTGCTGAGCGTTGACGGGATTGCTGAACCGCTTCCAATACTTGCCTTCTGCGGTTTCTCTGAGAGCGCGGGCAGGAAATTGCTTGAGAGTTAGCTTACGATACTCGGCTGGTTCGTAGTCCATGCGTGAAGCTTGCGGTCATAATATCAGCCCCATACGAAGAGATAATGCAGGCTATGCTGCGTTGCACTGCTGAGAGCAGCACCGCTACTGTCTTAGATAGCGCGTGGCTGAGTTCCGACAGTAGCTGTTGAGGCGTCGGAAGACCTAAGTTGTAGACCTAATACAAATTTGCCTCGGTATGACTAAGGATCGGACATCTGCTTTCAAGCGTCCCTTCATCGCGCATCACTCTTTGCCTCACCCGCATAGCATCTCACTCACAATGTCGGCTGCCGGGGCGGCTGCCAAAAGGCTTTTGGAGAGAGCCCCCAAGGCTGTCAGAACTTTCAAATCCAGCGCAGTCCAACAGTCAGGAGGGCATGGCCACTCAACTGGGGTATGAGCAATTTTACTCTGTAAGTATTGCGCTGCTAATGATGTGCAGCTGCTGACATTTATTCTTTATGGTAGGGTTATGACGACTACATCCATGCTGAGCATATGTACAGCATCCAGAAGGTATGCTGACATCAGAGTTAGACCCTTAGTGCTATACGTGGATATGTGCAAAAACTTTGTGCTCTCTGCAGATGCCTCACAGAAAGATCAAAATGGCGATAGCCTGCTCTAGCATTGTGATCCTTGGCTTTGGCATTCCTACTACTGCCATTCAGTGGCAGAAGCACAAGGCTGCTGGATGATGACTGTATGGCTCGATTCATTTAGCTGTTGCTACTATCAAGGTGTATGAAGCATCCCGTGCAGCTTGAAGCATCTTGTAGCCAGCATCCTTTCTAAGAAATTACGCGTTTGACAGCTGCAATGGTAGCATCTACAGGCTCTTTGCTACGGGCGATGGAAGGCAACATCATCTGTCGCTCCAACACGTGTCAGCTTTAGTCTAGCAGCCAAATATGCATCAGCACTTTGCATCCCTGTTGTCATGTAATGTCCAAAACTCTAAGCAAGATCAGGCTGCCAATCTTTCCATACTAATCAAGCTCTCAGTTAGTGCTGACTTCCAGGCTCCCCACTGCTGTCCAATGGCCAGCATTGTTGCAAAAGTCTTGTTGCAGCCCACAGTTGGCAGTAAATGTAGCCAATGCATCGACCTGCAGGGTCATCATAATCACAAGTCTCCTCTTAAACATCTTTGGATGTGAATTCACACATGCACCAGTCATCACAATTTGCAAATTTGTTTTGGTAGCACTGCATCGCAGCTCATGTGGGCATGGAACCCGTTGTTGTGTACCTTGTTACCAAACTGGCCCTTGTAAAGGGACCCATCTTGCAGCGCCCAAGTTCCACTGACGAACACCCCATCAACCCACTCACCAATAAACTGGCACTCTGTGGCCTGCATGTCAAGTTGTGCGGTTGTATGCAAGCCATATGCAATGAGCTGCATATCATGCTGACTCAAGAAAGTTGCCAATGCATGACACCTGAATTCAGAGTCACATAGCAACCCAACTTCACATACTATGCACCCATTCTGGCAAGCAAATGCAATGGGCGCACCCTGTGTAACAAACTAGGCGTTGAGACCACAAGGCAGACTCAGGATGCCTGACACAGACTGTAATGAGCAAGAACAAGTGGAGTTGTTTTGCCATAAATGTTGCTAATGTAACCAAGGGAACAGCTGGCGTTGAGGGTTGACCTTGAAATAGTACGATCCCTGTCCATGCTTGGCACCATGCTCAAAGGTACCGGTGTACATGTCTCCATTGGCGTAGGTATAAAATCCTTGACCATGCATTTTGTTTTCAGACCAGTCTCCTGAACAGCAGCAGCAGTGTGATGGCTAACAGGCAGGCTGATGCATCCATGGTTGCCGCAAAGGGTTTGGTGAAGTTGGGCTGATGTAATAGCTTGCAGCAACATGCTCATGAACAGAGCATGCTGCAAAAGATGCTGCACTTGCACATACCTTCATATCTGCTTTTGTCTGGAAAGGTCAGGACACCGTGGCCATGCCGCATATGGTCTTTATACTGCCCATCATAGTAACATCCATTTGACCACACATATTTACCCTTGCCGTCACGCTGCCCATGAGAAAGAGTACCTTCAAATCTGTCGCCAGGCTTTTCATCCTCATCCTCCTCCTTCTTGGCAGGTGCAGGGTATGTCAAGAGACCCTGCAGCCACTTGTGCAAGCCTTGGTAGGCTGCAAAGCGATTGAGTCAAAGGTCTGCACGCTCAGCACCTGGCCGTGTGGTTTGCCTTCCTCGTCAAACGCTCCTGTCCAGTTCTGCACGTCAGTTGTGTTGAGTCGCAAACTGTGCATAAGCCTTGCTGCCAGTAAGGGGGACGCTTGCTCACCAGCTGAGACGTCTCTTCGCCTTCCTCCGCCATGATATTGTCTGCACGTTGGCACAACAAGTACCAGCTGCAACAAGAATAGGCGCTTTACAGTCTGGCTCTGGACCCTAGTGTTGCAAGGTAGGGTTTACTTCACTATGATGACTTTGCTGCAATGTCTGTCACATCTGTGAGCGCTGTTCACCTGTGCTTTCGATTTGTCTGCTTCACGTATGCAAAGTACCTTGGTCGACGTGAACGCGGTCGCTGGGGGAGGAAAAGGCACCAACCCAAAGACCACCTTGTACGTCGGAGGGTTAGAAGAGAACGTGAACGAGGCTATACTGCATTCAGCCTTCATTCCTTTTGGCGACATCAAGGACGTCAATATACCTCTAGACCACGCAACTGGTGTGTTTTGGCAACGAAAACTGAGTTTAGCCTGATGTTGAGTGCTGTTGATCTAGGTGAGCAAAAGCTAGTGTCCGGCTTGCAGGCAAACATAGAGGTTTTGGCTTCATTGAGTACGAGGCAAAAGACGATGCGGCAGATGCTATAGACAACATGCACAATGCCGAACTTTACGGCAGAGTGCTCAGAACTAACTATGCTCAGCCCATGAAGATTAAGGGTGGAGACAAGGGTTTCAGTCATCAAGCCGTCTGGGCAGATGCTGATGATTGGTATGAACGTGCAGAGGCTGAGCAGGAGCTAGAGAAGCTGGAGGACGAAAAAAGACTCAAGGAGCAAAAAGCAGTGTCAGAAAAGTACACGCCAAAGGACCCCATGCAGGAAATGGAAGAAGCCATATTGGCCTGACTTAGTCCATGTTTGTATCTGATGGCTGTCTGAGTTTTCAGGATATGTACTGCGAGTGATCAACAAGCAGAGTGCTCGTGCACAGCTCAAAGGTGTTATTTGTACTATGAAAGTAGTGTGTGGATATCAACTGCGCCAGACATATGATGTGTTTGTGTGTACTTCCTCAGGGGCTTTGGCTGGTTGTGCATGGCATACTAGAGATTTTTTTGTGGGACTGGCTGTGGCAGATTACATCACATCGTGTCATGTGATAACAGTGGGCTTGTCTCTGCCCGTCAACTTTTGCATGTTGGATAGTGTCAGTGCCACATCTACTAACTTTTGCAGCGCAGGTGCTGTCTCCTGATTCAACTCCTTTTCACCAGCATCTGCTGGTACATATTTCTCAATGTACATGCGAATAGTCGCCCCAGATGAGCCAGTACCTATGCAACCATGCATGACAGCGAGTCAACTTCCTGTGCTTTCATTGTGTTTAGTTGTCAAGTGCACATGCCAAAATGCGACTTAGTAGCAAAGCCAGTGCCAGGGAAACAAGTCCGCCTGTTGAATGTAAAGTCAGACTGAGAACTGACAGCGACATATAACTGACCTGATAGCCTGAATACTATTCTTGATCCATCTCTGCCCAAGAATCTCACACCTTGGTGCTCAGCAACCGATCCATCCACAGGGTCCTTGTAGGTGAATTCGTCTGCTGTGTCAATCACAAAACTGCGAACCTGAGAGACCTCACCCTGCAGATGCATGTCTACCTCATTGCCCAATGTCCTGCAAGCTGACAGGCTTGTCTGCAGTGTTACAGCAAACCAAAAGTGAGCAGAAAGACAGTAGACAATGCGCGGTAAATCACGGTGTTGTCTGCTGTGCTCTGTGCATTTGGATCATACACAGCCATCTAATTGCTGATGCTGCAGGAATGGAAGCCAAACTGTACATGCACATATACACCGCATCCTACCTGCTTGCTAATGAGGTGCTTCATGACCGCATCCGCCTTGTCAGACTCCACCCCCTCATAGTCATATCTGGTATAGTAGTTGCGCCCATACTTGGCCCAGTGCTCTTTCACAATCTCCTCCACAGTGACCAGCTGCAATGGCATTTGTTGTTTGGGCTGTCCCAGCACAGTCTGCTGTAGGGCCTGAGCCATGTTCCCTATGACGCTGCCTGTGTGCTTGGTCATGGTGTTGTTCCTGTACGCCAGGATAGAGAGCCAGGCGAGCACTGCCCACAAACCATCCTTCTCCCTATGCACACATACACTGGTCACGTTGAGCTGTATGATGTCCACTGGCAGCTGAAAGGCCATGATGCATGCTACAGTCGCAGCAAGTCAACATGATTTGCTTGAACATGACATGCAACCAGGCAACGCAATTGAGGCCTTGTTATAATTCTTATCATAGACATGGGCTGCTGCTCATGCTTGATACAAGGCAGAGCTACACAATTAAGCAATGGGGGTCAGTTGCTCTCAATGGGGGTCAGTTGCTCTCAATGGGGGTCAGGAGGGTGCTATGCGGGTCACGGCTTGCAATGCGCCCCACTGCACCTAAACAATAGACACCCTTGGCAGTGCTGAGAGTGCAAGCTCATTTCATTCCCAAAACGTCTATATTTTCACAACACATACATCTGTTCTACAGCGGAAGTCTAAACTCAGACATGCTTGCGGACAGTAGAAATGCGTTCCTGAATTGGAGAGATGTAACAGTTGTAATGGCTCACCTGACGTGGTCACTGCCGGTGCCAAAGCTCTCCTCCCCACACAGTGCACACTTGCCGGTGTCCATCAGGTTGCCAAAGAACTTCCAGCCAGTGGGGGTTTCATAGCAGTTCAGGCCCTTGGCCTTGGCCACACTGCACATTTTATTCAGTGTTTTACAAGTTCTGGACATGACACCCATCTTACATCGCACTCACACACCAGTTAGCCACACAGCATGCCATTACCACAAATCCAAAAGACCCATGCCATGAACTGATAATTTTGCATGTGCCGCTAGGAGTGAAGGTTGCACCCGCTGCTGCAAGCAGGAACTGCTCTGCTGTGTTGTTCCCACAGATTCTGTTCATCATCAAAATCATGCAGACTCTGGCCTATGTAGTAATTAGTGATCTGCTTGATGCACGGTAGCAAGTACACTGTGCGGACAATGCCAATGCAGAAGCATGCACCAGCATTGCTGAGCAGCAAGGGTACCACAATAGTAGTATACTGACCTGTCTAATGCTGCACTGGTAGGCATACTGCGCGCAATCCCAGACAATCCATTCTTGAAATAGGGAATGGCATCTTGCGCATACGCAGCAATAATGGCCACAGAATCTGAAGGTGTCACGAAAAACTTGTGGCCCAGGATCATGTTGCGGTCAGCATCCCCGTCACAAGCAGCGCCAAAATCTGGGATGGTGCTTGGTGCATGGTCCCCAAGACCCATTCGGTTGACCAGGTCATGGGCATAGGTCAGGTTGGGGTCAGGGTGGATGCCCCCAAAATCAGGCTTGGGGTCACAGTTCTGAAGGCTGCTTTCACTTGCTCCAAATTCCCGAAACACTTTCACGTTTCAAGACAAATCACTGCAGTCTTTGCATTGTCAAGCGCATCATGCGTTGACACACCTTGTAATGCAGCGCTCTATTAGGTATGATTCAGCAACTGAAACTGTTTACACAGTTGTACACAGCAAAGGCATCTGGCAGAGACAACAGTTTGTCACACACCTACGCGTGTGACAGATTGGGTTGTCAAGTATTGGCGCATGTGAGCTGTCAGCTGGCTTGCAGGCAAGTTTGAAGTTCAATATGTCACACTTAGTCATGAAAGGAATGCAGAACAGCCTCCCTTCAGGGAAGGAGGTAGGCATGTGGGCGTCATTGGGCAGAAAGGATGAGCCACAGCCTAAGATCTACATACCTGAACGAAGATGCGCTTGGCATAGGGTCCTGAGACACCGTGCATGGCGTCAAAGGTGAAAGTGAAGTCTGGCTTATGCAGCAGAGCCTTCAGGGCATCAAAGTCAAAGATGGTGCGCAACAGCTTCAGATAATCCTCCACTGAGTCGATCACCTGCGTTTGCAGATTCCAGCAACAAATCTCATTCGTTGTCATTTGTTTTGCGTGAAATTGCGCTGTAGCATATGCATCTGGCAGAGCAGCAGCACCATTCCAGTGTGCTCTGTGTCATTGCTAGCACCTGCTTGCTTTGCACGTGGATGCTGCATGGTGCGAATATGCCAATGTGCAGCAGCACCCCTTTGAAAGTATAAAAGGCTCGGATTATTGCGAAATTGCCTGTCTCTCTGAAAGTTGTGACCGCAGCATTTTCCAGCTACCAGTGATGCCATTTAGGACCCTGAAACCTTGCTCTGCCACACAGCAACAAGCATACCTGCACGGTGAAGGGCCTGAATTTGGTGCTGCCACGAGTTTGGACAAGGTACTGCGTGGTGCCGGTCTTTTTGTAATCCACGCTTAGGTCTTCATCAGCTATGAAGTATTGCTTGATCTTGGTGGTCCCATCATGAATGGCATTTGTCAGCTTTTCCAATGCAGGTCCACCGTTCTCTGTGTTGTACCTGCATGCGTCAATACCCACATATGACTGATGAGCAGTGCATGAAAGTACAGTCTGTACCATAAGCATGCATTTGTGGTACAGACTGATACAGATTGACGGTACACCACCATCAATACGCTGTTCAGAGTGACCAGGCACATGTATTGATGATCAAGGCAAGCTGCAAGTACCCTGACAGAGTGGGTGTGTGACATACTTGATGCCAAAATCTTAATCTGGTCCTCCAGGATTGTGGCTTGCAGTCAAGATGAATCCACCATATGCCTCACCACCATGCCGATTGCGGATGACTGCAGATACAGCTGGCGTGGACAGCAAGCCATCCTTACCAACCCATATCTTGCCCACACCGTTTGCAGCTGCCATGCGGCAGATGACAGGAATTGCAGTCTCTGAAAAGTACCTACCATCTCCAGAGACCACCAGAGTACTGCCTATGCTTCAAAGAACAAAGTCACAATATAGTCAGACTTTTTTGTGGAAAGCCACGTTTGTGCGGGATGCAATCACCTTTGAGGTCATCAGCAGGCAGGGCATTGAAAGTGGCTTGCACAAAGTTCTCCAGGTAATGTTTTTGCTGAAAGACTTTGACCTGTAGGAAATCTTGCACACATTGAAGTCATCACAGGACCGACAATAATTCGTTACTTACTCCTTGCGTACCTTTTTACGAAGTCCAGATGTGCCCGGTTTCTGCCCATCGTATATTTGGGTCTCGACGACCTTATAACCAATTCCCGACATGTCAGATCCTGTTTACAGTGATTGCTGCGCTTTATCAAGGGTAGATCGCACAAATCACTTCCACATGCATGTACGCTTATGCATGCAGTTTGACTCTGACAAAGGGACAAAATCGAGACATTACTTCCGCCCTTCCTGCTAGCTGTGGCAGAAAGATGCCCTGACACAGGGGAGGGCATATGCTGCTTGCCCTGAGTTTGGAATTGCAATTGCACCACCGACCTTGATCATCAGGTGTCTTGCCCGGCTGAATGAAGCTCATATTGAAGCAAGACATGAGCACCAGTGCATGTTATTGAGATTTACTCTTCCTACCATCGCCCGTTGTTTCAGATTAATACATTGGGCGAGCTCAAAAGGCAGACAGAGAGCAGACATTGCACACAACTGCATGCTCAAGCTGTAACTGCAAGCACTTGAATGATGAGGTAAAAGACATTCATTTGCTGTATTCGTTTCATATCTGGATTGGACGCAGTAGCAAGCTGCATGACCACTGGTAGGACCTGATCAGTCAGGAGTGGCGTGCATCAGTTACACATCTCTGCCAACTGCCCAATGACCTCCTTGCATACGTGTCTTCTGCTGAGTGCATTACAAGCAAGCTGGGAAGCAAGCAGCTCAGCAGAGGCTTGAGCATCAACATGCCTGCTACAGTAATCAGTGCTTTCAGAACCAGTGAGCAATTGCTCAATATTATTACAATAACTAGTGTACACATGACGCAAATGACACCCAGACAGACTGAAATCACCAGCACTGTGCGCAGCTGCTATGTTTTTAGAAATATCAATCGTCCAGTGTAGTTAACAAAGCAACACCCCGTTTTGTCCAATGCGCTGCTGACATGTTGGACGGTAATCGCACATCCATGACAAAGTTGGTGCTGTGACCGGTGGTACTCAAAATGCCGCGGCGCTCACTAGTCTTGTACATTGGACAAAGGTAGTGCTGGAACTGAGAGAATGCAGTGACCTCCTTAGGTACCATCCATATGATAGGCATAGGTGTAAATAAGACCTGCACATCACACAGACATCCCCTCAAGTACTGACATGTAGACGGAATCAAGACTATGGCCTCAGATGTGCTGTGAGCTTGACAAGGAAGTCAGGGTCAGGGTCAAATTGGGTGGGCAGCTAACTGCCACATCAGCACGTACCAGCATGCAGGTCATGAGATTCTTGGCAAGTTGCCTGCTAACCTCAATGCCATTGCATTGGCCGTCACTCGCCCGCTAGCTACGTAGACCACGGTACCAGCAGTATGAAGTAAGCACGACAACAGCAGCCTTCCATCGCTGTGGGGTCCAAGACCAGACATTCACCTTTGGTTCAGATTCTGCTAGCACATGCTCAACAGGGTCCCACTTGCAGCCATCCAGGAACAGCCCCCGGCAGTAGACACCATCCTCAGGCGGGCTCTGGCAGTCGCCCGGCTTGTCCATCACCACAAAATCAAAGTCAATCTGATCTATTGGGATCTTGTACTTCCTGGCATAGTTCTGCTTGGCTCCAGTCATGAAAGCCTGCGCAGTGCACACCAGATCGAGTGATGCAGGACAGTCCACCAGCAACCTGCCAACAAGCTACCTAGCTGAACAGGATGCGCACACATGTGCCACTATTGTTGCTGTTTCAAGCCGCCACAGTTTGGTGGGCACGTCTTTGCAGGCAGATGTGCTTTGACCCTGACTGAGGCACGTCGCATCAGGGAACTGCAGTGTCACTGCATCAGCATAAGCACCACATGGCTAGCATGGTCGCACTTCTATATACAAACCAACTTGGGCATCTAAAAACAAAACCCTTGTTCACCTGGGTGAAGAAGAAGCCTGACAGCCAATATACAGTTGGTGGGCCTTTCTCTATCCAGTCTTGGAAGAAGCGACACCTCTCCAAGACCTCCTTCACATATGAGCCTAGCGTCTGCAGACAACACCAATGTCATTGATGAGCAGTGCGCCAAGGTGTCGCCCACACCAATACAAGCATGTACAGCTATGCAGCCCTCAAAATGCAACATGATTGCAACATGGCTCTGCTCTGATAGATGCAGCCTCTTTTTAATGATGTCATGATGACAGGACGTTCGCATGCGTGATCTTTTCAGATCCTTGCAAAAATGCAGCACACGTGACCTGGTGCTGCACAGCACAGCATGCCTTTGAGGAACTGAATGCACAATTTGTGTCAGTACGCAAGTCATATGCAAGTTGGCAAAGACAGCAGTGTACCTTCAGACTGGGGAAGGACTTCTTGAGCCACATGGCTGGCACCTTGCCATCAAAGAGGGACCTGCCGACAGCATCCAGGTCAGCGCTCATGAGGGCCAGCCCTCTGACTGCCTTGCCCAGATCTGTGAGGCTGCTGCACACCACCGTCAACAAGCTGTTCACACGCTGCACCTCTTGCACCAACACCTGCACCACAGCCGTGCCAAAGCCTCAGCTTACAAATGAACGACAGCACGCTACAAATGAGTGGACCATTTCCATGCTGGATTTGTACCACGGCTCACTGTGACTGGGCACTCAGGGTTTTCATGAGCTGTGACGATATATTCTGTATACTCCAATGTGTACAAGATCTGCTGAAAATCTTGTGCTGACACCACAGCAAGATGCAAGCTACATGATACTGGTTGCAACTGTTCCTGTCTCAGCTGGGATTGGCAAGTTGTTTAGCTGCGGTGCAGCTCCTTCAAAACTGATGTGATTGATAGATTTGAATACAGGCTGTTGTGGTCAGCAGCACAACGTAATGGCCTGAGCTGAGTAGAGTAGTGGTCTCACCGTGTTCATACTGTTGCTGTAGCTAGTGGGGTAGGCAGCAGCCACTGCATCCACATCAAAGTTGGCTGGCAGCCGCGTGAGGATGTCTGCAGCCACGTCCCCTATTGTTGCTTCCACGCTCTTCCCCCCGCCTACACATCACAGCACCACAGATTGGCTGTAGCCCAGCTGTCAGCCGTGTCATCTGAAGTCAGTTCATGCCAGTAGCAAGGAGAAAGGTCCACACAAAAAAACACAGGCCCATGTGGCGCACCATGGAACTGCACATGCAGCAGCCACAGCCTTGCAACCAGCACTCACCCTGATTGTCACACTGAAGGCACACAGCTGAGCAGTGCTCACTAGGATGCCAAGTCTGCATGCCACATGGATGATGATTCAGGTGAGACACCCAGAACAGGGTGACACATGAGGCAGAGGTGGGACGGCCCACTCACCAGCAGCGTCCCTAGACTGAGTGAGCAGCAGGGAGTCTAACAACAGGTTGGTCTCCTTCAGGTCTTTGCTCATGTCTGCGTTGTCATGCAGGCCAAACACATCTGGGCTGGCTATGATGGGCAGGTTGCCAATGTAATCCAGATAGGCCCTGTGGTTGGGCAGGTCCAGGGACTGGTACACCCCACTGGGGCTCAAAGCATGACCGGGCTCCAACATCGTGGGGGTGTAATAGGTCTGCAAGACTGTCATTAGTGTGTGCCTGTCATGGGCGTCTGTCACCTGCATGGCAACATAGGCTTTGAAGTCGACTGAACGACATGCGATCACTGACACAGCTTGGGTATCCTTTATATGCCTTCAAACTTTCACTGCGTGCACAAGCATGATTGCAACAGACTGCTGAGATGTGGCACCTTGCCAGCTATAGCTGTTTGACCGGGAGGTTGTCATGAGGGATTTGCACAAGCAGCATATGCAGTAGGTTGTAAAGGCTATAGCTGATTATTTGGAAGATTTAGCATGAGGCCGTCGTGACAGCAGCATACACAGTACGTTGTAAGAGGCTAAGAGCTGCACCTTGCCACCGTAGTTGCACTCGCCGCAGGTGTACTGCAAGGTGTCAAAGGGGATCTCAGGGTATTCGTCCAGGAACATCTTGAGCTGGCGGGCGCTGATGCGCAGATCATTCTCATTGAACTCATAGGGGATGTTCCATCCTATTGGACCAAACTTGCGCCGTTCCTGCAGCAGATAACACTGGCTAAAGTCAGAGAAGCAGACGTCACAAATGCCCTCATTCACACCAATGCATGCACCGCAGCAGGGTCTTCTGTCACATGCATGCACAGGCAGCTTAGGCAGAGCCAAGTGCAACAGCAAGCAATCAAGCAATCTACATTTTCACTGTCTTTGAAGTCCATGGCCACGGCACAGCAGATGAGCACATGGGGGAGTTTGTCTTGCTTGCCTGTACAATGGAATGGAAGACTGCCAAGCCAAACAGCAGTTTGTGGAAGGCAGCCTTGTTGGTGCACCCGTCAAAGAAGTTGGGGCTGGAGAAGGGGTCTGAGAGGTAGGTGCGTAGCAGACCAGCCTTTAGACCCTTGGGGGGCTCGTTGGTCATCTTGACCCCATTCTCCAGGATGGAGATGGGGAAGATGGGGGAGGGGTAGCTGGTCAGCCACAGCCGGAAATTGCGGTGCACCTGTGTACAGAAAACTACCAAGTCAGCTGATGCTGTACAACCCTCAAGCTTGTCACTGCAGCACGGTAATCGAGTAGATCCATGCAGGAGCATACAATCTGCAGGACCGCTGTGTCATCTGTTGGGCCTGCCACTTTGTCTGCATTCAAGTCTCATGGCACAATGACTGTTGCCATGAGTGCCTGGAGGTGCTACTGATTGTGCCCGGCTCATGTTTCCAGCTCTGGCTTGGTGACATGTCAAATCATACCGGCAAGGGTAATGATTGTACCTTCTCGCCTTGCAGCTGCTGCTCACAGATGAGCTCCAGCTGGGGCAGGAAGCTCTTAGCCAGGTGGCAGTTCTGTAGCACCACCCAGAAGCCCTCCTGGACCCCCTCATCAATCCAGCGCTGTGCCACAGGGCCCTGCCCCTGCCCCAGGGACACCACCTCCACCCGCCTCCCCCTCTCCTCAGCAAACTTCAGCAGGGCTGCTGTTGGGTCACTGCAGCTCAATCACCTCAATTAGCAATGAGGCAGCTGCAAGATGTTGGCAAAAGGCCCATGCAATTCTGTAGAGTGCTGCAGCATCTTGAGTGTGTCTGGTCGCAGACCACAAAGCAGGCTTCAGCTGCAAAGCAGGGCTGGCACAACATTTGGTTTCATGCTTGTTCCTAGGCATTGCTCGACCATGGCAGCATCCTAACTCCATTTTGCAATGTGCCTACCAGAGCTGCCCGTGACAATGGCAGTGCTGTGCAGCCATGGAAGGTGGCGCTGATGTGTCCTTGAAGGATGAGGAGTTGCTTGGTGGTGATTGGCTAGAGCAGAGTGCACACAGTGCAGTGCAAACAGCCTGACTTGATGCAGAACAGCACTGCATGAGCTGGTGCAGGAAGACAATAGTTGATGGCAGATGTACTGAGTGCTGGCAAGCATGCCAGCTTATGGCGCTAATACTGTTCATGTCAGCATTGCAAACAAACTTGAGTGCTGTTGTTCTTCACCATGACAAACTATGATACTGTGTGGGAGCTGCAGCTGCTTTAGCAACTTAAGCAAGCCCTGTTCTCAGCAAGCCGCTTGATGGTGAAGTGAGTGAAAGTACAACAGCAGGCATCAGTACCACAGGCAGGGCCATTCATCATGTGGGGAGCTGCATGGCATCCAGCAAAAATGGTACAAACTCACCTGCCAGGGGACAAAACAAAGATGAGAGGGGTGTTGCAAGTGGAGTCGTTGTAGCTGGGCTCAATGGCAAAGGGCTTGGGCTCCACAAAGCGCCTCCCCAGGGACTCTGCTACAAAGGTGGTCAAGGCGGGAATGAGCTTGTCAGGGCGCAGCATGCGCAGCGTGACCAGCTTCTGCAGGGGGTCCAGGTCGCTCCTCCAGGGCTCTGGCAGGGGGGTGTGATCTGGCTCCAAGCTGTCGTAGATCTTCTTCCACGAGACGCTGTTGACTGCTAGAGAATCTGGCAGACCCTGCAACAGCAAGACAGCATACCATTATTTACAACAGACTTACACCGTGCAAGTGAGTTCTCTCAGCGCAGTGGGTGATCAGGTGTTCATGCAAAACTCTCTCTCATCCACCTTGATCTGGTCTGTGCAGCACAGATTAGAGGCTGAGGCAGACATGATTGGTTTGTACAAAGCAGTCTCACTGAGAGAGCTTCCTTGACAGGTGCTTCTGGCTGGCAACGCCTAGGGACTGAGGCAAGGTTCTATGCAGCTTCAACAAACACGCCAGCACAGGAGCTCATTGGCTACGCAAAGAGGAGAATCAATGCTGACCTGCCAGATGGGGTCAGGCAGCTTGCTGGCTCTGCAGATCTCTCCCAAGCTCTTGCCAGAGAGCCAGGCTGGGCAGGGGTTAGGGGCGGGTAGATCCCCCACTGCCACACCCCCCGTCAGCAGGAAGCGCAGGTCTGCGGGGTCCATCTTGCCAGCATCTACTTGCAGCCCTGCTGCCACCCCAAATGCAAATAGCAGCTTGTCCTTCTCAAACAGCGACCTGCAAGCAGCAGATCAACAGCTCAGGACAAAGGATCTTGCCATGCAAGCATGTGACTGCAATGGCGGTTCAGTTTGGAGGCGGCTTGACAAGCTTGAGACAAGTACTTAGCTCTGGTGACATGGCAGAGCATGAAAGCTGTTTGAAACGGTGCATCACAAATGGGTTTTACCTGCTGCATTTCAACAGCTTTGCAACTTGATAGACAGTGCAGCAAATGCTGAATAGCCTTACCTGCACACATTCTGGTACAAGAAGAACGTGAAATGGTCATTCAGCAGCTGTAGGCGAACTTCCAGGTCTTCGCTCTGAGCAGACTCAGCAATGGCACGCACAAACAGCGCCACAAACCAAGCCAGACTGTACTGGTACATGGGGTCGATGTTGCCCAAGTCAGTCACGCAGAAGTACAACACAGAGGCGTGGTGGGCCACCGGCTTGTAGCCTGCCCTGCTGCTGTCAATCTTGTGCTCCGTCTCATCTGCAACCTTCTGCTTCTCAGAGATCTCATCAGCCAGCACCTTTGAGCTTTGGAGCACGTTGACTGCTTCCTCATCCTGCAGCCACCAGGTTGCACAGTTTTCCATGCCAAAAACAAACCGCAAACGCATCCTTATTGGTCTTGCAGTTGCAGGCTTTGAACGGTGCTTCAAGGTTGTTTTCTCATGTCTTGCCTGTTGAGATTCACTGCACAAGCCTACCTCTTGTCAAGCTAAACTATCCAGGCTTAAGAGGCCACTGTTTGTTCACTGCATACCTTGCCCTACAGGACACTGCGTTCAGGCAGCAACAGGTGAATGTTTACGAACGCACTGTTGTGCAACTGTCACATGTCTCTTGCTGTACATCCTATGAATGCTGAATGTTTCCCAGCTACACCTTCAAAGGCCAGAGACATGGTCTTGTCACACCAATTGGTGCAGCAGTCAGACCAGAGCATGCACAGGGGCAGCAGGCCTGACCTCCAGGATGTTGCCCTGACTGGCAGACAGCACTTTGAGGATCTGGTCCTCAATCTCCTGCAGGCGGCGTTTGTTGGCAGCGCCGGCAATGATGAGGTGGTTCTTCTCCTCCTCCAGCTCTGGCCGCTCCTTGGCCACCACAATCCCCAGCAGCTGCTCCTCCAGCCCCTCATGCGTTGTCATGAACGCCAGCAGGCTCACCTGAAAGAAGGGGAAAAAGGTTTATGCCTTAGCAATCCTAAGGGGAGCCTCCTAAGTCAGCAGCCTGGTAGGCTCACCTGAATGTGACGCAGACGTGAGCATTGCCATGACAAACACACGAGCTAGGCTGTAATGACTCCTGGGTGCTATGATGATGAATCTGTCTGACGCTGGCAGCAGGGTGGGTTGATATGACTCAGTGCAAGCTTGATGGAACAGCAAGGCAAAGTTGATGAATGCAGTGGCACCAAGCAGAGCATTGGCAGGCAGGCTATGCAGCCCTATCTGAGGTGTTATGTCTGGCATTACATTGGACCGTAACTACGGTCTGTGCTAGGTCATTGCTTGTGCTGAGTGACGCCACTAAAAGGTGGGCGACATGGAATTCAAAGGCACGCCAAACATACCACTCATGGTTTTTCTACTTGATTTTTCTGCGCATAAACTCTGTGACATCACTACATAGTGCTGCAGGCTTGTGCACTGTTACACGGCGTCCAGTATGCAGCAGTATCTCATGCAGGTTGGCAAAAGCAGCAAACATGTTATGTGGTGCAATGCCTGACAAGCTATCTTACCTGCTTCAGTCAAATGAGCAATCAGGTCAAGAGAGTGCTCACCCACTGCAATGGCCAACAAACTATGTCACCTCCTTCAGGCAAATGAGCAATAAAGTCAAGACAGTGTGCAGTCAGTGCAAGCGTGCTCACCTTAGTGCAGATGTCTGGGGCATAGTGGGGGTTGCGTAACTTAGTGGTGATGTAGAAACGGAACTGCTCGCTGTACTCCACAGTGGTATCACCCAGCCTGATGCTTAAGGTGCCACCCTGCACAGGTTATGTTCAACCTTAAACATCGATTCCATGCTCGGCATGCCAGTGAGCATAGCTCCTATAATAGGAGAAAGCAGGCTGCCAGACTAACAAGTACTCCAAGACCTATAGCCTTACAGTTCGCAAAGCCTGTCCTTTGTATGCTGCCGCACTACCATATGCAATGATTTAACAGTCCAACAAACATCACACAACACACAAAATCTGTTACACCATGGCAAGCAGCTTTAGCCCCCCAGCTAAGCTTGTATCTGCATGAACATCCAAGTTTTGTGCTGCAGCGTCATGATGACAGACGCTGTACCTGTTTGAAAGTCTGCTTCAGCAGCAGGGGCTCCAAGGCAGCATCCAGCGTCTCTCCCACATTCTCCAGCAGCACAGGCTTCCCAAACTGCACGGCATTCTCCAACGTCCGCATGTAGTTGCCATCGCTCAGCTTGATGACCAGCAGCTGGGCATCCTTCTCCATGTTGCGGATCCACTTGTTGGCGGTGCCCTGGGGATCAATGCACAGGGGCCACCTGCGGCCTTGGTCCACAGCAATGGCATTCTCTGAGGAGAAATCGTCCTTGGGCAGGCCCCAAATGTTCCACTGCCGGATTTTGACGGGGTCACCCAAGGCTGCTGACAGGCTGAATTTGGGGCTGCAGGGCACCCCTGCCGCCTCACAGGCTGTCACCCAGCCTGCTAGGCAGTCTGACCTGTGCACCGAGGTGAAGGGCCCTGCAGCGACACCGCAATAGAAGTGTGCATTCATTGGGATGTGGACCATGCTGACACCTGTGCCAACAACTGCAGGTCTCTGCAGTAGCGAAAGTCTGTCGAAGCAATGATGACAGGTATGCTGGTGTGTGTACAGGTTCTGTTTGAGGTTGCAAAGCTGAACAGCATGCTCACCCAAGTAGGCAATCTGCGCGGCTGCCAGCACGACGTCTCCGGTGAGTGCCACAAACTGGTGGCCCAGCCTGCCTGCAACAGCAGTCCAGCGGGACTTCTCCCCCCCTAGTCCAGCAATGAGCTTCTGGGCCCTGTCCAGCTTGACTGTGCACATGTGCACGTCTGCTTCCAGCTGTGCTTTCTTGGCACGCTTCTCGCTCAGGTCAGCATCCAAGGAGGCCAGCTTGGTCAGGACTTCCTGCAAGCATCAGGTCAAGGCTCTGTGCTGCTTCACACATGTTGTTGAAGTCTGCCTTTGCCTGCACAGGTATCGCGAGTGGTCTCTGAGCACTAGGCTTCTTGCTTATGGTTGTACCATCTGTGTGAAGCACTGGCAGTGTCTGTGGAAGAGGCCAAGGGTCGACTTGCACAAAACAGCAGAAATCATGAAAATGGAAAATCAAAATGACTGCAGGTTGTTCTGACCTGCAGCTTGGCTTGTTTGCCACGCAAGGCAGTCATGACAATGTCCAGCTGCTCCTCGGCTGCAGCAAGTTTGGCCTTTTTAGGCTCTACTACCTTCGCCACCCGGTCATATGACTCCATTGCACGCACCCAGCAGCACAACCCATAAGCTGCCTTGCTCACCTGGCAAAACACCAGACACACTGTGATGCATGGAATGTCGGATTTGATTTCAATGGCCACAGTTTGTATACTGAAGGTGTGCAGATTTGCAATGAGCGTGCCTGACAGGCAGAAGCAGCAGACTACACAGATAAACTATCTTTTTCTTGGCCATTGTAACAAGCAGAAGATGTTTCAAGTGCATGCAGGCAATCTGCTCCATTAAGTGACAACGGCAATCACATGAGGAATGCAGCAAAGGATGCAAGGATGCAACACAGGAAAGACAAAGGCACACAATACAACGGAGCACAGCACAGGTGCATGCGGACCGTCAGAATCTTGTTGGGCTCAAACTCTGGGTTTGCAATGTACGGCTTGATCTTCTGGACAACAGGCACAGGAATGTGGTCCTTGTCAAAGGATCGCAGGCTTTGCAGGAAGTCATTCTCCATCAGCATCTTCTTGCTAGCCTGCAAACATCATCCACCAGACTGGGGATTTCGCAGATTGTTTATGCATACGTAAACAGCATGCAGCTTTTGCTTTAATTGCATTGTGCACTAGCTGTGTTTTGGTAAATTCTACCTTTGGTCGTACATTCCAGAAGCAAAGCGTGTTGGCATGCTATATACAGTCTTGACCACAGCAGCCAACTCGTGTAGTATAGAGCATTTTGACCTGTGCAGAATTGCCTGGCAGCTGGTTCTTCCAGACTTCCTTCAAAATCAGCAAATCTCGGCCAGATACATCCACCACGTTGTAGTCAAGCGCTTGCCATCATGCTACCATATCTGCCATGTGCAATGGTCAACGAATGCAGCTGCATGTTGATGCAGAAGTGCGAAAGCAAGGGAACTGACCTCCCAGTAGTCTTCCACCATCTTCCCAGACTGGGGGTCTTTCACCCGGGCAGGCTTCACGCTCTTCAGGATGCACACTGCCTCCAGCACCAGCTTCACACCAGAAGGTGGGCTCTTCATGCCCTTCACCTCTGTCACATCGTTCTTGGTCAGAGTGTCCAGGGCCCGCAGGGCAGACTCCAGCATGGGCATGGCTTCTGCCAGGTCACTCTCACACTCGTCCTACACCATGTGCACTTGTGTCAGAGACAATGGCTGGTCTCAGTTCTGTCTGAGCACCAAAATGAAAACTTGCACACATCATTTGACAAAGCTCATGCATTGCAAACTGGTCTGTGCTGTGATGCAGATGCTCTGTACATGCTCAAGGATACACACAGAATTTTGACGATCTTGATCTATCGCCTTGTCTTGTAGTGATGTCTCAGTCGTGCAGTAGTTCTTCCAGAACAGGCCTGACAAGGCAAGCAAATGCTGCAAATGATAGTTTAAGTCAAAGAGTGACCCAGCTGTGCCAGCAAACCATTGCCAGTTATAGCAGATATTATTCCAGGCAAGGTGTCAGACACAGCAATGATGGTACAACAGCTGTTGGAGGGAACCTTGATGGCCTTGACACCAGCTGCTTCCTTACTGGCAACAGCCTCCTCTTGTGAGACCACACTCTTCACTTTGTCTGCCTCCTCTGTCTCACGGGCTATCACCTGTAGCATACAATCAAGCAACAGTGAAAAGCCATGGTCGCCCTCAGCTCCTGCCATTCTGGTATGCATCATCCTGGCACGCCTGCGCAGAGCCTTGCTCCTTCGCAAGCGTCACTTGTCGCTCGCATGGCATGCTGAAGCTTGGCAACATCCACTCTGTCAAAACACCAACATGAGCATCCAACCAGCTTCACATGTACAGCACAGGCACCGCTGGCTTGACCCCAAAACTGCACAGAGTACAGTGGCACCAGCAGGTTTGGGATCTGCTGAAAGCGCAAGAAGGGTAGCCTACCACCATAGCGGCTTCTGTTTCTTTGGTGGACACCTCCAGCTGGGGCTGCAGGGCAATGAGCTCCTGCTGCATGTCAGCGACGCTGCTCTCTGTTGTGGCCAGCTTCTCCAAACCCACCTCGTACCGTTTCTTCACCGTCATCACCTGAGCACAGCATGAGGCGTGTGGCAGCCATGCGTACTCTATGAGCACGTGTTGTCAGCTAAAGTCAGCTACAGACAAAACCATGCCCAGACCGTGCAGTTGCAGCACCACACCAAGCTTGCTTGTACCAAACCAGGGTTGTTGAGCTTAGGACATGTTGCGCTTCCTGCAACAAGAACGTGTGCATGGAACGAGAATCTACCTACCTCATTCTGCTTTTTGCTCAACAGAGTTTTGTAGGAGTGGATGAGCTCCAGGTACGAAGTAGGAGTGATGTACACGTGGCGCCGCTCTTTGGCCAGGAAATGCTTGCTCAAGGCTTGTACGCTCTCATGAAACAGCACACAAAGCTCTGGCACCTGTGCGCTCACCTGCAGCATTGCATCTGACTGTTTAACATCTGGGCTGTTTGCAGATTGCCCAATCTTGAATCATGCACAGCAAAAACATATGCATCGTAAAACAGTATAGGGCTGTGCCCAGAAGCTGCTCTGCTGGCTTGAAGCAAGTGTCAAGTGACAACACTGCAAACGCAAAAGTAGCTATGTTGGGCTGGGCAAGCCTCTGAACAAGGATTGCTTGAACCAAGCCTGGAGAAAAGAAAGGTGCTGCATGGAAGGACACTGAATAGAACGGCGAAGCAGGCCTACTTTGGCGTCGACCCCTGGAAGGTCAGCCAGGAACTGGGTGGCCACAGTGTGCAGGGCATCCCTGGGCCACTCGCTGAACCAGTCAATGGTGGTGCAATTGACCAGGCTGGGGAACTTGCGCAGCCGTTCTCTGAACTCCCCTCCCACTGGGCTGAAGCTCAGCACCATGTGCAGGTTGCGCTTCACCTGCACGGCAAATCAGCACGAAATGAAAAGGTGTAGTAGCAATGAGGGCAGACCAGCTGGCCGTGTTGAGCTGTGCCAAGCGCTAGCTCAACAACCACATTAGGTGGCTACTGAATGCTCACTGCATGCTGCACACTGTCAAACTGCAGTGTGCTCCAAGGAGGGTGCTCCAAGGAGGGTGGTCCAAAAGTCTTTGATGCTGCATATGCTTGCTTCTTGAGCACCTCATTGAAGAATTAGAACATGGATGGTCCTGTAATGCCAGGGGTCATGTCACCCACACAAGAGCTGTACAGATCACAGCTGCCATGCAATGGTCAGAAGACACAGCAAGCTGATCCTGGGTTTATAATAGTTAGCATGGCCCCACCTCTTGCAAGAAGAAGCTGTAGAGCTGGTCCTTGTTGCCATCCATGCATACAGCCTTGGCCCGGGGTCGGATGTTCTCAAAGGTGGTGGCCAGGTCAGCGGGCTGCAACAGATTCGGCACCTCGTAGGTGTTCAGCAGGTTGCTGATGTCCTCCACAAAGGACTCCTGTTTGATCTGGGTGTCGGCAAACAGGAACACCACCTTCTTGTTGGCCTCTCCAGCCATCTTCAGCACCTTCTTCAGGTCCTCATGCCACTCCATCTGAATGCCCAAGCTATGTTTCAGCCCAAGTATGTGTAGGTGGCAGAGCTCCCTGAGCCCTGCTGGGCATCTTCATGGCAGTTCTAGTGAGCAGTTCCAACATGCAGTTGTTCTGGACAGAACTTCCAAGCAGTTCCATTGATCATTATAATCTGCAATCTGACAGTCCCTATTGGGCATTTCCGGCAGAATTTCCTGTCCACCAATGCAGTTAAGTCCATGTCACAGCCTGTCAGGCAAGTGTCTAGCTACTTTTTGAACTGCATATGCTGTCTGGCTAACATGCAGCCTCTGCAACCATTTGCTACATTGAAGTGGAAGTCAAAACTTGTATGCACCAGGCTCAGTGCATTTGCTGAAGACGAAGCCCTCACCGTAGTGTAGCTCTTGGAGATCTCAATCTGGAAGATCTCATACTCCTGCATGTGGGCAGCCAGGCGGGTGAGGGACTGGCGTCCGCTGCCTCCCAGCCCCACCAGCAGAGCATGACCCCCTGCATGTGCAACTCAGGTTGCTGTCGTCATATGCAACATGGACACATGCTGGCGACAACAGGGCAAAATCCTCTGTTGGGTCTCAAAGACAGAAGATTCAAATTGATTGATTGATTGCTTGAAAAGCTGCGTAGGCTGGACCTAAGGAGCCAGCTTTGGTAGGCCCTGAGTCTCACAAGTGTGCTGCTTACAGCCCTGTTGATGCGCCCAGATTTGCTTACAGGGATGATAACTGGTACAGCCTTGAAGCGGCAACGGAGCGGGTCATGCAGCACAGTGATGGGACTGCGGGGCAAAATCAGCAGATTGATGAAGCGTTTGCAACCACACCTGGAGAGGTGATGATGCGACAGATGCGGGAGACATGCTCCAAAGCAAACTGGAACAGCACCAGCTGCATGGGCTTCTTGCTGATGGCATTGTAGTCTGACAAATACTCCTTGAGCACAAGCAGCATCTTGTTGGGGTCTGAGATCTGGGTGTACACCCTGGGTTCAGCGCCTGCATCATAAAGTATGCCCTTTGTAGAGTCAGACATTGCCACTGTATAGGATTTCATGTTGCTACTGGTCAAATGTATACACATTCAGCTGGCGCAGTACTCATCTGGCATAGTACTCACATTGGCTTCACTGTTCGTTGACAGCACCCACAAATGATTTCAATGCCATGTGAAAGTCTGACATCGCAGCAAGTGTGTATGACGTGGTGCTGTGCAAGGCATGTGGGCTCTGTAGAGGTGTCAAACAAGCAATCACGCATGTATCACCTGGGACCATGTAGTCCCCAAACATGAGCCCTCTGACCCCTGTGGTCATGGTGGCTGCATCAGGGGTGGTGTTGCCGAACCCCAACACCCTCGGCAGCTTCTCCTTGAAATGTTTCTCTGTCACACCTGCACACAAAGCGCAAAGCACTTCTTGCAGGCAAGGCAAACATGCTGAGGCAAAGCCAATGACAGCATGGCACCGGTACTGAGTACTCAAACGCCATGAAGCGATCAGCCAGTTGCAGCAACGGTCAGAGGGCAACAACTGGCAAGGTGTGTTGGGTACGTACCTGACAGCAAGCCAGTGAGCCACGTACGGTCATCATCATTGATGAGGCGGTCATAGAAGACTCGCAGGGTCTCATGCACCCAGAGTCCAGTGACCAGGCTGTTCTCTTCTACAACAGGCCCAGCCCGGGTCAGACCCTGCAAAGGCAAAGCTGGCATCAGTCAGCAGGTCAGGGGACCTGATTGAGAGTGATGAAATGGCACTGTGACTGAAAGTGGGCTGCAAGTAGCCCTGGACCCCTGCTGTGTCTCACATTTTGTTACTGCTGCTGCCAAGCATGTTACCTACTTCCCAAGCTGCTGCTGCTGTTGCTTTTGAACCACCATGTCTTGATATGTAGTACAACTGGCCTTGCACCGACAGCAAAATACAACTACACGCACCTAATAATTGCAGCCGATGATGCAGTCCACAGCTACGTATGACAGACATTTGTGATGATGTGTGGTTACCTGGATGACCTTGGACACATCACGCAGATTGAAGGTGTAGTGGGACTTGGTAGGTGTAGGCAGCAGCTCCTTCTGAATAGTCTCATACACCTCCAGTGAAGCAGCCACAAGCGGCTTAGCCAACTTGGTCACGTTTGGGCTGAAACCAGCCTTCTTCATCCACCAGTCCACCAGTGCAGAGAAGATGGTGCTCAGGGTGTCATTGTCGAAGGCTGTGACGCTGATGACGCTGAAGTGGCGCAGGTAGCGGTTGGTTACGGAGTTACGACCGCCGCCTGGGGGCCCCATGGCACCAATGAACTGGACGTCTTGCAGGAGTCTGAATGACAGATCCTTACGGTCATACCTGTAAACGCATGACACACAGGGGATCACTCATGACTGCGTGAGCATTTCTGCAGAGGAACAATGCTGTGTGTCGGGCGTCAAAATTTGAGGCATGTGCTATCGTATTTGCTCACAAATCAAGTCTGGAGGTTGATCTGAATGCATTTCAGGTCATGATTGCATGACTGACAACAGACAAGTCTGGACTGGCATGCATGTAATCTCTATCGCTTGAGGCACATCAAGCCAGGCACCACAGGCAGCTGCCAGCATTGAAGCTACGCACAATCAGCTGTCAGCTCATTCTGCCCACAGCATGCTGCACTTGGCATAGCCCACTTTGCCTGCCAGACTACAGAGCACTAAGATGTCATGTGAATGGCCTACCAGCCGCGATGGTCCATGTACTGGCGCAGCAGCTCGATGGGGGGCTGAGCACCGTACTCTTCCACCTGAGGCATGTTCAGGTCATCCACCAATACCACCTGCTGCTTGCCTATGGGCGGGCCATACATGCCCTTGCGCCGTTTCTCCAGCCTGCCGTCAATGATGTCCTGCAAGTTGCATGGATCTGGTCAGTCACAACACAGACAGTCACCTTGCGATACGAAAAGCAGTCCATGTCATGATTGATGTCAATGTCCATTCAAGGGATGATAATGTGGCTGACAAACCACAAGGATACTACTTTGTGTGGTGCTGCCTGTGCTTCAGATTTAGTGGCAATGAGCCTCAGCAGCAGAAAGGCTTGCAAAAAAAGCAAGCAACTGAACTCTAAATCCTAAATCACACACAGTGCTTCAGAAATGCTGAAAGTGTGCTTGTCAATACCTTGAAAGACACCCTCAACAGGCTGCAATAAGCTGAGACATAGTGAGTGCACAAGCTCACCTGAGTCATGTTGGCAGAGGTCTGAGCGCTGAAGTTGAAGAACAAGGGCACAAAGGAGTCTGGCAGGCCCCCTTGCAGGTGTTTCTTGATGTACGCAGTTTTGCCAGTCCCTGTAGGACCCACCAACAGGCAATGCTTGTTGCTGCGCACCAGCTGGTCTATCAGGAAGGTGTACCGCACTGTGTCCACAGTAGGAACAATGATGTTGGTGTACTCAGCGTCAGCTGGGATGGGAGTGGGGTCCAGCAGGTCGCCCCAGGGGACCCACTTGAACTTGGACTTGTCAAAGGTGAAGCCGTAGACAGTTTTGCCCTCTGGGAAGACCTGGGTAACCTTGACAGGAGCTGCCTGCAGACAAGTGAGGCAATGTCAGCAGAGCATGTCCAGCTACTGTACTGAGGTTGCTAGGCAATCAGTATCAATGTCATCAGCCATGAATAAATCACGTCTGAGATCAACATAAGATGCATTGTGTTTGTTGCTTGTACCGTCAACATGTGCGCGATGGGTGATGTGTCATCATGACTACACACGTACACGCCTTGCTGACGCAATCTCCCATCCCCTGTCATGGCGGCAATGCGTGAAGGTTAGATCGTGCCAGTGTACGCTGCAGCCCTTGCAAGTCATAAAGACACGTTGGGGCCTTACAATGAAGTGTGTAGTGCTGACCTTGATGTAAGGCTTCAAGTCTGCAGGGGGATCGTTGATGAGCAGCTTGCGCAATGTGTGATCAAAGGTAGTGCGCCCCTCCTCATCAGTGTTGGCTCCCACTGACCACACCAAGGCAAATAAGAACAGAGACTGCACCCAGACCTGCACCATTGCCACACACCACTGTGTATACACAAAACAACTTGCATGTTCACCAAACATGCATGTTGCTGAGAGGTGTGAAAGTTGATAGCATGAGCTTGCTTGGCTGACAGCGTGCTTAGCACTTGGTTGCTCGCATGTCAGGCACCCAGGCAGTGCAACACTGCCTTGGCACCACCACCACCACAAGAGCTGTGTCCAGAAAGTCCAAATGCTTATGTGCCACAAGCAGCAGCAGCTGTTCAGCCGATTGCTCAGTTTGATTGATGTGGTTGGTGTGGGATGTACACAAAGCTCAAGGCCTCACCATTTGCACATTGTCATTCATCTCAGCAAACAGCTGAGGCTTGTCCCTGAAATCGGGCAGCAGCAGGGCATCCAGCAGGCGCATGCAGCTGGCTACCAGGTTGAGGTCCTGCATGGGTACTGGGGCCCGCACCATGCGAGTGGCCACTCTCAGCATAGGCGGCACCAGCCACTCAAACATGCTCTCCAGCACTTGCCTGCATTGCATCGCAAACCAGAGTATGTTCAGTGAAGTATAGCTTTGCATGTGGAGAGCATCATGGTGTGAGTGCGTGCCTATGACCATTGTCTGCATGTACAGAGCTGCTGCAAAGCGGTAGAAAGACCTGTCACTTTAATACAGAGGGCTTCAAGACTCTGAAGTTTACTACTGCGGACTTGCAGTCCGCAACAGTGCCAAGCAGCTGTGGGTCAGACACCGTCATGACACTGAATGGCCGTATGTATATACCCCAGCCAAACCAAGTTCGCAACAAACAGGGTGCAAGCAGATGTCATACTGACTTGGGTGTGCAGCTACCATACGCTCATGCTGCTTTTGCTGCGGAGGGCTACTGACCTGTGGACCTCTGGCAGGGCAGCAGGAAGAGTGGCCATCCAGGAAGTGAGCAAGGGCCGCCAGCCTAGCAGGCTGGGCTGCATGTACACCATGCCACACCTACTGACTGTGGCTGGTGACGCCACAGCCAGGTCAGCCACCTCAAAGATCATGTTCATGAGGCCAGACATGGCTATGATCTCACCACTGTTCAGACACAGCTTCTTGTTGTCATCCAGCACCTGAACATAGAAATGATGGTGTTGATCCATGTGCCAAGCTGTTGTAGGCTGCAGGCAGCCCAACCAAAACTTGGGGAAACACTTGGTGTCTTGGCAACATTTCTGACTTGCGGCCCCCCCCACACACACACACTCTTTCAGCTTGAGTCCACTGTCCATGAGCTGAAGCAGTGCAGTACATGCAGGACAAGTTTTGCTTGGAAGATTGGCACAGAGAAAGGTGACGTACAGTGTTCATGTTCTCAATCCAGATGGCGTCCACAGGGCCATCGAAGATCATCCACTTGCGGTCTGGAGTGGAGTCCCGAGCAGCATTGCGGAAGAGTACAGCCAGAACACCATCAGTCCATTCCTTAGAGGTGGGATCCTCTGCTCCGTACAACTGCCCCATGGTCACCGCCTTGGGATTCAGAATGTATGTTTTCACATGCTGCTCATTGTTCAAATCCTGCACACAGAGGACAAAACTTGTCAGGGCCGGAATGAGGCCCTTCATCAGCAACTGTGACCACACAGGTGACTTCAGCCTTCACAGACTGAACAATGCTGCGCAGGGCAAGGCAAGCAGATCCTTGACGTGTGTTTCAGAAGGGTGTACCTTCTCATGCAGGTCTGACAGGGCGGCAGCAAGCACTTTGTGTGCTGCAGTCTTCATGCCGTAAGACTGGCCGACCAGCATGAGCCCATGGCGCACCACAATCATTTCGTACAGCTGGATGATTTTGCCAATGAAGGCCTCCAGGGGCTGCAGTCCCTGCTTGGCACAGTTGTCCTGCATCAACATGCACACAGTCAGCATGCCACATCACTCTTTTGGATGGAGTAATCTTTTTCCCTTTTTCCCCACAGTCAGCAGTGTCATGTGACATTGCAGCAGACAGTACAGATGGTGCTGTCTGGCATCGTCATAACAAGAGCAAGGAACACTAGCATAGCTCATAGTGATGTCGCAGTAAAGGCAGCATGCATGTACAAATGCACCACATGTCATGATGACAAGCACTTTGAACAGGTTGTGCCAGACTGCCAGCATGAACTGCTACTACATCCAACAGGCATCATGACAGTACCTGGATGGCGGCCCTCAAGTTGTCATAGTCCACAGAGGGCAGATCAACTCCAGGGAACAGGTCACTCAAGATGCCATTGAACAGGGGAACGTCCTGATCCAAAAACTTGGGCAGGTTGACATCATTGATGGCGCGCAACATGAGCACATCTTCTCCTGAGTCTGGGAAGGCACGCTTCAGGTTGCCGGCAGCACGCAGAACACTCACGACAGCTCGCATGCCGTAATCATAGTGGTCTTGGCTACTAAGCTGCTCACTGCAAAGCCTGCAACATCCAAACATGTACAAGTCATGGCACCAATGCTGCTCAGGCTGTTCACTAGGTGTCTTGTTCAGCGCATAAGATCTGGTGCTTTGTCATGGCACCTGTTCAAGCATTCCTTGTATACAGGTACTACCGGACAGCGTGGATATTTCCACCAGTATAAGCATGCTATCGTCACAAAGCTTGCACAAGAGCACAACTAGACTTTGCCACCGGTGAAGGTCGAGAATGTTGCCCTGCTGGACGCCTCCACCTTGCTGCACGCTTACACATGTGTGCTTTGTCGTGGCAAAGGCTCTGGGCATGACATGGCAGAGGCAACATTGTAGTCCTCAGGAGCTGACCTGTAAGTCTGGACCAGCTTGCGTGCCATTGAGCGTGCCTCCAGATATCCATAGGAATACAACATGATCTCAGCAATCATGGCATAGTCCGGAACCATCATTGCCACATCACGGAACAGCGCCTGCGCATATCATATTACTCAAGTGTGTGCGAGTCAGCATTTCAGCATGATATGTGGGAAGCACAAACCCCATCCAGGAGAACACAGCATGGATTGACTGTTTACATGGCACTGCGCTTGCACAAGAACAACCTTTTGGTAAACCCTGAGTGCTGCAGAGGCATCAGAGATAGTACATCCCCAGCTGCATCAGCATTTCAGCTGAACAAGGATCAGCACAGATAGGCAGCAGCAACATTCTAATGCCCAGAAATGCTTACTTGGCACCTGTGGTGCAATTTGACACCATTCTAACATCACCAGGTGTGCCTGTAACACACAATCTGTGGCAGGGAGTCACCTTAAGGTTGTCTGGCAGCTCAGAGCGACCGGCATAACCGGGGTTCATGGTGATGAAGGCATTGCAGGTGGGCACCAGCCGGATCTCCACCCCTTCAAATGTGAACATGCTCAGCTTGGCGGCCTTGGCGCGCTGGATGGTCAGCACTTGTTGAGCCACCACACTCAGCACCTCCAGCTCGATACGGTTGAACTCATCAAAGCAGGCCCAGGCTCCACTGCAGGCCAAACCCTGCAAGCAGCCATGCAGAGGCTTCTCTGGATGCGCCCAAGCATGCAGTCATTCAGCGGAACTTGTGATCAGAGCAAATTGGGTCTAGAAGGAGTACGACTGCAGACAAAACACATCTATAGCTTTGTCAGTGGGATGAGATTGATGCAGCAGCAACAAATTTTGACAGAGTTGACCTCTGACAGGTTATGTATAGCAGCAGCCAGCATGAACACCACACTGGGCTTGTGGTCAGTGCAGTACCTTAAAGAACTTGCCCATAGCCTTGTAGTCAAGGCCATCGCTGCAGTTGAAGACAACACACTGGATGGCCAGTGCCTTGGACAGATCCTTGGTGGTCTCTGTCTTACCAGTACCGGCAGGGCCAGCAGGTGCGCCACCTAGGTTCATGTGGATTGCTCCTATCAGAGTGCGATAACACCTGTATGCAATGGGCAACCCCTCTGTGTTGCTGCTCTGGAATGTGCACGCACAGCCTTTCAGCCAATTTGTGGCTTTATTGTCAATGTAACAATCACTGTCTCTATTTTTTCCGTGGTTTGTTTGTGCATACCTTTCATTAAGAAAAAAGAAAAAAATTGACACTGCATGCATTGTCACATGAATGGGTGGAACAGACTAATGCATTGATCATGTCAAATGTGCCATATTGGACGAAAGAGCAGCAACAGGTTGTGACACGCACAGTCTTGTGCAACTCTGGCTTGGGGCAGTTGAGCAGCAGGGTCCAATACTAACCATACTGACTTTGCAAAGAAGGAATGTGCATAGGGCTTGCCTGTCAGTAAGGGGGGTGATGACCAGGCGCCCTGAGCTGCCCAGGTACTCATACCCATACAGGGCGTCTGCGTTGATCATGCGCACCATCAAAGTCTCCTGCAGCAGTGTGGCTTTTCAGACCCTGTCATCCGCAATGCAATGCTGCCATGCAAAAGCAGCAGTGGAAAACAAGCCTCGGCATACAAGTACAAAACTGCACTCTCGGTTTTGCTATGCAAACAACACTTACCCACAGCAGCTGCATGATTATGAGCTGCAGCACAGCAAAGGTGCAAGATGGCATTCAGTACACACAAGAAGCGTGTTGACAAGAGCAAGTGAAGATGCTGGGTGGCGTACAGACCTGGGGAGGGACTCCTGAAGGGGGAGCTTCATGGTGCTCCCAGTAGTAGCGCAGCTGGCTCTCCCACTTGAAGTCCTTCTCGGACTCCACCTTGTCTGCTGCCATCTGCAAACAGGCCATGCATGTCAAATAGTGTAG
>JAABUP010002636.1_pt1 | contig 33964 bp, 33 predicted proteins | sample 5559201 | NCBI WGS metagenome assembly JAABUP01 (sample SAMN10711887, study PRJNA513373) | rock metagenome | isolation source: Antarctica rocks | place: Antarctica
ATCACCATCTTCACCGCGTCGTCCCGAAACTCGGGAGAGAACTCTCTCTTAGCGCGAGCCATTACTTACACCTCTCATCAAGTGGATCGATTGTATCCACTGTCCGAAAAACGCGGGGCACTCCACTATTGCTCGCTGAGTTCAGGCCTCAACCCGGTGGTGGGGTGCCGAGGATCTGCCGGTAGGCGGTGATCCAGTCGGTGGCGATCATGTGCTGGGCGGCGGTGAGGGTGATGCGGTGCGCGCAGAGCAGATCGTGCAGTGCGCCCTCGAGTTTGTCCTTGGGGTTCGGGGAGGATCCCGGCTCTGGCCAGAGGTTCGCCGCACTGTTGGGAGTGCCCCCCAACTCGAGGGGCACGAGGTGGTCGAGTTCGTACGCCGAGGGGCCGTCGCTCTGCCCGTAGGCGGCCTGCGCCAGCCGTTTCTCACTGTTGGTGACGCTCGTGGGTGGCCGGACGGTGGAGGTGTAGCCGCCGCGTCGGCACACCGTGCTCTCCAGCGTGGCGTCCGTGACGTGGGGGTCGACGGCCCCGGGTGTGCAGGCGGGGTCCGGTAGGACGCCGTTGGCTCCTTGCCGTGCGTGGCAGCGTCCCGCGGCAGGGAAAGGTTGGACCGCGTTGTGCGGCGGGTCGGTCGCCAGCAGGCCGCCCGGCAGTGAAACCGAGGTGGATGCCGGCGCCGTAGATGTCGCCGACGCTGCTGTGGCTGTTGTCGTTGCTGGGGTCGTGGTCGTGGGCTCGGCGGTGGTGTCCACCGCCGAGCCGGTTGCACCGCACCCGACGACAAGCAAGGTCAGGGCCGCGAGCACGACCGCCCGACGGGTGCGTACCCAGGTGCAGGCGCAGCGGTGGTTCATCGGTTCTCCTCGTATAGGTCGGGTTGGGCACCTAGCACCAGCGCGGGCGGGTTGCCACTCTGTGTTCGCCAGGTGCGGCCCTCGAGGGTGAACCTCACCACTGCCGCCCGGGTGAGAAGGGGGCGGTCGCCGGCGTGGTCAGCTGGGATCGCGAACGGCTTGGTCGCCTGCCACCACGTGGCGCTGCCTCCTGCGAAGAGGGACAAGGGGCGGTCGCCCACCAGGTGCGGGAACCCCACGGGCGACTCGATCGCCACGTTGATACCGCTGATGGGGAGTCGGCTCCCGTTGGTGAGCTGAAACCTGACCCGGTTGCACTGCACGAAGACGTTGTCAGTGAGGCCACCCCTCCAAAGGCCTCCAACACCACGGCGGCGGTGCATGCCGTGAAGCGGCGATCCCCCGCCGGTACACGAGGACGGAACACCATTGCCCGGCCGCGGCGGGCACCCGCCACCACCAGTTGTCGACCCTGGGGGAACCGAACGCCCGGGTGGCCCGGTCGGCCACTGCCCACAACCCACCGATCGTGGTGCGTAAACCATCCGGCACCAACGGCGGCGGCATCCCTGGCTTCCCCGCCGCACAGCCCGGTCGGTGACTCATCATTGTGAGCATCCCTGCGGCGCACAATCAATGCGACCCCGCACACGCGCAGCGCCGCTCGGCTCCCTCATTGCGGCCACCCGAAGACCGGTCCCAGCTCGAGGACGGGGGTGTCGGCGGTGATGACGACTGGGCGGCCGTCCCCGGGACGCTCGGCGGCGTAGTCCTTGTGCTCGTGCAAGCCGTTGGCGTGCGACAGAGCGGCCAGCACCGGGGCGAGGTTGTGGCGGTCCAGCCCGGTGACCGCGTCGGCCAGGTCGACCGGGATGCCGGCGGCGAGGCTGGCGGCGATGCGCAACATGCGGATCTCACTGCCGCTGCCGATCAACAGATGGCCTGCGTCGATGTTCGCGCTCACCTCCTCCCACAGCACATCGGCGTAGCACGAATTCGACCCGGCGGCCGTCGTCGCCTCCGAGACGGTGATGAGCCCTGCGCCGTCGAGGCGGACAGGCCAACTCCCGTGCGCCAACAGGAGTCGTATCGCGGCTTCGCTGGTGTACACCCCGGATGCGGTGCGCAGCAAAGCCTCGCGCAGCTCGTCGCCGCTGAGGTGGTCGTTGATGGTCATGACGTGGTCCCCGCGGTGGCGGTGGGTTCAGTGTTTCCGCAATGGCTGACGCGCTGGACAGGCGACAACGAGGTCGACGCGTGGTGCAGCCGTTCGGTGGCAGCGCGTTGCGCTTTTCCGATGCTCAGCAGGTGGGCGAACAACAGGTCTTGGGGCAGCTGCTCAGCGGCGGCGGCCATGGACCGGGCCGCCACGTGAAAACCGCGGCGGTAGCCGGCGGAGAGCACGGCCACCGCGTAATGCCCCACCGTTTCCGGGACAGCACCGGCGACCGTGGCCTCCGACAATGCCCGGGTGAGCTGCACACCACGGTGGCCCCCGGTACGCCCGGACTGGGTGAGCGTGGCGGCGATGCTCGCCGGATCGTGTGGGGCCCCACTCCGTACCTGGGCGGTGATCACCTCGAACAGCTCACCGTAAACACCCCGCTCGAAGTCGTTGCTGCACAACAGGTCGCTCACGCGCCCGGCAACGTCGGTCGCCGACCACAGCAACGCACACAGACACAGAGCTTCGACATCGGTACGCGGGTCATCGAGCAGGTCCCCGACCTCGATCGGCTCCCCTGCGTCGACCTCACGTGTCGCGTCCTCATAGGTGTCCTCCGTGCTCATCCCCGCCTCCCCCGGTTGCCCTGGTCCACCTCTGCCCGCACAGGGCGCCGACCAAGTGGTGTTGCCCTGCCCCTGCTGGTCCGCAGTGTCCTCGCCCACACCGACCGCCTCGGTGTCCGTGCCCGCGGCAGGTACGCCGCTTCTCCGGACATTGTTCTCTCTCTCCTTCAACAGGTGCCGGATGAAAACTGATGGGTGACAACGGTGCTGGTGTCCCGGGTTTGGCCGGTCCAACCTTTCCTCGCCCCCCGCTGGCAAGGAATGAAGGACAGGCGGGATGACGAGGAGCGCAGTACCCGCCGTAGGTGGGCATGGCCCCTGGTGGAGCGCAGCGGGCCAGGGGTGTGCAGCGATGAGCACCCGCCACACTGAGGGCCCAGCGGGGGTGGAGAAGGAAACAGTCTCGCCGCCGCTCTGTGGGCGGCGAGGACAGCACCAGGCCGGGAAAGTGGGCGCGCAGCGCCCGGCCTGGTTCCGCATCCATGGTCGTTCGTCGGCGGTCTGTCATGCCGGCGCCGGGGGTTCGATGGTGGGCAGCATCGCAAGGGGGTCCTCGGTGAGGTCACGGTAGAGCTGGGTGAGGAACGCGGCCAGGTTCGCGTGATCCCGTTCGTCGTCGCCGCTGGGCGGCGCATCCCGGATCAGGATCGGCTCACTATCGCCGACGCGCACGGTGCACCGGCCCATCGGTGTGCCGGGCTCGGCCGCGGCGTGATGTTCATGCAGCATCAGAACGGTGGCCAGGGCTTCGGCGAGGGCGCCGTCGTTGTTGGTGGCCGCGCCGGTCTCGGAGTCGGTGGTGACGGTGTAGGTGATCATGGTGGGTGTCCCCTTGTCTGATGGACGTCTCTGGATGGGTCGGGGTAGCTGGGCTCGAGGGTGCCGCGCCAGCGGTGCCCTCGAGCCCAGCTAATCGCCGTTGTGTGGATAACGGGGAGGGTGGCGACAACTCGTGCCCCGCACCCTCCCTGTGGTTCAGGAGCGCTGCGGCAGGGTCGCGGCCGCGATGGTCGCGGCGCGGATGAGCATGCCGAGGGTGCTGGCGTGGGCGGACTGGTCGAGCACCCGGAACAGAATGACTCCGACCCGGATGTGCAGACAGTGGCGCCGGTGCGCCCAATTGTCCAGGCGGCCCGGTGCCAGGGTGTGGGTGCTCACCCCGCACCGGGGGACCTCACGGAATCCGACGCTGATCGCCGGAAGGTAGGCCTCGTCTCCGATCTCCGCACTGAGAATCTTCGGGTCCAGGCGCTCGGGAATCTGCCGGGCGGCACCCTGGGAATCGGTAAATGCCTCGACGAGCGCGTCCACCTGGTCGAGGGCGGTAAAGCCCAGCAGCAGCGTGCCCCATGTCAGTGACAGCCGTGCCCCCTGCTGTCCCGCGCCGTGCACGTCGATCGATGCGTGCTGCGCACCGGCCAGCAGTGCGATCGCCCGGGTGCTGATCGTCTGGTCCGTATACGGCACCGTCCCCGTCTTCTTCTTCGGCGTCCGGGTGCTGGTCATGGTGTGCCCCTATCACTTCGTGAGGCCCGGTACAAAGCTCGACCCCGATGCCAGCAGGTGGGTCCTGCCAACCATTTCCCCGGGCCGCCCGAGCACGGAGTGCTCAAGGGGCGGGCGCAGCGGTCCGAGCGCAGCGAGGAGGTGCGGGGGTTCTGAGCAGAGTTTGTCGACGGTCTCGCGCAGCGACCGAGCGAAGCGAGGCGGGGCCGGCGGGAAAGTCTGGGCAGGTTCATCGGGCCCTTGCCGTGGAGTCCGCACCCACCCTTGACGAAGTCGGGCGGCCGGGGAAACAACCACGACGACGGATCCGAGCCCTGGCGAGGGGCTGGCGGCGGGCACAGCAGCGGTGACCGAGCGCCAGCGAGGTGACCGCTTCGATGTTGGTGTCCCCAAGGCGGTCGAGCGCCAGCGAGACGGCCGACGGACACCAGGTCTTTGAAGGTCGGTGATCCCACCTGACCATCCGAGGTGGTGGAGGGGCGGGAGCTACCGCAGCCGGGGGAACCCCTGACGGCATACTGGCACAGGGCGCGTTTCGGGCGGGTCAGTATGGGAGGGGTTGTGCGGCGGCGTCGGGTACTGCCCTGGGGGGCGTTGTCTGACCGCGAGTTGATGGGCACAGCACGGCAGCGGGCATGGCAACCCTCCGGTGTCGATGCCCCGCCGGGGTGGTGGGTGGCGGCGCAGGTGCTGCATGGGTGGGCCCTCGTCCCCGACGGTGACCCGCACAGTGTGCTCACCGGTGCGGTGGCCGCCCAGGTGGTCGCCGCGGACCTACGGGCCACCTCGTGTGCGGTGGACGTGCACCGCCGCTGGGTGGCGGCGGTGACCGAGGCGGCGGATGCCGCGGTGTCCCCCAGTGCGGTGCACCGGCGCCGGGCTGGGTTGCGGTTGCTCCTCGCGGTGACCGAGGCCGCCGAGGATGACCCGGAAATCGAGCTGGCAGAAGCGGTGGCCGCGATCCTGACCGCCTCTTCACCGCCTGAGCACCGGCGGGCGGTGGCGGCCCTGACCGACCGGTTGGATGCGAACCCTCGTCGTTACAGCCCGGTGCTGGCCTCGGCGTGGGTGTTGGTGTTCGGCCCGACGTTGTTGGGGGTCCTCGATGAGGTCAGCGACCAGCTCGGTGTGCTGCGCACCGGGAAACCCCCGCTGCGGGCGGCGGTGTTGCGCCGGGCGCAGCACACCACGGTGCACCAATTGTTCGCCACCGGGCAGGTGTCCACCCGCGCCCTGATCGGGATGGCCGGGGTGGCGTTGGGCACCATCCAACGGTGGATCCATCACCCCCCGGCGGTGACCCTGCAGGGCGTGGGGCTCACGGCCACGGAATGCGCCGCCCGGGGCGGGGTGGCACCGGCGACGTGGCGGGCCTACGTGCACCGGGGTCAAGCCCCACCCGCGCGGGGCGGGTCGCCGACTCTGCGGTTATGGGAGGAAAGCGAAGTGGACACGTTCCTCGCGCACCGACCGGGCCCGGGTGCCCGCACGGACCTGAGCCGATGACCCGCCGGACCCAGGCCACCCACGCCCGCTGGCAGGAGGGCCTGTCCCGGTTGCGGGCCTACGCCCACACCCATGGTGCGGCCAACCCGCACACCAGAGCGGTGGTGGACGGTTTCCGGCTCGGGCGGTGGGCCGCGGTGCAACGGGAACGGTACTGGGCGAACCGGTTGCCCCCCGAGCACGTCACCGCCCTGCAGGGGGTGCCCGGGTGGGACTGGGGACGCACCAACGCTGACCGGTGGAGCGAAGGCCTCACCCACCTGCGCTCCTACCTCGACGAGCACGCCACCACCGCGGTGGACACCCGCACCGTGCACGAGGGCTTCGAGCTGGGCGCCTGGGTGGCGCGGCGGCGCAGCAACTACCACCAGGGCACCCTGTCCCCCACCCGCATCGCCGCGTTGGAGGCGTTGCCGGGGTGGGTGTGGACCCGCACCGAAGACCGCTGGCCCCACGGCCTGAAAGCCCTCCGTACCTACATCACAAAGCACGGCACCGCAGCCGTGCCCGCGGATGCCACCGAACGCCGCTACCCGCTGGGCCGGTGGGTGGCCGCCCGCCGCGCCCAGTACCAACGGGGCACCCTGAGCCCGGAACAGATCACCACCCTGCAAGCCCTGCCGGGGTGGGTGTGGGACGTCAAAGCATCCCGGTGGGAACAGGGTCTGCGGCTGCTCACCGCCTACGCCCACCGCACCGGGGCGCCGAACCCGGATTCCTTCTACGTCGAGGACCTCGAGGGCAACTTTACTTTGGGGGCGTGGGCCATGAGCCGGCGCAAGGAATACCGCCTCGGCGTCCTCTCCCCCGAGCGCATTGCCGCCCTGGAAGCGATCACCGGGTGGGAATGGAATCCCTACGACGCCGCCTGGCACCGCATGTTTACCCACCTCCAACGGGCCGCCCACCACCACGGGACCGTCGCTCACATCACCCAAACCGCCGTCATCGACGGTGTGAACATCGGTCACTGGGTGATGGCCCAACGCACCCGACACCGCCAAGGCCGCCTCGCCACCGACCGGGTCGAAGCCCTGCAAGCCCTCCCCGGCTGGGACTGGACACCCCACCACGCCCGCCAACAACCCAACCGCTAACCAATCGGAGCATCAACGCCCTGGCGGAGACGACGATCGGGCGCTCCGAGAACGAGCGCGTCCGAGCCGACTCACAGTTGAGAGCTGGCCCGCTGACCCGCAGACGGCTACTGAATCGAGTGGCGTTGGCATCGCCACCGGGTGTGCGGGAGCTGGTGGCGGCCGCCGCTGAGCGGTGCGGCGGGTCCGACTCTGGATGTGCCGCGATCAACGCCAACGGCTCTACGCACGCGCGGCCGACACCGTCTGGGGCCCGTTGTCGGGGGCATTCATCCTCGGGCCACTCTTGCGCACCTTTATAGCGGTCCGTCCAGCGGAACATCGGTACATTACCCGCAGCGCGACCTAACGCCTGTCGGAACACCAAGCAATTGAGCGCCTTGTGGAAGAGGCTAGTCAACACTAGAGTCTCCTCCCAATAGCGTTTCTTACAGCGGAACGATGGAAGGCCTTTCCGGTGATGCCTCTCGAGGGTGTGCGCGTGCTCGACGTGTCCACAATCCTGGCCGGTCCTTTTTGCTGCCAGATTCTGGGCGACTACGGCGCCGATGTCGTCAAGGTCGAGCATCCGAGACTGGGCGACAGCATGCGCGGCCACGGGGCACAGAAGGACGGTGTGTCACTGTGGTGGAAGGAAGTGAGCCGCAACAAGCGCACCATCGCTCTCGATCTCGGTGCCGCCGAAGGAGCCGCAGTCTTGCGTCGGTTGGCGGCGACCGCCGACGTCCTCGTGGAGAACTTTCGTCCCGGCACCCTGGAGCGCTGGGGACTGTCGCCGGAGCTGCTTCTGCAGGAGAACCCTGGCTTGGTCATCGTGCGGCTGACCGGTTTCGGCCAGAAGGGTCCGTACTCCGCACGGCCCGGCTTCGGCACGCTCGCCGAGGCCATGAGCGGATTCGCCGCCCTCACCGGGCAGCCCGACGGGCCACCCACACTGCCGTCCTTCGGGCTCGCGGACAGCATCTGTGGGATTGCGGCCTCGTCGGCTGCGCTCATGGCGCTGCGCTACCGCGATCAGGGTGGCGGCGGACAGGTCGTCGACCTCAGCATCCTCGAGCCCATCATGACGGCCGTCGGACCGGCGCCGACGGTGTACGACCAGCTGGGGGTGGTCGAGCAGCGCACTGGCAACCGCTCGACCAGCAACGCGCCACGCAACGTCTACCCGACGAGCGACGGTTCCTGGGTCGCGGTCTCGACGAGTGCCCAGTCCATCGCCGAACGGGTCCTGCGCCTGGTCGGTCACCCTGAGGTCATCGCCGAACCTTGGTTCGCCAGCGGCCGGGGGCGGGTCGGCCACGTGGACTTGCTCGACGCCTACGTCGGTGACTGGATCGCGGCCCGCACGCGCAGCGAGGTGTTGGCGGCCTTCGAGCAGGCCGGAGCGGCGATCGCCCCGGTGTATGACGCCAAGGACCTCGTCGAGGACCCGCACGTGCGTGCCACTGAGATGCTGACCACGGTCGAGGACGACGAGCTCGGGCCGATGCTCATGCACAACGTCATGTGGCGGATGTCGGAGTCGCCGGGGCGGATCCGGCACACGGGCCGGGCGCTGGGCGCCGACACCGATGCGGTGCTCGACGACCTCGGCTACACCGCAGACGAGCGCACGGCACTCAGAGATGCAGGAGTGATCGCATGACGGACGCGCTGCTCGACGTCGTCGCCCGCGGGCTGCGGGTATACGACCTTGGCCGCCAGCTGGCCATCGGCATGCCGCAATCGCCCAACCATCCCGCCTTCTGGCACACGCTCCCGCGCCGCCACGGGGACATGGTGCGCGCCGACGGATCATCCGCCGCCAACGACATGATCGTCACCGGAACGCACGTCGGCACGCACATCGATGCCCTTGCGCACGTCTCCCACCAGGGTTGCTTGCACGGTGGTGCCGACGCCGTCGAGGCAGGTGTCGGTGGCCGCTATCTCGAGCACGGCGTGCACACGATCGCACCGATGATGCGGCGCGGTGTCCTTCTCGACGTACCCGCCGCACTCGGGGTCAGCGCCTGCGTGCCGGGCTACGAGATCACCCCAGCCGACCTTGAAGCAGCTGAAGAGGCGCAAGGGACCAAGGTCGGCGAAGGCGATGTAGCGCTGATCCGCAGCGGGTGGGGCCGCCGCTTCGACGAGGGGTCTGACGCCTACGTCGGCCGGGAGAGCGGCGTTCCCGGCGTCTCCGAAGCAGGGGCGCAATGGCTTGCCGAGCGGCGACCGCATGCGGTTGGGGCGGACACGATCGCCTTCGAGCGCCTCGCCCCGGGTGGCGGCCACAGTCTTCTGCCCGCCCATCGCGTGCTCTTGGTCGAGCGCGGGATCTATATCGTGGAGGCTCTTGCCCTCGAGGAGCTGGCGCAGGCACGGGTCTACGAGTTCACGTTGGTCCTGGTGCCGATGAACATCCTCGGCGCGACAGGCTCGCCGGTGCGGCCGCTCGCGGTGGTGACCAGTGAGTGAGCTGACACTGGCCCAGCGGCTGGGGGCTTTTGCCGCCGAGACGACGTACGACGAGCTGCCCGCTGAGGTTGTCGACAGCGTCCGCAAACGGGTGCTCGACGTGCTCGGTATCTGCGTCGCGGCGGCCCCTTTGGACACGAGCCGGGCGGCCCGCGGGTTCGTCGACGACCAAGGGGGCCGCCCCCAGGCGTGCGCGGTCGGCCTGCCCGTGCGGGTCCCAGCGCCATGGGCGGCCTTTGTCAACGGCGTGCTCGCGCACTCCCTGGACTACGACGACACCCATCTGCCCTCGGTGCTGCACCCGAGCGCGTCCGTGGTGCCTGCCGCACTGGCTGCGGCCGAGGCCCGCGGAGCCACCGGAGAGGAGACCATCGCAGCGATCGCCGTGGGCCTCGAGATCTGTGTGCGGCTCGGTATGGCGGGCTACGACCGCGAGAGCGGCAACTCGGTGTTCTTCGCCCACGGCCAACACGCAACGTCGATCTGCGGGGCGCTCGGCGCAGCGGTGTCGGCGGCGGTGCTCTACGGGTTGGACGCCGAAGCCGTCACGCATGCGATCGGTGTCGCGGCGTCGATGTCCGCCGGCATCATCGAGGCCAACCGCACCGGCGGCACCGTCAAGCGGTTGCACTGCGGTTGGGCCGCGCACTCTGCGGTCGCGGCCGCGCAGCTGGTGGCTCGCGGCTTCACCGGTCCGCCGACCGTCTTGGAGGGCAGGTTCGGCTTTTTCGAGGCGTGGCTGCACGGCCTGTACGACCCGGCGCCGCTCATCGATGGCCTCGGCGTCGACTGGGCTGTCCCCGCCATCTTCTTCAAGCCCTACCCGGCGAACCACTTCACCCACGCAGGCATCGACGCGGCACTTGCGCTTCGCGCGCGGGGCGTCGATCCCACCGACATCGCATCCATGGTGCTCGGCGTGCCGGCGCAGAACCTACCCACGGTCGGTCAGCCGATCGAGGCGAAACGGGCGCCCGCCACCGGTTACATGGCGCAGTTCAGCGGCCCGTACACCGTCGTCGCGGCGCTGCTCGGTGGCTCGGGCCTCGGACTGGGTCTCGATGACTTCACCGACGAGCTCGCGACGCAGCCCGCGCGGCGTGAGCTGATGCGGCGTGTCGAGGTCATTGCCGACGAGCGGTGCACCGCCGTCTTCCCGCACCAGTTCCCCGCCGTGCTGACCGTCCACCTGCGCGACGGCGAAGAGCTCGTGGAGGAGGTGTTCGTCAACCGCGGTGGTCCCGACCGGCCGCTCTCCTTCGACGAGCTCGCCACCAAGTTCCGTGACAACGCGGCCCGTCTGCTGCCCCACGATGCGGTGCAGCGACTCCAGGCCACCGTCGCCCGGCTCGAACAGCTTGCGGACATCGGAACGCTGCTCGACCCACTGCGTGCTGTCGATCCACAACAAGCAGGTTCCGCAACACCCACCACCACCGCACGTCAGGAGACATCATGAGCATCTACGACCTACTGGTGACGAACGTGCGCGTCGTTCGCCCCGACGCCGCCGAACCCGAGTCACTCGACATCGCGGTGCAGGACGGTAGGTTCGTGCGCGTCGCGGCGGGGCTGGATCCCTCGCAGGCCGATCGGGTTGTCGACGCTGCCGGGCGCCTGGCCTTCCCGGGTGTCGTTGACGTTCACCAGCACTGGGGCATCTACAACGACCTCACCGAGGACGCCCGCAGTGAGAGCCGGGCGGCGGCGCAGGGTGGCGTGACCAGCGGCATTACCTACGTCCGCACCGGCCAGTACTACATGAACCGTACGGGCCCGTACTCCGAGGTCTACCCCGACGTGCTCGCGGCCACCGAGGGTCAGGCCTACATCGACTACGGCTTCCACGTGGCCCCGATCCTCGCCGAGCACATCGGCGAGATCCCCGACCTGATCGAGCGGTTCGGTGTCCCCTCGTTCAAGATCTTCATGTTTTACGGCACGCACGGACTGCACGGCCGCTCCAACGAGCAGGGGTCGTTCCTGATGATCCCCGAGGACCAGTCTTACGACTACGCGCACTTCGAGTTCGTCATGCGGGGAATTCAGGCCGCCCGCGAGGACGAGCGGTTCCGGGCGATCGCCGACGACATCTCGTTGTCGCTGCACTGCGAGACGGCGGAGATCATGCGGGCGTACACCAAGATCGTCGAGGAAGACGGAACCCCCCGAGACCTCGATGCCTACAGCCGCTCGCGGCCACCGCACTCCGAGGGCCTGGCCATCACCATCGCGGCGTACCTCGCGCACGAGACCGAGCTGCCCAACATCAACCTGCTGCACCTGTCCTCCCGCAAGGCCATCGAGGCAGCCATGATGATGGCCGCCACCTTCCCGCACGTCGACTTCCGGCGCGAGGTCACGATCGGCCACCTGGTCGCCGACATCAGCACCGCCAGCGGTGTCGGGGGCAAGGTCAACCCACCGCTACGGCCCCGTGAGGATGTCGAGGCGCTGTGGGAGCACCTTCTGGCCGGTGACTTCTCCTGGGTGACCAGCGATCACGCGTGCTGCAAGGAGGAGATGAAGTTCGGCGACCCGCACGAGGACGTCTTCGCTGCCAAGTCCGGGTTCGGGGGCACGGAATACCTCCTGCCCGGGCTGATCAGCGAGGGCCGCCGCCGGGGTCTCACCGACCAGCAGGTGGCCCAGCTCACCAGCTGGAACCCGGCACAACGCTTCGGACTACACACCAAGGGCACCATCGCCGAGGGCTACGACGCCGACTTCTGCCTGGTCGACGACACTGAGCCGTGGACCATTGCGGCCGCCGAGTCGGAGTCCACCCAGGAATACACACCCTTCGAGGGCTTCGAACTCACCGCCAAGGTGACCGACACCTACCTCCGCGGGCAGGCGGTGCTGGAAAACGAGAAGGTGGTGGGCGAGCCGCGCGGCCGGTACCTACACCGACCGACTGCGCGCACCTAGCGGGGGCGCTCGAGGACCTCCCGGGCACTGCGCACCACCGCGAGGTCCACCATCTTTCCCGCAGCATCGGTGATCACGCCCCCGCCGGCCGCGGCGAAGCGCGCGAGCAGATCCTCGGCCGCCAGGATCTCGTCCTCGCTCGGTGTGAAAACCTCGTGGATCACGGGTAGCTGCGCGGGATGTATGGCGGTGCGGCCCCGAAACCCCAGGCGCAGCAAGGCCTGCCCTGAGGTCCGGAACGCGTCGAGGTCGCGGAAGTCGGTCGAGGTCGGAGCGACGGGTCGGCCGATCCCAGCGGCGGCGGAGGCGACCACCACCTGCAGCCGCAACGGCGCCATTTCGGCGCGGTCGGGACCCGGCCTCATGCCCAGCTCGGCGGCGAGGTCGGCCTCGCCCAGACCAAGCCTAACGACGCGCGGTGAACGGGCCACGTCGAGGGCAAGCAGCAGACCCCGTGCGGACTCGATAAGTGGGAGGACACGCAGGTCGCCGAGAGGGAGACCGATCTTCTGCTCAGCGTGCGTCAGCAGCGAATCGACAACGGCCAAACTTTCCGGTTCGGCCTTGGGCACGACGACGCCGAGCAGGGCCGGTAACGCGACCGCGTGGATGTCATCCGCCAACGTCTCCGCGTTGATCCGGCACCACAACTGTGCGATGCCGGGGACTTGCCTGCTGAGCCACGCTGCGGCATCGGTGCGCGCTCGGTCCTTGTCCGGTACCGCGACGCCGTCCTCGAGGTCGACGATGAGTGCGTCGGCGCCCCGTCCGCGGGCCTTTTCCAGCCGCTCGGGCCGACCAGCGGGGATGTAGAGGTAGCTGCGCGCGGCAGCGGCGGTGTTCATGGTGTTGGCGTTATCGACGGTTTGGTGATGCTCTGCATTTCGGTGAACAACGCGTTCGCCGCCAACCGGAGGGTGGCAGCCTCGGGCGGCCCTTCACCGGCGAGTGAGCCGGTGACGGCGTCACGCAGACCCGGGTCCAGCAGCTCGCCGACATTGTGGGCGAATTTGGTGACGATCTCACCGACACTCAAGGGGTTTTCGGGGTTGCCGCGGGCTGCTCGTACCTCGGCGGTGGCCGCAGTGCCGTCGTGCAACTGGACACGCACGCGGGCCGGGCGCTCGCGGGGCAGCGCCGCGGAGAATTGCGGTTCCTCGACCAGGTGTACGCGCTCGGCGAGGGCGCGAAGCCCGGGGCGAGCGAGGGCTCCCGGCAGATATGACCCCGCATGAAGGTGACCATCAAGCAACACAGCTGCCACAGACAACGGCACCGAGAAGCGGGCGTGCAGGTCCGAAGTGGGGTTCACGCTGTTCAAGGAGGCGGCGAAGGCGAAGGTCTCCACGTCGATGCGTGCGATCTCCCGAAACTCGGCCCGTCCGCCGGGAAGTCGGCCGAGGGTGAGCTGCAGTGCATCGAGGGCCGGGTGCACCCAGCGCGCGCAGGCGTAGGGCTTGAGGTAGCTGTCCAGAATCCGCCAGCGCGTGCCGAGCTCGCCGCCTACCTCCTCGGCGGACAGGTCCGTGCACACACTGACGCCGTAGAGATCGGTCAGCACCTCGGCGGAGGAAGGCAGTCCCGACGCGGCCCACCCGGCCGCACTCGCGCCGTAGTAGGCGCCGAGACCGGTCCACACATTGCGGACCGTGCCACCGGCCATCGGTACGGCGAGGGTGGCGGCAAGGGGCAGCGATGCAGCGAGCTCCATCGCTCGCGCCGTCGTGCGCGCATCGTGCCCGCGCAACAGGCAGGCGGCGACCGCGGCGGCAACCGGACCGTGGATACCGTGCGGGTGCAGTCCAGGGCGCAGCGTGGTGCCGACCCCGAATCGCATTCCCGTCTCGCAGGCGAGGACGAAGACGCGGACCAACTCCTCGTCGGTGACGCTCTGTCGGGTTGCCTCGTGCAGCAGCACGGGAAGTACGTGCGGGGCGGGGTGAGCGGTGGGTACCGGTGGCAGCCGCGCCCCCTGAGGATGGAAGGACCCCCCGGAGTCGGCATCAAGCCAGGTGGCCGCGGTGCCCAGCGTCACGGTACGTCCACAGGGCACGGCAGGTCCGTAGCCGGTGCCCAGGAAACGGCCGAGGGCCTGCACCGGGGGATACCGCAGTCCGCCGGCGAGGGCACCGAGCGTGTCCAGCAGAAGAAGTCGCCCGACCGTAAGGACGTGCTCGGGCGGTGTGGGAGAGTTGGTCACGAAGCTCGCGACCGGAGACACGTCAAAGCTGTTCATGCGTCCACCTCGCGTGGGGTGAGGCCGGCTCGGACCGCCGCGGCCACTTCGGGGAGGCGGCCCTGCAGGCCGGCGACCGCCCCGGCCAGCACTACCCCTTTCAGGCCGAGCCCGGCGAAGGGCCGCAGCCGCGCGGTGACCTGCTCGGCGGTACCTGTCACCAGGAAGCGTTCTCGGACCAGGGCTTCGGTCTCGGGATCGAGATGGGTGCCGCGGGCGCCGGCGGTGCCGTGCCGGCGATAGTCGTGGGCCTCGGCGAGACGGGCCACCGCCGCCTGCGCCTCCGACGGGACAGCGAACCACTCAGGGGCGCGGGCAAGCCGGGCGGCGCAGGACCCGAGGACCGGGTCGGCGGCCGCCTCGACCTGCGCAGGTGTGGATGTTGTCACCACGCGGAGGAACAACCAGCACTCGATGTCGGGTTTCGTGTCGCGGGCCAGCGACACTGCAGCGGTGACGACACCGGCATCGGCGCCGGCGTCGATCAGGATCCCGGGCAAGCGCTGCGACGTGCCGGTGATGGTGCGCGGACCCGAGGCGGCGCCCAGAACTGTGGCCGCAGCGGGATCGAGGTCCCACAGCAACTGCCCGAGCAGGTCGAGCGAGGTCTCGTATTCGGCCAAGTTCGGAACGTCCATGCCCTCGTTGCGCACCGAGCTCTCGCCACGACCGACGACGGTCAGCACGCGGGCAGGATGGTGGTGGGCAAGTGTGCGGATGCTCTGCGCGACGACCGCTGGATGGTGCAGCCCTAGCCCGAGCACACAAGGACCCGCCAGGCGTACGTCGGTAGTGGACAGGACCCGTTCGGTCTCCGCGACGCTGTCCGGAAACAGCCGGGGGCTGTCGGCGAAGCCAACCCCGTGGAACCCGGCCGCGTGAGCGGTGCGCGCACCGTCCAGCGGGTCCTGCTCGCGCCAGGGCCGGGCGACGTTGACGAGCAGCAACGGTTCGCCGCTCACGCCAGTCCCTCCATCACCTGGCGAACCTGCACCTGGGCAAGGGGCTTGTCCAGCAACGCGTGCCACGGCGTGTCTAAGGGTGACGAACCGGCCGCCACATCGAGGGTGTTGGCGAGGGCACCTGGCATGTCCGTGATACCGAGGCCGGGCAACGCCGACGCGAGCCAGCCTGCGGCACAGGCGTGTCCGATCCAGAGCGGGCTGAGCGCGGCGGCGTCGTCGATTTCGGCACCGGGTGTGAGCACCATGAGGCTTGCGGCGGTGTCCAGAACGTGGACGAGCTCGTCGGCCGACACCCCGGTCAGCAGAGCCGCACCGGCGGCCGCCGTCAACACTGCGGTGGTCGGGCGGGCGATGGTGGGGCTTGGGTGGGCGTGGGCGACCAGCACCCGGCTGGCGGCTTCTGCGCCGTGCACAGCGCGATCGAAATCCTCGGCGCTGCTGTGGACCTGGGACCCGGCCGCGAGCCCCGTGAGGAGAGCTGCGACGTCGGTGCCGGCGCCCGCGCGGGCCAGACGGGCCCCACACCACAGCAGCGCGGGGAACGTGTCTGCCCAGGCGCCCGTGCCGAGCAGGGGAAAAGCACCGTCGGGCTCGACGAGCGTCTCCGCCCAGACGGCGAGGTCCTCATCAAGTGGGAATGTGGTCATCCGGTGCAGGGCAGCAAGCTGTGTTCGGAGTCGTGCGGGTTCGGAGTATGCGGGGGCAGTGAACGCGGAGATGGCGGCGTTCGCGACCTCGGAGGTGAGCGCGGTGGTGCTCACCCAGCGACCCGGGCGGCGTGCTCGGCCATGTTGTTCCGCGTTACCTCCGTGCTCTGGGTGACCAGGTAGAAACCGAAGTCGGTGCGTCCGCCGGGTCCTCGTTCGGGTGGCAGCGGGTGCTCGGTGAACCAATCCAGGTACGCCTGATAGGCCGCCTCGTCCGCGTAGTGCATCTCGGCGATCCGGTAGTAGCTGCTTCCCTCGGGAACCGGCGCCGTACCGCCTGACGCCTGCCGCACAGGGCGCAGCACTCTGTTGAAGACGATGCGATCAAGGTGCGGGTTGGCGAGCAGGTCCGGGGCGTGCACCTTGAACAGCCAGCGTTCGTAGTCCTCGGCACTGACTCCCGGCACGATGTCGTAGCCCAGAATGGTCTTGATCATGTCCTCGCCTTGTCGTCTTGTGTCGTCGGCTGGCAGTCCCAGTCGAAGGTCTCTGCTGCCGCACCAAATCCCTCGAGCCGCACACGTCGCGGGCGCACACGCAGTCCGGCGAGCTCTGCTGCGACGTTTTCGCGGGTGCGTGCGGGGGCACGGTTGTGTCCCGCGGCAAGCAAGGCGGCGCTGTGGGTCGAGTAGCTGTCCCACGTCTGCTGTTCGCTGAGGGGTTGGGCGGTGCCCTGCACGAAAACCGCCCGAGGTACCAACAGCCCCAGGTCGAAGACGTGCGGGTGTTCATTGGTCGCGCCCTCGGCAGGCGAACCGACCCAGGTGATGAGCACCCGCGGGTCACGCAGGAGCTGCCCGACCCGATGGTGCGTGCGGCGTTGGACGAGTTCGACCGACCAGTCGTCGGCGAGGAACGCACTCATCGTCCGCCCGACCGGGAGTCCACGCCGCCCGATCGTCGTCACCTGCGCGAAGCCGGCCTCGGAGCGCACGAACGCCACAGCCTGCGCCTGTGCCCGGCCGATCGCACCCTGACTGCTCGTCACTCGGCCACCGTCCGTGCCGCGGCGTGCGTCGCTGCGAGGTAGGCCAGTCCGAACGCGGGCAGCAACCCGTTGCCAGCGAGGTACCCGGCAGCGCCATGCCCAGAGATTCCGGCCGCCGCACCGCCAGCGGCGTACAGACCGGGCAGTGGCGCACCGTGGCCGTCCACAACGCGGGCGTGCTCGTCGACGAGTAGGCCGCCTTGGGTGTGGAACAAGGCAGGGACGACCTGCACAGCTGCATAAGGCGGGGTGAGCGCCGCCTCGTACGTCCGGCCGAAGCGGTCCTCCTGCAGACCGCGTGCCGCCCGCTCGGAGGCCGCGAGTTCGGTGACGACGGCATCGATCGGGAGCCTCAGGGCCTCGCCCAGAGACGCCGCGTCGTCCGCCCAGATCACCGCCCCCGACTCCACGGTCTGCCGAAAGTCGGTGAACGGCAGGCACAGATCGTGCACGCGCTGGTCGAAGACGATCCAGCCCGTGGCGCCCGGCCGCGCGGCCAGTGCCGGGCCGAACTCGGAGTAGCCGGTCGTCTCCATGGCGAATCGCCGACCGGTGCTGTCGAGCATGATCGCGCCGTGCATGATCGTCGCCCAACCCACCAGCGTGGACGCACGTGCGGACAGCGCCGCGTGGCCCTGGTAGGCGTCGAGGAAGCCGGTGGCGGCGCCGTACCGCTCACCGATGCGCAGGGCGTCCCCGCGGGACGTCTCGCTGCCGTGATAGGTCGCGGTGGCGATGTCGGGAAGGTACCGCTGCACCAGCTCCCGGTCGGCGCCGAAGCCGTTGGTGGCCAGCAACACCGCCGGCGTCGGAATCTCCTCCGTGCCGCCATCGGGCAGGCTCACGACCGCCGCACGTATCGCGGCGGTCCCTTCGTCTTGAAGCACGTCGGTGAGACGGGCCGGGACCATGAGGTCGATTCGGGGATGTGCCCGTGCGAGGCGCAGCAGGCGATCCATCAGCGCGGTGCCGTGTCGCTCCGGAATGGTGTGGCAGCGGTCAACGGAGTGCCCGGGATAGTGCATGTCGGTCATCAGCTCGATCGGAACGTCGAGCTCGTCTGCCATCCACTCGACGAGCTCGGCGCTGACGCCCGCCAGTGCTGCCGCGAGCCGGGTGTCGCCGGTACCCTTGGTCTTCGCCTCGACGTCATGGACGAACAACTCGACCGAGTCCTCGATGCCCGCAGCCCGCTGGTAGCGGCTGCCCACTCCGGGAACCATCGCCGTGCACATAGAGGTGTTGTTGCCCCTCGCGAAGTGCTCGCTCACCTCCACCACGAGGACGTCGAGTCCGAGCTGGACGGCCCGCAGCGCGGCGAACAGCCCCCCGCCGGCGCCGGCGACGACGAGGTCCGGTCCAGCCCGACTCATGCGCCGGCCTGCGCAAGGCGGAGCGCCCGGGCGACCGGGTCGAACACACGCAGCGGAAGCCGTTCGGATGCCCGGGTGTCGACCGCTGAGCAACCGTTGAGCAGGCTGGACGCCCCTCGCGCCGCGAGCTCCGTAGCGGTGCTCTCCAACGCCTCCTGCCAGCGGTCGCCCTCGGCTATGGCAGCCACATCGAGCTCGATGGTCGCGATATCGGTGAGTGCGTCACCCCATCCGTACACCGCGCCGACGGCCCGCATCTCCTCCGCGATTGCGCGATTGCGGACCACGGCGGCGATCGGCGCCGCCATGGCGTGGGCGTGCGCGAGGTTGAGACGGAGGATGCCGATCACCGGCAGCGTGTTCTCCGCCTGCAGCTCGGCGACACCGGGGTCGAGCACGCAGTCCGGCATGACGGCGTCATAGCCGGCAGGGATGATCGAGAGGGCTTGCACGACACACCGTTCCGAAGCTCGGACGTCCTCGCTGGTCTCCAGCGCCTGGGGCGCGTCTGGGCCGATATCGTGCAAGTGCACGGTAACCCCGGTTGGACTGATGCGAACGTAACGCTCTTGGCGCCGCGCAAGCTCCTCGGCCGAGACATGGATCGGAGTCACCGACCAGATGCGCATGAGATCTCCCGTGTTCGGTGGTGTCATGGTGCAGCCAGGGTGGCCAGCACCGTTCGGACCGACGACGCGCCGGGAAGGTCTCGGACGCATGCCCGAACGCGGTCGAGGGCGTCGCCTGCTCCGAGGAGCACATCGAGCAGGTCCGCCAGGCCGCACTCGTCATAAGGCCGGTAGTCGGCGTCACCAACCGGGTTGGGCAGTGCGCAATGGGCTTCGGTGCCATTACGGAAGCGGACGAGCATCCGTACCGCCCGCTCATCGGGCAGCCGTTGGTCGAGGTCCGGGGCAGCCACGACGTGAATCAGACCCGCCAGGTCGGCCAGCCGCGTGTCGTGCAGACGCGTCGCGGTGTACGAGGCGGGTTCCACGACACCGTGCACCAGGGCAGTGGCGGTGACAAACGGTATCGAGAACATCGCCCCGAGTCGGGTGTCGGCGCCCGGACGAGCGAGGGCCGCCGCCATCGAGGGCACCTCAACCACGACCTCCGCCACCTCGTCGATGACGAGACCCGCACGCAGCTGCAGGGCAGCGTCCGCTGCGGGATGGGTGAATGCGCAGGAGGCGTGGCGCTTGAAGTAACCAAGCTCCACGTCCCATCTGCTGCCGAGTTGAACCGCGAGCTCGCTGGCGTCGAGCTCGCCGAGCAGCTCGCCGAGGCTGCGGGCGGCAATCCCGGTGGCATGGGCCGCGCCGGCCTGTGCAAGCCGGGCAGCGGCCAGCGCGGCCACCGCGGTTGCGCCCATCCACTCGTGCCGGACGGGGTTCCCGTCGAGCGCGGCCGCGAAGTGTCCGGCTATCGGCATGCCGGAGGCGGTGTCCATCGCAGCGACCAGGCCTTCCGCGTCGAGCCCGAGCAGCCGCGCACATCCCGCCGCACCCCCGGCGACCCCCCAGTTGCCGTGGGGGTGCATGCCCGGCCGTAGCCGGCAGGCACGACCAAAACGCGCAGCGACCTCGTACGCGACGAGCAGCGCGGCGGCCGTTGTCGGTCCGTCGGAGTCCAGGTGCGCTGCCAGGGCGAGGACGGCGGGGAAACCGTGGGCGGCCGGATGCCCCGCGGCGTGCTTGTTGCCCTCGTCCAGCTCCAGGCTCACCATCGCCGAGGCGTTGAGCCACGCGGCGGTGTTCGGATCGGTCAGCACACCAGCGCCGAGGACCGGGCACTCGCCGGGCCCCGGGTCCCACGCCCGCACGAGCGGTTCACGTTCAGGCAGACGGCCACCGGCAATGGTCACGGCAAGGGAATCGAGCAGCACCAGCTGCAGCCGCTGTTGCACCCGGCCGGGAATGTGGTCCCACTGCAGGTCCGCACCCCAGGAGCCGAGTTCCTGCAGCGCCACCAGCACCCGCTCCTGATCCGTCCTCATAGCCCGAGGTACGCCTTCTTGACCCGCTCGTCCCCGGCCAGGTCGCTGCCCTTGCCCTCCAGGACGACACTGCCGCTCTCCAGCACGTACGCGCGGTCAGCGATGGCCAGGGCCTGGGAGGCGTTCTGCTCCACGAGCAGTACTGCGACGCCGCTGTCGCGGATCGTCGAGACCGTCGCGAGTACCTCCCAGGTCAGCTTGGGGGACAACCCGGTCGACGGTTCATCGAGCATGAGGAAGCGTGGGCGGGCCATCAGCGCCCGTCCGATGGCCAGCATCTGCTGCTGGCCACCGCTCATCGTCTGGGCCTGCTGCCGGCGCCGCTCGGCCAGCGCAGGGAACAGCTCGTAGACGCGGTCAAGCTCGGCACCGATGTCATCGCGCTTGCGAGTAGTCCAGGCCCCCAGCCGCAGGTTGTCCTCGACCGTCAGCGGTCCGAACAGGTCCCGTGCCTCCGAGACCTGCACCAGCCCACGGCGGACCACCTCGTGCGGACGTTTGCCGTCAATCCGCTCCCCGTCGTAGCACACGGTGCCCGCGGTGGGCCGCAGCAATCCGCTGATCGTGCGAAGCGCGGTGGTCTTTCCCGCACCGTTGGCACCGACGACGGCAACAAGCTCGCCGTCGCCGACCGTCAACGAGAGATTGTGGAGGATCTGCAGCTTCCGGTATCCGGCGGTGACTGCGTCAAGCTCAAGCACCGGTCGGCTCACCTCCCAGGTAGGCCTCGATGACGACAGGGTCCGCGACGACCTCGGCTGGTGCGCCGGAGGCGATGAGTCGACCGCGGTCGAATACCACGACGGAGTCGGACAGCCGCATCACTGCGGCCATGATGTGCTCGACGAAGACGAGCGTGACCCCCTCCTCGTCTCGTAGCCGGGCGAGCAGATCGAGAACGGGTTCACGCTCGGCGGGAACGAGGCCGGCGAGCACCTCGTCGAGCAGCAGCACCTGGGGCCGGGTGGCCAGTGCACGGGCCAGCTCGAGTCGTTTGAGAGCAGCGGTGTGCAGAGTGTCGGAGAGGGTCTCCGACCACCGGCTCATGCCCACCCGCTCAATGACTTCCTCGGCACGTCGCACGGCTGCGCGGTGTGAACCGTCCTTAACTAGCGCGGCGGTGGTGACGTTCTCCAGCACCGTCATCGACGCGAAGGGGCGCATGAGCTGGAAGGTCCGGACCATCCCGGCCTTGGCGATGCGATGCGGGGCGTGGCCGGTGATGTCCTTGCCCGCCAACGTGACCGCGCCGCTGTCCGGTGGGAGTGAGCCGGTGATGGCATTGAAGAAAGTGGTCTTTCCCGCGCCATTCGGTCCGATGATGCCGAGCACTGTTCCTTCCTCGACGTTGACAGTGATGTCGCTCAGGGCGCGCAGGCCGGAGAAGGACTTGGTCAGTCCGCGAACCTCGAGCAGGCTCATGACCGCCACCGGTCCCGCAGAGTGCCGTACAGACCTTTGGGCAGCGCGAGCACGATGACGATAAGAATTACGGCGTAGAGCATGACGTCGAGTCCGTTGCGTCCCTGCAAGAAGGACAAGAACTCCGGTGGGGTGCGCAGCAACGTCGCTGATACGTCCGACAGCGGCCCGAGGATGACCGCCCCGACAAGGGGCCCCCAAACGGTGCCGACGCCGCCGACGACGGCAGGCAAGATCGCTTGGATCGACTGCTGCTGGCCAAACGCGATATCTGGATCGACGAACAAGTAGTACTGCGCGTAAAAGGCGCCGGCGAGGGCAGTGATCGCACCGGAGAGGGCCATCGTCGTAAGTTTGTACCGCATGACCGCGACACCGAGCGACTCGGCGGCATCCTCGTCGTCGCGGATAGCCACGGTGAACCGGCCGGAGCGTGAACGTAGGTACAAAAGAGTCACGAGCACTGCGAGCGCGACCAACGCTAGCCCGATCCAGTAGTACTCAGGCGCACCGGCGTCGAACTGCAACATCCACCAAGACTGCTCGGGCAGCAACGGTACCCGGTAGCCGACCGCTCCGTTAACGACGGTCGTGTTCGCCGCCAAGAGCCGGAGCATCTCGGCAAAAGCGAAGGTAGCCAGCGCGAAGTAGGCGCCCCGGACCTTGTAGCGGAACGCGAGAAATCCGGTGAGCGCGGCGACTGCGCCAGCGAGCACAGCACCGATGACCATGCCGATCCACGGCGAGATCCCGTGGTTGACCAGCAGGTAGGTATCCGCGTAAGCGCCGATCCCGAAGTACGCGGCATGACCGAAGCTGAACATGCCGCCGAACCCACTCATCAGGTTCCAGCCCAGCGCCAAGAGCGCAAAGATGAGAATTCGAACTGCGACCGCCTGCTGTGCCGACGGCAGGATGTAGGGGACCAGGGCCGCGACTGCGGTGACGACGAGCAGCACGAGCCCGTCGCGGCGCAGCGAGCGTCCACGCCGACCTCCGGCAGCTGAGACGGGTGCATCAAGCGCACGGGGACTGTTGAGGCTCATGTGCGGGTTCCGAAGATGCCCTGGGGACGTACGAACAGGATGAGAATGAAGACGAGAAAGACGCCGAACAGCGGGCTCTGACCGGTAAGGATCACGCCGCCGAGTTGCTCGACCAGGCCGACGATGATGCCGCTGACCAGGGCGCCGAGCACGTTGCCGAGGCCGCCCATCACGACGACGACGAAGGCCAAGATATTGAACTGGTCGCCTGCGTTCGGTGCGATTGTCGTGAAGGGCGCGATGAGCATGCCGGCGGCGCCCGCACAGGCGGTACCGAGGCCGAACGTGATGACATAAATGCGCCGGACGTCGATGCCAACCAGCCCCGCGCCCTGCCGGCTGGCGGCCACGGCGCGTATCGCGCGACCGAGCGAGGTTCGGGCGAGCAGCAAGTACAGCCCACCAGCCAGTAGCAGCGCACCGACGAAGGCGATGATGCGGGACTGGTTGGCGACGGCACCGCCCACGTTCACCCCGTGGTCGCCGGGTAACGCGACCGAGAGCGGGTCGCCTCCGAACACCAACAGCAGCGCGTTGATGAGGAGCAACGAGATGCCCAGCGTCAGCAATAGCTGACTCTCCAAGGGGCGCCCCATCGTCGGGTTCAGCACCGTGAACTGCGCGAGCGCACCGAGGACAAACAGCGCCAAAATCGCCACGGGCAGTGCAACGTAGGGATTGAGGCCAGTGTTGTGGACCACCACGTAGGTGATGAACAACGCCACCGCGATGAAGGAGCCGTGCGCGAAGTTGACAATGTCGAGAACGCCGAAGATGAGGGTGAGACCCATCGCGATGAGGCTGTAGACGCCGCCGGTGACCAGCCCGGTGAGCACGGCCTGCGAGACAATGGGACCACTACCCGACCGGAGATACGCGGCCATCGCCGCCACGAGCAGGAGGACGACGGTCACCACTGCCGGACCCGCCGAGCCCATCCTGGACCGAAGCCCGCCCACCTCGGAGGCGGACGACACTTCTGCGTCCGCCTCCGAGGCTGTGGTTAGCCGCTCAGTCACTGGCCCGGGTTGGCGGGATAGTTGGGCTTGGCCTGGGCCGAATCAGCCGGGAAGACCACCAACGGGGCCGGACCCTGCACCTGGGTGAGGACCGGGAGTGCCGAGGTGTTCTCACCCGTGTCGCTGAAGTGCACCGGACCGCTCGACACAGTCAACGGCTGGATGGCCGTCTTGGCGATCCCATCGCGAAGCTTCGCACCATCGGAGGACCCCGCCCGTTCGAGGCCGTCGGCTATAACCCGCACAGAGTCATACGCGAGAGCGGCCCCGGTGCGCGGATCAGCGTTGTACATCGACTTATAGGAGTCCACGAACTTCTTCGCGTCGGCACTCTTGATGTCGATGTGGTAGTTCGTGTCGAAATAGCCCTGAGCTGCTGAACCGGCATCGGTCGGGAATTGCGGCTGGTCGAACGCACCATCGGCTGCGCCGATCACCGCGTTGAGGTTCGGCTTCACGGTGGCGACAGCCTTGGCTGCGAGCACCCCGTCCCGGTAGTAACCCGATACCGCCAGCACGTCTGCGCCACTCGCCTTGACCTGCGTCATCTGGGTAGTGAGGTCGGTGACGCTCGCAGCGTCATAGCTGATCTCGGGATCCACCGTCATGCCGAGCTTTTCCGCATCCGCCTTGAACGCCTTGTAGACCCCGGATCCAAACGCCGTGTTCTCGTGCAGGTAAGCGACCTTTTTGGCGGGTTTGCCCGCCGCGGTGGAAACCTGCATGAGGTACTGCGCCGCCGTGGAGCCAAACCGTGAGTTCTGCGGCTGCATGCGAAATGAATACTTATAGCCATGCTGCAGAATGCCGTCATCTCCGGTGATATCCATGACGAAGGGAACCTTATTGCGCTCAGCGACCGCGGCGACGTTGGCGCTGACCGCACTCTGGTAGGTACCAACGAGTGCCACCGCTCCGGACTGGATGAGCCGCTGAGCTTCGCTCTGACCAACGTCGGGCTTGCCTTGCGTGTCGCCGGCGGCGAGCTCCAACTTGGCGCCACCCATAGATTTGATACCACCGGCAGCATTGATGGTCTCGATCGCCAGTTTGACGCCGTTCTCCATCTGCTGGCCGTCGCCGGCATTGGTTCCCGTCAGTGGATGCACCGTGCCGATCTTGATCGTCCCGCCGCTGCTGGCACCGCCACCCGACGAGCTCGAACTACCGCCGCATGCCGTGAGCACGAGCGGCGCAACGAGCAGCAGCGCCGCGATGTACTTCTTCCTCATGTCTGCTCCGAACTGGATGGTCGGTGGCCGTTCCGCGCGTCGGAACGGTCTTATTGTCGAGCACCACAGTGGCACCCCCCACGGGCCCCGTCAAGAGCGAGATGCAATCCGCAGGTAAACGTAACGAGCACGGTACGAACCATGGCCGTAAAGCGCCCGGGCATACCTTCAGGGTGTTCCGGTCATCGAAACAGTGCGGTAGAGTGCGGGCGGGAACGCGGGAAATGGGAGAGTACCGAGCATGGTCAACGACGGTACGGAAGGCGCTGGTCGCGTCGCAGACGTCCTGCTCCTGTTCACTGAAGGGCCGAGCACCATTGGGGTCTCGGCAATCTCTCGCCGTCTAAACCTCAGCAAGGCGGTCGTGCACCGAATTCTCCGAACATTGGTCGGCCGCAAGCTGCTAGCCACAGACCCGCTCACGCGCGAGTACCAGCTCGGGCCCGCCGCCGCTGCCATCGGTGCGCGTGCCCTCCGCGACTCGGAGTTGCGGCGTGTAGCTCTACCGCTGCTCCAGCGTCTGCAGGCAGCGACAGGCGAGACCACAACGCTGTCCGTTCCAGTGCCAGGCGGTCGCGTCTACCTCGCTCAGGTGGAGAGTGCGAACGAGATCAAGATGACGGTTGAGCTTGGGCGACGGTTTCCGCTGCACGCAGGTAGCTCGAGCCGAACAATCCTCGCCTTCCTGACACCCGAGGAGCAAGCCGAGGTCATGGACTCGGAGCTAGCGCCTCTCACGTCGGGGACCATCGTGGACCACGCAAGACTGCGCGCGTCGCTCCTAGAAATCTGTAGGTCTGGCGTCGCCCAGTCCGGCGGGGAACGGCAGTCCGGCGCCGGCTCGGTTGCGGCGGCTGTATTCGACTTCGCCGGTGTTGTTGCCGGGTCGATCTCGGTCTGTGGTCCTGTCTCGCGCATGACACCAGAGCGGCGGGCCGAACTGGCTCCGCAAGTCCGGCAAGCAGCCGAGCATGTCAGCATCGGACTTGGTTGGCACGGCGGCCTGCCCGATAACGGCTTAAAACGTGCGGCGACTGATGTATGGCCCTGTCAGTCTGGTTTGGCCCCACTTTGACGGGGCGGATTCCAGTCATCGTCGCAACACGACGGTCTTTGGCGGGGATACTACTGGTGCCGCCGAAGCGGTGAGGTGCGGTGCGAGCAGGGCCGCGGGGGTGGCCCAGTTCAGGGTCTTGCGAGGCCGGTCGTTGAGCTCTGCCGCGACCTGGATGAGCCGCTCTGCTGGGTGCACGGCGAGGTTGGTGCCCTTCGGGAAGTAGTCGCGCAGCAGCCCGTTCATGTTCTCGTTGCTGCCGCGCTGCCAGGGGCTGTGCGGATCGCAGAAGAACACCGGCATCCCGACGGTGGCGGCGAGGTCGGCGTGTGCGCTCATCTCCTTGCCCGGGTCCCAGGTTAAGGAGTGTCCGAGCGTTGCCGGCAGGTCGGTGAACACCCCGATCAGGGCGTCCCGGACCGCTGCGGCGCTGCGCCCATGGGGCAGGTGGACCAAGATCACGGTGCGGGTGGAGCGTTCGACGAGGGTGCCGATCGCTGACCGGTTTCCCGCTCCCATGATGTAGGGCCAGCTGCCTGGCCGGCTCGTCCGGGAACTCAACGCCCAGGGCGTAGCTGATCTGTTCCGGGCTCCACCGAACGTCCAGGCACTGCTGTACGAACCTACGCAGCACCACGTCGCGCTCCAGCCGTCGCAACCGTGGCCGGCACCGCCGCGCCGCCGCGAGCCGCTGCGCAGCGGCTACCCCGTAGCGGCAACCCGGGCCGGTGTTGCGGGCCAGCTCCCGGCTCACCGTCGACGGGCTCCGGCCGATCTCGGTGGCGATCAACCGCGCACTCATCCCGGCCCGGTGCAGGTCCGCAATCACGCCCCGCTCGTCCTCGGAAAGGTAGCGGGGACTGACGACCTCGAGACGGGTGCTGAGCACCGGTGGATAGTGCAAGTCACCACCGGCGCTGGTGGGGATGCTGCGCCCGAACCGCCATCGGGTCCCGGTCTTGCGGTTCACACCCACCGTGCGGCACGCCTCGCTGTTACTCACCCCCGCCGAGATCAGTCTGCCGAACAGCTCACGCTGCGCAGTCAGCGGCTCCGGTCCCTGATGTCCCCTGCCAGCCATCCGGCAACCCCTGATTCTCCTCAGGTGTTGCGACGTTCACTGGAATCCGCCCGGAGAAAGTTGGCCCCACCCAAGCCATCTTCTGGTCATCGTGACGGCCGAAGTTGGCCCCAGTGACGGCCGAAGTTGGCCCCATCTGACGACACGCCCGGGGTGGCGTGACGGTCGTAGATGGCCCCACCTCCTTACGTCTGCGTGATGATCAAGGCGCGCTGCAGAGGGGGCCCGGAGTGGGGTCGACGAGGGTGGAGCTGTTCGAGGCGATCCGCCGTGATGCCCGGCGGGAGGAACTCTCGGTGCGGGCCTTGGCCGACCGGCACGGGGTGCACCGACGGACGGTGCGCGCCGCGTTGGCCTCGGCGACCCCACGACCTCGGAAACCGCGCCGTTCACCGGCACCGAAGCTAAATCCGGCGAAGCCGTTCATCGACGCCATGCTCCGCGGGGACCTGACCGCACCTCGCAAGCAACGGCACACCGCCCGGCGGGTGCTGGCCCGTCTGGTCGATGAGCACCAGCTGGGTGAGCTGACGTACTCCTCGGTGCGCGACTACGTCGCCAGGCGCCGCCCGCAGATCGCCGCGGAAGCGGGACGGTGCATGGAGAAGGCCTTTGTGTTGCAGACCCACGACCCGGGCGCCGAAGCCGAGGTCGACTTCGGCGACGTGTGGGTGAATCTCGCCGGGGAGCTGACAAAGTGCGCCCTGTTCGCTTTCCGGCTCTCGTTCTCGGGCAAGGCCGTCCACCGACATGTTGACCGCACTACCGGCGCGTCTTGCACGTTCCGTGCGGGCGACAGGGTGAGGGTGCGTTCCGGGGTGAAGATCGCCCCGGAACGGAGATGTTGTGGATCAGGACTCGGCGTTGAGCCGGCGGGACGTGTCCGGGCTGGTCGTGGCCCGGGTCGGCCGAGTGGCGTCCACCGCTGATCCGGTGACGCCGTGGGTGGTCCTGGACGGTGCGGGGACGCCGGTCAAACCGGTGGCGCAGTTCCTGCGCGATCTGCTGGCCTGCGGGAGCAGTCCGGCGTCGTGCCGTTCCTACGGCTTCGACCTGCTGCGGTGGTTCCGGTTCCTGGCCGCGGTGGACGTCGAGTGGCACCGTGCGCAGCGGGGTGAGGTCCGCGATTTCGTGTTGTGGCTACGGACGTGCCACAACCCAGCGCGAGATCGTCACCGACCCGATGCGCCCGCGGCGGGCGCGGTGAACCCTCGGACGGGCAAGGCCTCTCTACGAGCGGGTTACGCTCCTGCGACGATCAATCATGCGGTGTCGGTGATGTCCGCGTTCTACGACTTCCACCTGTTGAGTGGGCAGGGACCGGTGGTCTCGCCGGTGCCGCCGCAGTCCCGCGACGGGCACCGGTTGCAGGGCCATCACAATCCGCTCGAGCCGTTCCGGTTGCACCGGCGCGGCGCCTACCGGCAGAAACAGCCCGAGGCGGCGCCCCGGGCGTTGCCCGACGAGGTAGTGGAGGACCTGTTCGGGGCGCTGGAGTGCAACCGAGACCGGGCCCTGTTCGCGATGTTCTTGTCCAGTGGCGCCCGGGCCGGGGAGCTGCTGGGGCTGACGGTCGGTGACGTCCACCCCGGCGACGGCCGCATCTACGTGCAGTCCAAGGGGCTGGGCGGAGCCAAGCAGGCCTGCCCGGCCTCACCGGAGACGTTCGCGTGGCTGGCGTTGTATCTGGGCGAGCTGGCGCAGGAAGGCAGGCGTCCCGACGCGGGCGAGCCGTTGTGGTGGACACGGCGCCATCCGTTGCGCCCGTTGACCTACACCGCGGTGCGGGCGGTGTTGAACCGGATCAACACCCGGATCGGGGCAGACATCACGTTGCACGATCTTCGGCACACCCTGTGCCAGCGGTTGATCGAGGACCCCGGCGTCAGCCTGGTCGACGTTCAGCAGGTGATGCGGCATCGGTGGATCACCACGACCAGCGGCTATCTCCGTCCGCGGGTCGACGAAGTCATCGCCAGGGTGCAGCAGCACTACAGCCGCCCCACACCGGCGCCGGACCCGTCAACGACGGGATGGACCTACGACCGCGACGATCTGGCCGAAGTGTTCGGGACGGATCGGTGACCCGGCACGGACGCACCGCCCGCACGAGGGCCACGACCGGCGGCCCCACGCGTTTGGCCGGTGCGCTCCTGCCGTCGTCCGCGCGGCCGGCCCCGGGCCAGCGGCCCGATGATGCGTCGCCGCCCTCGCGGGCTGGCGCGTCGCGGGCCGAGCTCATCGACCTGGCGGGAGGTCTGCTGGTCGGCTCCACCGTCGCGCAGCGCAACCGGGTGCAGGCCGCGGCCGGGGTGGTGCTGGACTGGCTTCAAGCCTTCCCCGGCGGTGATTGGCAGGACCGCTGGACCCTGTCCGTCGCCGATGAGCGGGGCTCCCAGTGGGGGCCGCCGGAATTGTCGCCGGGGCGACGCGCCCGGTTCACCGCCGGGCTGTGCGCGTTGATGGCGTTGCGGGCACTGCGCCCGTCCTACCGCTGGCTGTTCGCCAGCCGGTTGCTAGGCGCCTACGACACCTACCGGCGACACAACCAGGCTGCGGTGTTTGCCCAGCTCCGCGAGTACCTGGCCGAACGCGGCGGATGCGACGAGTACATCAGCGACGCGTTGAACCTGGTGACCCGGATGGTCATCGTGACCGGCAAGGACCTGCTCGATCTCGACCTCGCCGACGTCACCGCCTACGCCCAGGCCCGTCGCACCAGCGGCCGGCCGGTGGCAGCGTTGCCGCTGGCCTACCAAGGGCTGCACGCCGTGGGCGCGTTGAAGGGGGCGCCGGCGACGTGGGCGCAGTCCCGTTCACCGGGGAAGCTGACCCCGGCCGAGCTGGTGGACCGCTACCGGATCGACGCCCGCGCCGTCCGGGACGTCCTGGTCCACTACCTCACCGAGCGGGCCGCGGTGCTCGACTACGGCTCGCTGGTCAACCAGTCCCAGATGCTGGTCGCCCTGTTCTGGACCGACCTGGAGCGCCACCACCCCGGGATCTGCTCCCTGAATCTGCCCGACGACGTCGCGCAAGCGTGGAAGCAGCGCATCCACGTGCTGCCCGACGGGCGGCCCCGCCTGAACTGCCACGCCGCGCTGTTGGCCGTGCGCTGCTTCTACCTGGACCTGCGGCAGTGGTCCCTGGAAGACCCAGCCCGTTGGGCGCCCTGGGCAGCCCCGTGCCCGATCCGCGAGGCCGACGTGCGCAGCTACACCAAGGAGACCCGCCTGCGCCAAGCCCGAATGCAGCAGCGCACCCGCACCTTGGCTCCCGTGCTTCCGCAACTCGTCGCCGCAGCCGAGGAACGCGCCAGGCTGTCGCGTCTCGTTCTCCAGGCCACCCGGGTCGCCGCGCCCGGCGAGCAGTTCACCGTGGAGGGAATCCGGTATCGACGCACGGGGCGAGAACACAGCCACTGGCGGCCCACCGCCTTGTTCGTCGTCACCGTCGACGACGGCGACCCGAAGCCGCGGTTCGACGCCGAACGCGAGGAGGACAACGCCTTCTGGTGCGCCGCGGTGATCGAGGTCTTACGGCGCACCGGCGTCCGGATCGAGGAACTCCTCGAGCTCACCCACCTGAGCCTGCGCCAATACCGGGCCCCCACCGGAGACATGGTGCCGCTGCTGCAGATCAGCCCGTCCAAGACCGACCGGGAACGGGTCGTGCCCGCCGACCCCGACCTCGTCGCAGTGCTGGCCCGCATCCTGCGCCGCATCAAGGGCCCCGACGGACACGTGCCGCTGCTGTCGCGCTACGACGGCTACGAACGGGCCTTCGGGCCGCCCCTGCCGCACCTGTTCCAACGCCCCTACCAGCATCGACTCGACATCATCTCTCCCGCGAGGGTCCGCCGCCTGCTGACCGATCTAGCCATCCGGGCGGCCATCGTGGACGTCGACGGGACCCCGTTGAGGTTCACCCCCCACGACTTCCGCCGGATCTTCGCCACCGAAACCGTGAACGGCGGGCTGCCGATCCACATCGCCGCGAAACTTCTCGGACACCTCGACCTCAATACGACCCAGGGGTATGTCGCGGTCTATCCGCAAGAGGTGATCCGCCACTACCGACGCTTCGTGGACCAGCGGCGGGCCCGTCGCCCGAGCGAGGAGTACCGCGAACCGACCGACGTCGAATGGGCCGAGTTCCGAGACCACTTCAGCTTGCGCAAGGTCGCGCTCGGCACCTGCGACCGACCCTATGGGACGCCTTGTCAGCACGAGCACGCCTGCATCCGCTGCCCCATGCTCCGCCCCGACCCCGCCCAGCTGCCACGACTGGTCGAGATCGAGACCAACACCCGCGAACGGCTCGAAGAGGCCCGCCAGATGCAGTGGCTCGGCGAGGTCTCCGGCCTGCAGGACAGCCTGCGCCACCTCGCTGACAAGAAGCTGCATGCCGAACGTCTCCGTCAACTGGCGACCACGACCGAGAGCAACGACCACGTCCTCGGGTGATCACCGCCAGCCCCGAACGCCTTGATCAACTCTGGTGCGGAGAAGGGTGTATGCCTCCCAAGGTCAGGAGGCGTTCATCGAGGGCCACGTCGAAGCGTTCCGGGTGCTGGGCGGGGTGGCCACGGACAAGATCCGCTACGACAACCTGCGCTCGGCGGTGTCGCGGGTGCTGTTCGGCCGCAACCGCACCGAGTCCGACCGGTGGGTGGCCTTCCGCTCCCACACCGGATTTGATGCCTTCTACTGCAATCCCGGGATCGAAGGAGCCCATGAGAAGGGCGGGGTCGAGGGCGAGGTGGGCCGCTTCCGCCGCAACCACCTGGTGCCGGTGCCCGTGGTCGACACCCTCAGCGAGCTGAATGCTCGCCTGGAACTCGACGATGTCGCCGATGATGGGCGGCGGATCGAGAACCGGGTCCGCACCGTGGGGCAGGACTTCGCCGTGGAGGCACCGCTGCTGCGTCCGCTGCCCGCTGAGCCGTTCGATGCCGGGCTGTGGCTGACACCGAGGGTGGACCGCTACTCGAGGGTCACGGTCCGCCAGTGCCACTACTCCGTACCCGCCGCACTGATCGGGCGCAATGTGCGGGTGTCCCTGCGGGCCTCGGAGCTGGTGATCTTCGACGGCCGCCGCCAGGTGGCCCGGCATTCGCGCATCGTCCGCAAAGGCGCCCAAGCCCTCGTGCTGGATCACTACCTCGAGGTGCTGGTGCGCAAACCCGTGCCCTGCCCGGCGCGACGGCGTTGGTGCAGGCACGGGAATCGGGGGTGTTACCGCCGAGCACGAGGCGTTCTGGGCCGCGGCCCGGGCCGCGCACGGTGACGGCGGGGGCACCCGGGCCCTGGTGGAAGTCCTGCTGTTGCACCGTCACCTCGCCCACGCCGACGTGGTTGCCGCCCTGGCCGTGGTGGTGCCCGTGGGCGCCACCACTGCTGATGTGGTCGCGGTCGAGGCCCGCAAGATCGCCGCCACCCACACCGCCATTCCCCTGGACAGCGACGGTGATAGAGACCGAGCGCCGATTTCTCGGGTAGTGAGCCTGACCGAACGCCGCCTGGCCGATCCCGCTGCGGTGATCGCCGGACTGCCCCCCGATGAGCGGCCGGTGCCCTCCGTCCATGCCTACGACGAACTCCTGGCTCGTCGCACACCAGCCACCGCCGCGCTGACAGCGAGCAAAGGAGAGGTGTCATGACCCAGACCACCCCGGCACCGGGCTCGGTGATGCGCCGCCGCCGCGGGCTCACCGAGGAAGCCGCCGAGACTGCTGTGGATCAGGCCTGCCGGGCGTTGCGGCTGCCGACGGTGCGGGCCCGGGCCGGGGAGATGCTGATCGCGGCGGAGAAAGAACAACTCACCTACCGGGGGTTTCTCGCCGATCTGCTGTTGGCCGAGTGCGACGACCGGGACCGGCGCCGCTCCGCCCGCCGCGTCAAAGCGGCAGGCTTCCCACGGGAGAAGTGGTTGGGTGACTTCGATTTCGACGCCAATCTCAACGTCAACGCCGCCACCATCCACACCCTCTCCAGCTGCGCCTGGGTGCGTTCCGGGCACCCGCTGTGCCTGATCGGGGACTCGGGTACCGGCAAGTCGCATTTGCTCATCGGGTTGGCCACCGCAGCGGCGGAGGCCGGGTTCCGGGTGAAGTACGCCTTGGCGACGAAGCTGGTGAACGAGCTCGTCGAAGCCACCGACGAGAAGGTGTTGGCCAAGACCGTCGCCCGTTACGGGCGGGTCGATTTGATTTGCATTGATGAGCTGGGCTACATGGCACTCGACCGCCGCGGCGCCGAGCTCCTCTTCCAAGTCCTGACCGAACGGGAGGAGAAGAACTTCGGTGGCGATCGCGTCCAACGAGTCGTTCTCCGGCTGGACGAAAACGTTCCCCGACCCACGGTTGTGCGCCGCCATCGTCGACCGGCTCACCTTCGGCGCCCACATCATCGAAACCGGCAGCCAGTCCTACCGCCTCGCGCACACCCTGGCCCACCGCACCAACTAAGCCGCCACGCTGGGCAGTTATTTTGGGCAGCAGGAGCAGCCGGCATCGCAACCCGGTGCGCAGCTGTCATCACTGGCGGCGAGGGCCGCACCCGCGGGCGCGCAACATCCCTCACCCCGCCACGCTTGGCGACCCTCCTTGAGGGCCACGGCCGCGATCACCAGCGCAACAACCGGATCGGCCCACGACCACCCCAGCAGACTGTTCGCCAACAACCCCACCAGCA
>JAABUP010002637.1_pt1 | contig 33961 bp, 39 predicted proteins | sample 5559201 | NCBI WGS metagenome assembly JAABUP01 (sample SAMN10711887, study PRJNA513373) | rock metagenome | isolation source: Antarctica rocks | place: Antarctica
CCCCCACCCATGGCCAATTCCCAGTCCCTCAATGATCGTCGCCGGCGCCTTTCCAAGAAGCTCAAACATTATTCCGTACTAAACCGAATGGAAGATCAAGGATCCGAAACCCAAAGGTGCAGGTCAAACAAAGATAACTGTAAAAGTGTGACTGAGGTATCTTACATCGCGACGCCTATGTCAAGGGGTAGGGTTTAGATGTTGGGTGTGTCGTGAGGCCTCATGCGCTCTCCGTCATTGTCATTGTCTGTCGTTGCACGTAACTTAGGTAGACATGTCAGTCAGACTCCACTCAAACTACCTATCTTCTTGAACGAGACACTCCTTTATGGGTGCATTGTCTAGCTATCTCAATTGGTTGTCATTATTTTTTCGCAGTTATTCAATCTTTCAGAGTGGTATTGTACATTTTCGAAAGCTAAAAGAGACAAGGCAGAAGACAAGATGGCCGGGTGCAATTTGCTGAAAGATGCCGCAGTTTGCAGCAGTCAGTGGACGAAGTGTCCTTCACCTTGGGATACCCTCTAAGCCGTCTTTGGATAGATGACAACATGCGAGAGTTGTAGAAGAAAGTTTTGTGGTTCCATCAAAGCGAGAGCCGGAGTATGAGAAGACATCTTCAGGAACGCGAGCTGGAACATCTTGATTCCACATCCAGAAACTCTCCTATCCAGAACGCCGTGCCGAGAATACAAGTACAGAGCTGTGGCCAGGCGGAAGATTCTGGACCGCTCTGATGTGAAGCGCAATACGACACCCAGCCTATCGAGTGCGTGAGCCAATCCGTTCGCTGGATGGCATCAAAGGCTGGTAAGAGGTTCGGAAGAGAGCCTTAACCGATATGGCCCGGAGGTGGTGGTTGCGCAGGCACCGAACCCGGCATGACGAAACCAGGCGGGAACATGGGCATGCCGTTTGGAAACTGGAAGCCGAACCCTGGAACGGCCGGGGGAACACCGATTGTGTTGACATCTCGGTCGCTGTTGTCGTTTCGATCAGGTCGACGGAAGCGTGAGCCTACTTCTGGTCCGCCACGCGAAGAACGAGGACCTGTCTTGCCACCCTGGTCGGTAGCCATACGTCTGCTGATCGCTGTTGAAGGATATCAGCGTTATGAAGACGTCATGAGCAGTTAGGAGAATAGCTTACCCTTGGACGAAACTCCAGCGCCAATCTCAATATCAGGTTCTTCGACGACTAATCCTGGCTCGATGGGTTTCCCGCCTGAACCGCCATACTCTGCAGTGAGCATCCATTTGCGATCCGCATCTGTCAACCTATCAATAGGAATGATGCTGATGCCGGTCTGATAGTCACTGCAATCGCGAGGTCCAAAGCCAACACCCCAACGGGTCTACTAGAGTTAGCAAAGCTCTTCCGGAGAAATAGGAGGAAGATTTAAGAAAAAGAAGAGGTTACCGAACGTACCCTAAGTTGCATGTCAGGGGATTTGTAGCGTTCCATTCCTTCTCTCGCAGCTAGAGCGTCTTTGCGATTGATCATCTTCACGAATGCGTGTCGTTTGTCGACATTGACGATACATGTTTGCACTTGGCCGAAGCTAGCGAAGATGCGTCTCAAATCGTCTTCCGAGGATCTGTGACAATTAGTATCCAGATTTCTGATAATTAGGGAAAGGAAGAAATACGTTACACCGCCAACGAAAAGAGTCCTACTTAGCACTGCGAACAAGTTAGCACTGACTTCCTGTCGTGAGAAGGGAGTGCTTGCCTTTGATCATGCCTTCGCCAATACTGTAATCGTAGTCTACCCACTTTGGACCTGGCGGCGGCAAAGCATGATCATGGCGTTGCGGACTTAGACTTCGACGACGATGATCCGGACTTCGCTGGCGATACCCATCGCCGCGGCCTCGGCCTCTGCCCCTACCTCGCCGGTCATAGCCATCCGCACGATTGCCATTGCGAGCGTCTCCACTATATTCACCATATACAGGACTATCCCGACGACGAGGTGGAGAGAGTTCACGACGTCTATCCCAGGCTGGAGGTGAGCGAGAACGAGAAAGAGGTTGGTGATATCGACCAGGTGGAGAGCGCATGTATTGGTCACTATAGCCATTACGATCACGTGACTGAAGTTCATTCCTTCCAGCCCACCCATCATGACCTCCAGGCTGCGACCACGCCGGCGCAATTGCATTATTGCCGTTGGCAATCCCAGCACCAGCATTACCTGACATGAGAAGAGCTAGTACTGTACCCCATTGATCTTGGGGAACACCCTGTGCTTGGATGAGTTGCAGAAGCTGGAGCTGCTGTAGTGCACCGGGTCCAATGCCGCCACTGGGGTTGGAGAGCGGGTTTGCAATCTGAGCAAGCGGGTGCGACTGTGCATTTGCAGGACTCTGGTTCTGAGCAGCATTGTTCAGTCCCGCAAATAGTGATGCAAAGTTTGTTCCCCCTTGTACATTTACAGCCTGCGCAGGTGGCGGCACGGGAGGTACTTGGTTTACTGACGAAGACACGTTTTGCGGGAATGCATTCTGCGTATTTGGTACATTATTTGAACTACCCTGGGCCGGAATCCCTGATGTTGTCGGAGCAGTAGTCGTCCGTTGTGCCATTTCCGCGAGGGCTTTCAAGATCATCGCAGAGGTGTCCGGTGTCGGTGCAGCGTTCGGTTGCTGCTCGCCCAGCGCTATGAAGTCCTGAGGAGGGGTGCTACCTGGAGTAGTAGATTGCATCGCTACGTAAAAGGAGATCAATCAGACAACTTGGTCATGGGAAGCTTGTAAAAGTAGAAACATGTTCTGGAGAGTCTTACTGGTCGGAGATGGAGCATTTAGCTTCTCCTTAAAAGATGAGAGCATTGGAGCCGGAAAGGTGCTTCCACGCTCCCAAATATCAATGAGCTTCCTTATTTTATCCTAGAACCAGACCGTCATGTGTAAGTTGGAGGTTGCTTGTACGGACAAAATGAAGAGCAGCTCGAGTCATGTAAGGAAGAAAGGAAGCATGCGCGTGTCTAATCTCATGGCACCATCTCTTGGCGAAAGACTAAAGCCCTTCAGTGATGTGTCTATAGAGCGTACCTTTTGATCCTCTGGGGCAGTATTTATGATATCAGTCATCAACACAGGTAGCAGCTCCGTTACTCTAGTGACACCAGCAGCGAACGTGCCATCCTGTGCTGCGCCGCCTGCGGGATGGCCAGCCTTGCGCGCTTGGTCTACCCATTGTCGCGTTACAGAGTCTACGACATAGAGAACGCCCAATTTGTGAGTCCCAGGAGTCTTCTTGAAGTGTGTATAGATCTTCTGGATGAGGACGGATTCTGACTATGGAAGACCGAGGCTGTTAGCACAAGCTCGAGGACCAAGGTACACGATGAATGCAAAGTTTGAGCATACCTGAACGTTCGCATTGCAGAGAGCAGTGATGCTGGTGATCTTCGATCCAGATACTCCGGGCGGTTTCAGGGCCAGCATGGACTGAAGGATTGCATCAAGCTCTGCTACGCAGGACGACATAGTGTCGTCTTTGACACGACCACTGCCAGTCTCAGTATTAAGTGATCTTCTCTGGCCTGGCTATCGTCCTAGGTTGGCTAGTCCTTCAGTCAACTCTCTACTTGATGATTAGATCAACCGTTGCAAATCAAGCGTGAGAATGTCTGTGAAGATGGACAAGGAAGTGGAGTTGAATGATGTCAAGGTCGCTTGCGGTGTTACTACGATTATCGCGCCCTGCTGAAGTTCGAATCCACAATAAGTAGGCTACGAGCGCGGAAGTGCCGTAGCTAAACAATAAGGAAGCACTGTTTCGGTACGTGCTTCGCAAATACTGATCTATCTTTGATGAATCCCGATGTTGTCTGCGAAACACAGATGGAATAGATTTCCTCTTGGTGTGGGATGTGGGAGGTTGGAAGGAAGAAAGAAGAGCGAGCGGAGAACTTCACTTTGAGTCTGGAGGCGGCCGACACGTGACATTACATACCGCAAACAGCTCGCCTTCTCCTTACATCACCTCATTTGAAAATTGCTTGAATGTCCGAAGTTACTGAGTCATGTAATGTGAACTCATATTGCGCCATACCGTTGGTTCTACAGCTTCACTATGAGCTGAATAAACGGCGAAGCTGGTGCAATCCTCCGAGAGTGCTCTGTCGGGCTTGGCTCCGGCCCAAAGGTCCCGCTGGAAAGCCGCAAACTGGAAGCGAGCTTTGACTTTACTTTTGGAGCTGTCTTCTCGACCTTTTCAAGCAACTCGAGTCTTGTGACAATAAGATGGCATCGGCTTTACGCTTAGGACCTGCAGTACTTCGCTCTCCATCAATAGCAAGTACGAGATCTACGGCTCTCAATGGGCTGCGATGTTATTCCACCGCCAAAACACAAGTAAGCTCCGAGAAGCTCGGTTGATATACAGCTATGCTGATACCACTGCACGCAGACTTTGAAGGAAACCTTCGCTGCGAAGATTCCAGCAGAGATTGAGAAGATCAAGAAGTTGAGAAAGTATGTCAATTGCTGAGCGTTCTCGTCAAAGCTTGCCTGTCGCTGACCCAAGGCTCATTTGCAGAGATTACGGTTCCAAGGTCGTCGGCGAAGTTACGCTTGACCAGGTGTATGGAGGTGCTCGTGGCATCAAATCGCTCGTCTGGGAGGTTCGAAACATGGTCAAGCTTTGATATCATCAATATGTTGATTCAACCTAGGGGTCCGTCCTTGACGCTGAGGAGGGTATCCGGTTCCGCGGAAAGACTGTAAGCTCCACATGTTTACGTGGAATCCGCATGTTGCTGAATTTCTTCTCGCAGATACCAGAATGCCAGAGGCTACTCCCTAAAGCTCCTGGCGGTGAAGAACCTCTTCCGGAAGGTCCGAAGTTGTCTGGTGTGTGTTAAAGGTGTGGCTGGTCTGATTTATCGCAGGTCTCTTTTGGCTTCTCTTGACCGGCGAGGTTCCCAGCGAACAACAAGTCCGTGATCTCTCCGCCGAATGGGCTGCTCGCTCCGATGTTCCAAAGTTCATCGAGGAGTTGATTGACCGCTGCCCAAGCGACCTTCACCCAATGGCTCAATTCTCCCTCGCCGTCACTGCTCTGGAGCACGAATCATCTTTTGCGGAGGCCTACGCCAAGGGCATAAGCAAGAAGGACTATTGGGGATATACCTTTGAGGACTCCATGGATGTCATTGCAAAGCTACCAACTATTGCCGCACGGATCTACCGCAATATATTCAAGGATGGCAAGGTTGCTCCGGTTCAGAAAGATAAGGACTACGGTTTCAACTTGGCGAACCAGCTAGGCTTTGCCGAAAACAAGGAATTCGTGGAGTTGATGCGTCTTTATCTTACCATTCACTCAGATCACGAGGGAGGAAACGTTAGCGCTCACGCCACGCATTTGGTGGGTAGCGCCCTGAGCTCTCCCATGCTCTCCCTTGCCGCAGGGCTCAATGGTCTCGCCGGACCTCTTCACGGGCTGTAAGTCATCGGCATGCGCTCGCCATTGCTTTTTCTCTGACACCAGCTTAGTGCCAATCAAGAAGTGCTTAACTGGCTACAAAAGATGAAGAAATCCATCGGCAGCGATCTCAGTGACAAGGCCATCACGGACTACCTGTGGTCGACACTGAAATCTGGCCAGGTCGTCCCAGGCTACGGACACGCTGTCCTTCGAAAGACCGATCCGAGATATATTTCACAGCGTGAATTCGCTCTCCGCCATCTTCCTGACGACCCCATGTTCAAACTTGTCAGCCAGGTGTACAAGATTGCCCCTGGTGTCCTGACAGAACATGGCAAGACTAAAAATCCATATCCCAACGTCGATGCTGTAAGTCGTCTTTACTCAGCTATTGTCTATCCATGCTTATGTTTCTACAGCATTCTGGTGTCCTGCTGCAATACTACGGTTTGACTGAGGCCAGCTATTACACTGTTCTCTTTGGTGTCTCACGAGCGCTTGGCGTCCTTCCACAGCTCATCATCGACCGTGCTTTGGGATCTCCTATCGAGCGACCGAAGTCGTTCAGCACAGACGCTTGGGCTAAGCTTGTTGGTGCTACATTGTAAATTATTCGAAGGTCATCGCGGGTTCAAGGATTGGTTTACATGGTGGAAAGTCCGGAGAAGCGTCGCAGGTTGTGTAGACATAAGTTGAAGGCTCTAATATCCAGAAGATGTATTAGTTTTGTTGATCGCTCAATGCACGTCTGCCTACGTCTGCACAGATTCATGCTCTATTCATCGTGATATTGTTTCACCCAGGTCTGGCTCCAGCTGCATCTGCAATAGTGCGGTTGTTTCGTCTGTGAAGCTCCTGAGCTTGGACATACTGCTACATGTAGGGAGGCGTTATTCACTCAATTTAGCATGATAGCGAGATCAACTTCTACTTCGTAACTACTTCGCAGTTGGTGAGAAGACGGTGGAGATGTTAATAGAATTGACTTTCGGTGTCACTAACGACGTCGGGCCGTTGAGACCTCAAGGACCACGGTCTTGACTGAAACAGGCCAACTTAGCGAAACCATCAGCGCTTCCGTTCCCCTGGAGGTTTATCTCACCAAACCTAGACTGTTAGATCTTTCGGACAAGATCTTAAACGCAGAAGCATTTCGCAATTACGATTATTCCCCCCATCATACAAAGCGCAAACATTTCCATCCGCACGACGAAGCATCATTCGAGCACGAAGTCATAGTCCTAGCCGCTGAGCTTATCACCAAAAGAAGGGAATCCAACTCCGTCGTTACACCGGCTCACTCGCAGATAGAACCAGAGCATCCTCCGAAGTCAAATCCTCTCCATAACACCCTCATCAGCGACGAAGCGTCATTGTTCCCTTGGTCAGGGTTTCCCGAACAGATCATCCTCCCAAAATGTCTGCTCTCGTGGAGCCGAAGCCCAAGCTGGAGAAGAAACCGGTGAAATTTAGTAACTTGCTACGTGGGTTCACAGCAGCAGAAGCGGATGGGCTCTAAACAGAGATGAGCTAATGGTTCATGTGCAGTCGGCGCTGGACTGAACATGTTTGAGTAAGCATCTTCATAATCGCCCGAAGGGTAAAGTAGCTGCTAATGGCTCATATCTAGAGTCACGACGTTAGGCCAGGTACCTGCGCCACACAGCTCACCTGATAAAAGAGCCAGCGATACTGACCGCACTGATCTATAGCCTCTGGAAGTTGTCAAAACGACCATGGCAGCGAATAGAGGAGACGGGTTTACAGCCGCGCTGGCTAGAGTCTGGAGTCGAGGAGGTGTCTTTGGATGTAAGCGATTCTTGTGGCAGCAAATTCTAGCGCAGAGTTGTCATGTGCCGAAAGATTGCTAATACAGAGATGTGCTTAGATTACCAAGGTCTTATTCCTTGGGCTTGGATCGAAGCCTCCACGAAAGGTGCCGTCCTTCTTTTCGTGGCTTCGGAGGCAGAATACTATGCCAAATCCTTCGGTGCGTCTGATTTTGTCAGCGGAGTCTCTGGTGGGATGGCTGGCGGTGTCGCTCAAGCGTACGCTACTATGGGTTTCTGTACATGTATGAAGACGGTGGAGATTACAAAGCACAAGATTGCCGCCAAAGGCGTCAAGCCACCCGGTACGTTCGAGACGTTTATGGATATATATCGCAAGGAGGGCATTAGGGGTATCAACCGAGGTGTCAACGCCGTTGCCATCCGGCAAACCACGAATTGGGGGTCAAGATTCGGGCTATCGCGGCTAGCAGAGTCTGGAATCCGGAAATTCACAGGGAAAGAGACTGGAGAGAAGCTTAGCTCAGCCGAAAAGATCCTGGCCAGCGGTCTAGGTGGTGGATTGAGTGCGTGGAACCAGCCGATTGAGGTCATCAGAGTTGAGATGCAGAGTAAGACGGTGGATCCGAATCGGCCAACAAATTTGACGGTTGGCAAGACGTTGAAATATATATACTCGAACAATGGCATCAAAGGTCTTTACAGGGGCGTTACGCCTAGGATTGGTCTAGGTGTTTGGCAGACGATTTGCATGGTGGCGTTGGGTGATATGTTAGTACCCCCAGTGTCCCGCCTGCAGGATAGACCGGTCAACTTGAAGAATATGCCACCTACTGACGTTTTCGATTATCTAGGGCTAAGGAAGCAGTTGAGAAGCTCACCGGTGACAAAGTCACTGCTAAGCATTAAGCGTCTCTTCTCTCGGAAGAGACGTGGTATGGGCCTCGAGTTTGAAAGCGAACACCCGACTTCTACTACTTTCACAAGGTGTTTGTAGTCAATGATAGACAACATTGTTTTCTCCCTCTGGTGGGTCTAACGTTAGATGATTATAGTTTGAACCCCGAGGCCTTCCATATCGTGCAATTACTTCTTTCATTGCGAAACGAAGTGTTTACTAACACTTACCTCTCAAAACCAACAAGCAGTGCATCTTAGCGCGTGATTTTGAAAGAATGAAAGCGCGGAAGAGAATGAGGCTAAGCATTCAAGATATCCGCGATGATTCGGGTGTTCATCAATGTTTCTTCGTCACACATGTTTCTTCCCATGATCTGGATGGCAGTTGGCGCTCCCTCGACAGCATCCGGATCGTCTGGATTACGTGAACAGGTTAATTGTTTTTAGTCTTTGGTGGGATATTTATTAGGGAAGAAGAACTTACACGCTGGAACATATGGGACGTTTCTGATAAACTCCGCATCGAGAGCTTTTGAGGCGTGGCCGAAGGGAACCGTACATGCCGGGTACTGCGGAAAAGGTCAGTAGATGCTAGACTTTCGCAATGCATGCTGGAAAAGTTTACGTCTAGTAGGTTTGCAAGGACAGTGTAAATAGGAAAGCCATATGTGGCATGCGGTACTGCTGTTGCCTGATTAACCGGCGTGTCAATCCCATCCAGCCGATTCCGTACAATCAGGTGTCTGAACTCCGCCATTATCTTTCTTGCTTTGACATTCAAGTCGAACACGTCGTCGAGCGTTGGCTTGAAATCTTCGAGATGCGCGAAAGAGGTTGTGGGAATGGAGGGGACGATGGGTTCGCCGCTGCGCGCAATGTGCTTGAACGGTGTCTTTTGTGGATCCATCGCGAATTTGGTGAAGGCGGTTTTGCTGGCATCAGCAAGGGTGTGGGCCAGGATGTCAAGACTGACGATCTTGTGCCCTGCTGCTTCGATCTTTGAGATGGCGGACTTCACATTGCGAAGAACGGGAGGGTGCAGTGGATAATCGACATCTTCGAGGATGAAACCTAGCCTCAAGGACTTCGCTTCCTCTTCCTTCCCCTTACCAATATCGACTTGTCGCCAGGGCGCGGTCAAGGACCCTTCATCCAGGGTCCAGGGATCGCACGCTAATACAGCCTTCATGAAGTATTCAGCGTCTCTGACGGACGTGCATAGCGGCCCAGCACTAGGCAGGATACCAAAACCACCTGGTCTTGACGCTCCCGTTTGGCCACCGTACGGGATTCTCCGAGCGGAAGGCCTGAAGCCAACTATGCCATTGCAGAACGCCGGAATGCGGATCGAGCCGGCGATATCGGTCCCTACGCCCAGGATGGATCCGCGAAGACCGACAAGGGCGCCCTCACCCCCGCTGCTGCCGCCAGCCGTGAGGTTCAGGTGGTAAGGGTTGAGGGTCCGTCCAAAAACGTTGTTATCAGAGTCCGCGGTCTGTTGAGATCATCTGCATTGGTCAGCGACGATGAAACCCTTTCCGACAGTCAATCGTGAGATAGCAGAAGCTTGGTGTACGTACCATCATGGTCTGTGGGATGTTTGTCTTGACGTATAAGACGGCACCAAGAGATATCAAGACCTCAATGAGGGCCGATTCATGTGTAGCAGGCTACCTGCCAATGAAAGACACAAAGCCGAGTGTGCTGTTGATGCCTTTCAAATTGAACGAATCCTACAAAAGTCGATTAATATGGATGTTGTTCGCCAGAAATGGAGGGATCAACTGTCATTCGTACCTTCACACTGATAGGGAGACCATGGAATGGCCCCATTGTCTTTCCTTCCCGTGATAGATACTCATCGCAATACCTCGCACGGACCAGGGCTTGGTCGAAGCATGTTTCCGTAAGGCAAAAGGTCTGAACACAAAACAACCGTCAGTCGCCCGTATATACGTCAAGTCTCATCGACAGAAGGTGGGTTCGGCCCATTTTCATCCGAACGCAAAAAAGTGAATGGAATGACTTACTAACTGTTGCGCAATCGCCGCAGGCTTGCAGAACGCCAAAGTCACTGAGTAGGAGCTGAGCGTCCCATTGGCCAGTCTCTCCAGTAGTGCAATACCATCATATCTCTCAGTAATACTGATTTCCCGCTCGGTGAGCAGGCCGCAGGTGCGAGGAATGTCGAGGACAGACTGGGACGACAAAGGAGTGATGGAGTCGGTGAAACGGGTCTGAAGTCGCCATGGTTTGGGAATCTTGGCTGCAGCTTCAACACGATACTGTTTAGCGATAGCCTGCCATGACTGATCTTGGGCAAGCATCGTCGCGGCTTCGTGAGAAGGACTGTCGAAAGCCTTTCAATATCTATCTGAATGATCAAGACAAGAAACAAGATGTTGCGTTGGACCCTTGACGAATTTATAAGATGAGAGGACTCGCGTTGATATTCATGTCTTTACGACGCTCAACCCTCTCCCTTTATGGGATTTGAGATAGATCCTGTTGTCAGTGCTCGGCGATTGCCCAGGAAAGAAAAGCTGCTTATCTCGTCCATCAGCGTCATGACAGTGGAGGAACAAAAAGAGAAGACGCCGCGCAAAACAACGCGATTGGTTTACTCAACGGGTATGAAGGCACAGGCCGGATCTACTTATCAGCTCGGTGCACGTCTGATCGAGATGATGTCGCGCAAAAAGCCACAGCCATGGAGGCATATCTGTCCAATTAGCAGCTTTTCCGCCCTGTGGCGGATCGACAACAGAGACCGGAGCTACCCCACAAAATAACGGATAGTCCGGCTGTCAGCCATTGGAATCCGGAACCAACCAGGGCCGGAAAAATCTAGAACTTGGGTGTGGTAGGCAGAGCCGCTTGCGCACCATGAATAGCCGCTGAGGACGTCAAGTCAACTTAAAAGTAAGTTTATCAGCAGCTAGGAATAATGTAACAACGCAGGCTGTGTTGGGACGCAAATGATGGCAATGTTAACGAAGGCATATATAGTTGCACTTAAGTGGAGGCTTATGTGACAGCCCGCTGAACACATGTTCTAACCATAAATCATCAGAAGATGCGACGCTACATTCCAAATCAGCAACCCCTGAATTTCTTATCTTCCTCGAAATCCTTGATGCACTGTTGGTGCACTCCATCGTCCGTCAAGATGTCCCAACCCGTCAACGCCATCGCCTTTCCAGCTCTCAAAGCGCATTCAAAGGCCTCATTTGTTCCTGCAGCACGTGCGAACTCTGCATCGTGAGGATGGATATGTCCGGGACCTGGAATTCCAAAGATTGAGTGAAGAGCAGGTATAGCGTAACTGATGTTTCCTGTAATAGTGGCCGCCAAAAGTTAGCGAAAGCTGGCATCGTTGAGTTTGAGGGAGGTCAACGATGCGTACCTTGATCCGTGGATCCCGACATTGGGTCATCCCGGATTTTGCAGACGTGCTCACCGTACTCGAGCATATGAGACGTGTATCTATCACACAGTGTTTCATTGACGCGAAGATCTGCATACATTGATTCCCTGCCAGGGACACCAGTCAATGACCGGACAGCTTTCGATGGTGAGACCCGAAGGGACGGCGGTGGGGGAGCTCACTCCGATATCTGAACTTTACATCCCGTTGCTAGTCCGGCGGCTTCAAAGCAGTTCTTGACTTTCTGACCCAACTTGCGCGCCCCCTCCATGGTTGGACTCCTCACGGAATAGCTGACTTTGGTAAAGTCAGGAATGACATTCGTAACTTTGGGTGCCTCGAGTATACAGCCGTGAACGCGTTCACTCGGCTGCATCTGCTGCCGTAACGCAGAAATATTGTTGTAGGCTAGGACGAGGGCATCAAGGGCGTTGATGCCATCCCAAGGATTGGCGCTAGCATGCGCGTTCTTGCCATGGAATTCGCAGAAGAGACCGAGGTGGGCTATGGAGCGTTGCCCGGCAGATCCTGTGTTGGATTTGCTATCACCATGGTTGGTATTCCCGAAGGGATGTCTGGAGAAACGCAAATAGTATTAGCTTTTCGTGTCCTGCTTTCACCAAAAGCTCCATTCAGCGCCCGGGTTAGATTCTGTGATTACCCCATGAGCGACACGTCGACCCCATCGTACGCGCCTGCATCCAAAAGCGTGATCTTGCCGCCCCCAGCTTCTTCGGCAGGCGTTCCCAGCAGCTGCACCTTACCAGGAATTCCGAACCTCTTCACTGCACTTGACAAGGCCAAGAAACCTGTCAAGCTAGCTATTGCGATCAAATTATGCCCACAACCATGTCCGATGCCAGGGAGTGCATCATATTCGGCGTTGAAATTAACGCATCGACCACGAGAATCGTTGCTCTCGCTGCGAGCTTCGAAGGCGGTCTTTACACCGTAAGCTCCAGGTGTCACTTTAATGTCGAGTTCCGAAAGGAAGGCGCAAATTGTGTCATGTGCAATCGTCTCTTCCCAAGCTAGTTCGGGGTTTTGGTGTAACTGTTGATTGGAGCCGTAAATGAATATATCGAAAAGCGACATAGGTTTCAGGCACCTACTGTATGGTTTATGACTTGCAACTGATGTCGATGACGTTCAGCGCTATGGTCAATTTCCGCCTTGACCGTTTTCTTCTCCGGGGATATATCACTCATGGAATCCGCCATGCTTTCAGCTAGTTGTATTAACGTCGCCACGGAAGCTTTGATATAGGAACAAATCTTGTGCGGAGGCTGACGTGTAGTTTGCCTTGGCTAATATGCCCAGCTACTGACTAGGCTCTGATAACTGGAGTAAAAGTCTTGCAATAGCGCAGTGCACTCTGGGCATAACAATGTTGGGTTGTGCCGAAGAACCATGATGCATTGCTAGATGATGCCGGCCATGAGTGGCGGATGAACGATCAGCGATGGTGATAATGTTGACATAACTTAGATGCACCGCTCAACTGCCTTGTTGAGCGGCAGCGAATCATGTGCTTTTGCGCGACCCCGCATACATTTAGCTTTCAAGCTAGTGTTCGGTAAACAGCTGCCACATCAATAAGCGAATCAGATATATTTGCGCGATTCACAAGGAACAGCAATCGCTCGCAGTCTCCGCCTCCTCCATCTTTGTCATAGCTATAGAGTAGTCACTGACCTAAAGCAAGCCTGTCTAGACTCCATCCGTGGATCTACAACACCGTGCCTGATGGATGTTCATTCACGTTGTGGGATGATGTATCCTGTTATCTCTTGTCCCTTGATATCTTTAGATACCATGATCCGTCTTCACTTGCCGACACTTTCAATACCTTCAAGTTGTGTATATAAGGAGATTGATGTTGGCCAAATGCGCTTCTGCTTTCTGTTACTTAAACACAACGGCGTTATCTTGAAGACCTCTTTGTGAACCACGCAATCCCTCACTGTGCTGTAATTTGCTACACTGTTCTTCCTGGATCTTATCTGCTTCTACCTCTTCCGCAGACAAGGCTTCGCCCCTGTCTTAGTCGACCTCAGTCTCACTGAAAACCATGATTGTTGACAACATGGAAGCCAAGAACTTTGATGTCAAAGATTCCGAAGTCGGTGAACCCGTTATGCAAGTTCTCGGGGATATGGTCGCCATCACTCCCAAGGAAAGTCGGAAGGTCTTATGGAAGTTGGATCTTTGGTAACCCCTCCCCCTCTCCTTTCCGCTTTTTTGTTTGTTCGGCTTGACCAATGGGTAAAGGTTTCGGGTTTCTACAGTCTTCTGCCATTGCTCGCCTTTTGCTACATGCTTCAATTTCTGGACAAATCATCCTTGAACTATTCGGCTCTCCTCGGATTGAGAAAGGACACGGTGAGCATTCTGGAGAACATGTGGTAGGACCCCAGCTAATACTTGTTCAATCAGAACCTCCAAGGAGCTGAATACTCTTGGACCGCTGCGATCTTCTACTTTGGATACATTGCGTGGTCTTACCCAACGGCATACCTCGTTGTCCGGTTCCCGATTGGCAAATACTTGTCATTCACCGTGTGAGTTATCGCCCGCCTCCGACCACTAGATGCTTTCCTTTGCTTAGCAGTGTACTCTTACTGATGAGCTTTCATAGACTCGCCTGGGCTATAGTTCTCATGTGCCATGCAGCTTGCGAGAATTTCGCCGGCCTCATGGTTGCTCGTTTCTTCCTCGGTGTTACAGAAGCAGCGGTTGCACCAGGCTTCTCCCTTATGACCGGCATGTTTTACACCCGTCTTGAGCAACCTTTTCGGCACGGCGTTTGGTTCCTGGGTAACTCCTTGGCGAGCATTGTTGGCGGTGTGATCGCTTACGGTATCGGTAACACTCATACATCTCTCGCTCCATGGCGTGTTCTGTTTCTCATCTTCGGAGCAATCACTGCATTCTGGTCAGTGGTGATGTTTGTGTTGCTGCCGGATAGTCCGGACTCTGCAAGGTACATGACCGAGAAAGAGAAGATGATCGCGGTGGCTCGGGTTTCAGAGAACAAGACAGGGAGCGTTAAGAGTGGAGCATTTCGCAAACATCAAATGTTGGAGGCATTGAAGGATCCGCAAGCATGGCTTCTTGCGCTCTATGTCTTCTGCGTCAACTTGCCAAATGGTGGTCTAACAGCTGTACGTTCCTCTAACTTTCCCTACCTTACTCAGACATAATTCGATTTTCCCCAGACAGCGAGAACTTCACTGAGTAAACCATTGTGGCTTATAGTTTGGCTCCCTCGTCATTGCGGGCTTTGGATTCAAAGGGCTCGAAGCTCTCCTCCTGCAAATGCCCACCGGCGCCGCCCAATTCATCTTCGTCCTGATCGGCTGTCTAATTTGCACGAAAGTGAAATCTGCACGCCTCATTACCATGATAATCTTAACCCTCATCAGTCTTGTCGGAATGGTCATGATGTCCGCCCTCGACCACACTCACCGAAACGCGAAATTGGGCAGGTTTTGCCTTGCCTTGGCGTTTGCGGCAAACACGCCTCTCGGTTTATCATTGGTCTCGTCGAACGTCACGGGCTTCACCAAGAAGGGCACCGTCAATGCGATGGTTTTTATCGGTTATTGTGCTGGGAATATCGTCGGACCACAATTCTATCTGGCGTCCGAAGAACCGAATTATCCGGTATGTGCCCTCGTTCTCTCCGCTTTACTTTCGACTGCGAACCCGTACTTGCCAGAATGTATAGATATGCATACTGACCATTACCTCTCACAGACTGGTATCAAGGCTTCTTTGGCTGGCTTCTGCCTCGGGGCTTTCTTCATTGTTTGCCTAGGAATCTATTACCTGTGGGAAAACAGGCGCCGAGATAGGGCTCACAGGACTTCAGCATCCAATACCGAGGAGCGGGTCAAGGAAATCGGCGGCGAACTGACAGATTGGCAAATCAAATCGTTCCGTTACCTTCTGTGAACTGGTTGTCGGGCTCGATGCTCTTAAGGTTGTTACGGGAAAAAGTGTGTCCGCCGTGTTGCGAAATCTGTGGATTTTTAATCCTTTAGCGCCTTGGAGAACTGTCAAAGTTTCTCCAATGCTTTGTTTTGATAATTCTGTAGATGTTCGAGAAGGAGGAGGAAGATTCTCGTCTGAAATAGTAAATCTCAATCCGTCACAGCTTCTTCAAGCAAAGAGATGATGACAATACCTCAGCCTAGGTGATACTTACCGTACGGTTGTCTGAAAGCCTTGATTGCCGTCAACTATTACCGAATCTTGCTGTGAGAATGTCAGCTTAGTGGTTTATTTGGCTGTGTAGTAATCTGATTTTGGTCCTGTCAGCGAAGAACTCTATGGTTATTTCAGATTGATTGATTTGCAATATAGAACTAGTTAAGCTGTATTGTGGCTATGCAGGAGGATCCGTGACCTTTAAGTTCAGAAATCATGCTGAATGCAGATTGAAGACTCTCAATGGCTCACAGAGGATCTTTAACCAGCTGGGAATTGGATCTAGAAATATTCTTGCCCTGAAGTCAGATCAAAACTGGCGGGTCCCTTGCTTTTGAATTGCAAATGGTGCCTGCTTACGTAAAACGTCTCCGGTAGAATAAGCTAAACGCTAGAGTTTGATGCTACCTATATGTACCTTATAGTTTACTGACTGATACGATGCTCGACCAAAAATTATATGCTCTTGTATGGTTTTCTCCAGTTGCCAATCAGGCTGTCGTTGGATATCAGTGTTTTCCCCCATAATCGCTACACGCGCATGCAAAAACTTCAGGTGAATTGGGTCAAGACCCCCGCGTCACATCATTCACGAGTAAGGCGCCACCATCGACCGGTCGTCTCATGGAGACCAGCTAGAAAGTTCGGCGAGCCAAGGCTCTCCATGCCATCGAGATGACCAGCAAAGCGCATCTAAGAACTAAGTCGGGCTGTCTTCCTTGTACGTAGACTACCTTAACTTCAAAGCACTTTCTACTTGATGCGTACCTAAGCATTGTGACTTTTCAACCCCATGCTCATGTGCCCGCAACTTGCTCTATTCAGGCCGCCAGCGAAAAAAGAAATGCAATGAATCGAAGCCCCGGTGTGTTGGCCGTGCTCGAAATCTCATCGAGTGCGTCTGGCCAACTAAGGAGCACCACGCAAAGGATCGACGCCATCACAGGCATCCAGCAGCCCCAGAAGTACAGAGCCACGAGGGGACTACAGTTTTCGTTCCATCCCGCATGGACATTGCTCTTGTGCCTTGGTCACCATCCACATCTCACGATACCCAAAGCAATATCGGTAGCATCAGTGGTAGTATCTTCGACCGAAACACAAAGTCATTCGTGGCCGAACCTAGCATCGAAAGCTTCTTCGTGGGCCCAATTTCGACTCTGCCCATCGTCAGCATGCCAGCCGACACGGAGTCGGTCCTATTCGCATATTGCGGCAACCAATTGTTGCCCTCTCTCATACATCGCCAAGCTCACGCACGCTATCTGGATTTCTCTTATTGGTCTTCAATGGCCATGACTCACGAGCCGCTGATGGACGCTGCACTTGCGTGTGCGGCCGCATCACTGTCCTGGAAGACCTCTGTGGACACTAAGTGGAGGTTGAAGATGAGGACAATGGCTCTGGAACATTACACATCAGCTGTCATATCGATCAGGGAAGCAATGGGTCTGGTTTGTTGGACATGACCGAGGATTGGCTGTTAGCCACAGTCATTTGTCTGACGCTTTTTGACGTGAGTGAAACCGATGAAACCATGAGCCTAGGCCGGCTGCAACATTAGATATGTCACTAACGCGCTCCCTGCTTATCATACAAGAACCGAGATCTATATGCCTTACCAACATCGTTTGGAGTTCATATGAGGGCGATTGCCGAGCTCTTTAAAAGTAGGCAAGCAGGAAAAAGAATTGGATCGTTGCATCCTGTCAATGAGATTTCTGAGGAGAACCCTGGACCTCTCATCTTTGAACGTATTTGTTACGAATCCCTGATCTACCATGGATCCATTATGATGTTATACGACCGAGATTCCGACATGCTGGCTGACAACCTCGCATGGAAGACATTTGATGACTACTTCCGGACTTCGCCACTACCTTGTGATGCTGAAGGTGCCAACTGGCCGATACTCGGTATACCATACAATTTGTTTAGATTGATCGTTGGAATATCGATATTGAGTCGCCGGTCTCCGCTGAATGATCAGGATCTTCACACTGCGGCGGCAATGGGAGACGAACTTGCAAAATGGGCCGAACGCACTCTCAACCCCATGGAAACCTCCTTCAGCAGCAGTCCTCACTTCTTTGAAAACAACGACGATGAAAGCAACCACCACAAGAACACTAACAACATAAGAGAGACGTCAACAGGCTTCGTCGGAATTCTCTATATCCTGGTCGCCAAAATTCTGCTTTCTAAGATAGTTTCCCGTCAACTAGAAGGGACTCATCCTCTTGAGTCCGTCCAGAACGACGTTCGCCATTGTATGAGCATCGTACGCACCACAGATATCAGTTGCCAGTTTAGCAGATACCATTTATGGCCACTGTCTGTGCTCAATCATATCACGGTAAAAACCGCAGACAAGCGTACCGTGCGAGACAAAATGGAGGAGATCATGCAGAACATGGATGGAGGTGGCGCGCTGGCTGGGGCACGAGAGAGGATACAAGTCTTTCTGGAGGTCCCTGGGCTATAATGGAAGTGTGGAGAAACCGCAAACGCTATATGAAAATGTAGGTTAGCTTACTACGGCACCAATTTGAAGCCCCAAGCTTCAAACGCATCTGGCGCTGTTGAGTCATCGAGAAAACTCCAACTTCTTGCTCCAAGATCTCACTTTTCAGTGAATGCGGAAATGGCTTTTTCGGGGGACAGAAGCCAATTATCATCGGAATTGGCTGGGCAGGTTGCACTATCGCTCAAACCGACCATCTCAGGAAGTACGATGTCACCGTTGTGTCGCTGGAGTCGACATCAGCACATACACGGCTTCTTGAAAGCGCAATTTGTGGTCTCTTTGAGATCCGCCTAGCAGAAAAGCCATTCCGCCATAAAGGCCGTGACACGAGCCACGACAAAGCATCAGTCCAAGGCATCGACTTTGCATCCTGGACGCTCCGATGTGAACCTGCTTTTGAGCTCATGAAGGACAAGCCTTTCCAGATCTCTTAAGACAAAGTCATCATTGCCTTGCCCCAGATTTACGACAAACACGTGGGGTACGGCTGGCGCGGAGGAGTATGCTTTAATTATTGAAGAATATTATCGATACTATGGCTGTGCGTAGCAGGCTCAGCGATATAGAGAAAACTGGGTCAAGTGGGCCACACTTGACGAATGTCCTATGATGGGAAATCAGATATGTTCGAGATGGCCTTCTCTCCTTTCACAACAGAGGAGAGGCAGAGAGCTGCAAGTCGCGGTTCCCGGCGGAGGACCCACCGGAATAGGAATGGCAGTAGAGCTATCTAATCTTTTCTAAACCGACCTTACAATGCTCTACCCACACCTGAAAGGCACAACGTCAATCGCCATCCACGACGTCGCGCCGCAGATTCTGGCCCCGCCTAATAGAAAGCCTTTAGAATACGCGATAGCTTCTCTACAAGATCATAGGATACAGATCAAGGTCGACTCAGGTATCACAAACATTACAGCAGAGTACATGGAGATGATGGGTCTGGGCTACAGGGCAGCAAGAACATGCCACTAATGGAGAGTTTGGGTGTCTCAAAATTGAGCTATGGCTTAACGCGTACTATAATATACTGATGGGTTCTTGCTTCGCAGCCGTCTCAAATACACGGAATCCGTTTGATTACGCCCCTTTGGAGCTTCCTATCCCACAGTTCCCCTCAAAACCGGAGCACACACTGCTACACGAACTCGAAGCTCCGGATTCCGTAATCAACGCTACAACGCCATGTCAAAGACCCATGGTTTTGGAGCTATCCTATAATGTGTAAAACCATACCAATACATTAAGTCAGAGTTCATGGCCCGAGAGCCTTTCTCGTAATTTGGCATAGACAGCTTTACGTAACAATCCGAAGCGCCTCCAAAGCAAAAAATCTCAGGAAAGCGATGAATCAACTTGCGCAGCTGCACGGAAAAGGCCCAAATTCTCCGCCAAAGGTCGATCGTTGATGGCGAACAGATGAGAAACATTCGAGCTCTTGTTGATGTGCTGCACTTCTGACCAGGCCGGAACCGCGAACGTGTCTTTCGCTACCCAATCGATCTTGCTCTTCTTTCCGCATGGCGCCTTGATGATGGTCTGACCTTGTCCCTCAAAGCAATGATATATGAAAGAGCAGGTTTCTTGATGCACAGCGGTGGTATGGCCGGCTTCAATCATCTCCGCTTGCGCACTGATGGTGCTAGAAAGATGCTTGCCATTACTCTTGTAATGGTGAGTGCGGTGATGACCTGATTGAGACCTCAACGAGACTTCTACGTCCTTCCAGGGATAGCGCCACGGGCAATTCTCGGCTGGTCTACAAAAAGTTGTTAGAATGTTTCTGGGATGTCTCGGTGTTTATGTTGTGTACTTACAAGCTCGGATAGCGCTTCTCAACATATGGCTCTGCAAAATTGACCGGCGCGTGCTTAAACAGTGGGAGATCAAGGCCGTCGAGCCAGATCACTGGAGCCTTCCCGTCATTGCCGTGGTCATGCCAATGCCACGATGGCGTCAAGATCACATCGCCGCGCTCCATCTTCATCTTTTGGCCCTCTACTGCGGTGAAGCCATCGTCTCCTTCGATAATAAAGCGGAGTGCGAAAGCTACGTGCCGGTGTGCAGGCGCCGTCTCGCCTGGCAGGATCAATTGGAGACCACCATAGATTGTGTCCGTTGTATGTGGTGCGTCTTTATGGAATAAGCAATTTGGCCGGATCCTAGGGAAACTATGTAGTGTGTACTTACCCATTGTAGGATTTACAAGCATCAGGACCCTTCTTTCAGCCTCCTCGGCATCCACAATCTCGCCTGCTTCCATCAGGGACGGCCTCATCTCGGTGTACTTCCATAAGACTGGGACCGCTTTGGGATTCGGACGCGAAGGAACCATCTTGCTCATCTCTGTCCACAGCGGAGCCAGGTGCTTAGGAGGAAGCGAGGCCATGAAGGCTGCTCCATCTTTGGTCTCGGTAGGCTCCACAACAGCTGTGTAAGACATTTGGACTAAACAGAAGCTTCCCTACATAATATGCGTATGTCTGATCGTGAAGAGAGTCGGTACTATGGAGTGAATAATTCGCGTCGTGGTGAAGGGCGACGACTATATATCTGGACACCATGGTGGGTGACAGGCTCGCTCTCGCCCAGAGTTGAATCCGCCGGACAATAATCTACGGCTATCACGGACCGGCATCCAGATAGCAGCAACCGGAGGGAGACAGTTGTCTGTAATCACGCTTCGGTCTGCTCGAACAATTCCCCCACGCGCAGTCTTCGTAGTCTTCCGGCTCTGATCATGCTTGGTTTGGACACAGGATGGTGTTTCGGCGCCATTCCGAGAGATCGGAAGATACTCCGTGTCAGCCACGTTTAGCCACAACATGAGGACTGATCCGGCTTGGCAACGTCCTGTCTTGCAACCTTATACGGACCGCTATAATGTCCCCGCAACGCGCTACCGCTCATTGCTACCTAATGCCGCTTCAACTGCCATGAACTGCTGCCCCACATAGGCAAGACCAAGTCCTTCCCGCTCAGTGCCCAGGCAGAGTGTCAAATTGTCTGGTGCCTTCCAAAGCCTGCAAGTACGTCGGTCTCATCCGGGAAAATAATTCAAGCTGTGGCCTAAGAGCTTGAAGTCTGTTGATCACGAGTCAGATGCAGTGGCTGTTTGCGCGGAGGGGAGCACTCACCCTCCCTCCAGCAAAGACGTCCTCACGATGAGATTTTCACCACCGTGAGCCATTGGGATGGTCCAAAGCGTACATCCGCAGCGCTTGCAGAACACCTTGTGCTTGTCACTTCCGCTGACCGTCTTTTTGACCACCCATATACCTAAAAGCTCCTCGCCCCGAATGAGCTGGACTTGATCTTTAGGGAATTTTGCGGACTTTGGAGCAGTCAGTATACAAGAGAAAATGAGCTGTGTACATTTGGAGACTCTACGATCTGATATGGTGCGCCCGCGTTCTTCGCACAATCCTCACAGTAGCAGGCGAATACCTTTTCGGGTTGTCCTTGAACAGTGAATTGGATACCTTGGCATAGGCATGAGCCTTGGAGACGGGATTCGCTCATTTCGCGCCGAATTTGATTCTCGTGACTGTAGGAAGATATAGGAGAGTGACGGCAGAACACGAATGAAGTCGTATATGTGAAAACTTCCACCCTGAGATGGGCTTCGAGCCTAGATATAATCTCATGTTGCTACGGACTAGGCTAACCTGTTCCGGAGGTTCACTGCCGGCCTACTATAGTCGTTCCGATACGCCCTTCTTCTACATGCTGTATCAAAGGGCGTACAGCGACATCAGTTCTGCACACCGTATCTGAACATGTTTCACGGAAATTGAGAAGCTGATCGTTTCGACTTTAGATTTCATAGCATGATGAGCTCTATAAACGTCGCTGGATGCGTTAAAGAAGAACAGCGCTAGCAGCTTCTATAAAATTGGTTGGACAAGCCGTAGCAAGACGCCGAGGACATCATAAAACAAGCTGGAAGACAAAGATGATAGAATATCCAGCTTCGTCTACTCAAACACCATGCGGTTCTTGCAACTGCCCAACCCCTGAATCCTGACCTCAACAACATCGCCATCGTTCAGATAGCGAGGCGATGGCTTCATTCCCATAGCTACGCCGGCGGGTGTGCCGGTCATGATAACCGTGCCCTTCTCCAAAGTTGTTCCTTGGCTCAAAAAGCTGATGATGTCCCGAACGCCAAAGAGGAGATCGTTTGTATTCGAGTTCTGTCGCTCCTCGCCATTGACAAAAGTCTGAAGCTGGAGGTTATCTGCAGCACCAACGACCGTTGGTGATACGAGCATCGGGCCAAGAGGCGCATATTTGTCGAAGCCTTTGCTGAAGCACCATTGGGGCACCACACCGGCGTAGGCCGGATCTCGTTGCCACGTCCTCGCGGAGACATCGTTTGAGGTCGCGTAGCCAGAAACATAGTCTAGAGCGTTCTCCCTCGGAATGTTCTTGCCGGTTTTACCAATCACGACTGACTGCGCTTCATTTTAGTGAAGCAATCCTCACATGGATGCAGATATAACATACCAATTCACCCTCGTAATCCAATTGATCTTCCTGCGCAAGTCTCGGGATAGGAACATCTTCATCAAAGCTGGCGATACACGCAGAAGGCTTGATAAAAAGCGACGGGTATGGCGGGGCCTTACGTCCTCCTTCAGCGACTTTGATAAGGGGGTTTAGTCCGTTGTTCGAAGTCTGATGCTCACAGAAATAACTTACTGTGTTTCATGTAATTGAGACCAATGCAGCGGATGATAGGAACATCTGCAGGCGTAAGAATCCCGAGTAGGCGCTTGACATGAAGCTGTTTCCCGGTCGCTGAGAGTGCAAAGGGGTTGTCGCCCACAAGCTCCGCCGCGTGCAATTGCCCTAGCTCAAGCTTTTCGACCAACTCGGCTGCTCTCTCAATGCATGGCTCTCCAAAGCTAACGTTGTCTTCATCATCAACGAATCGAATCAACCTCGACCAAGCCATCTTAAACGTGTTGTGTGAAGAAAATTACAGGTTGTCGGAAACAGGACGAGCAAACGGAGGATACCAAGTTGAATGCATCCCAAACCAGTGGCCATACCCCTCTATAAAGAAAGGATTATTACGAAGAAAGATGGAAGCTTATCGGAAAAAAGCACGACGAGCTGGAACATGAAGTGTCTGCAGTAGATGACTAACGCAGCAACACTTCCGAAACGTGGGGAAGCTCGGACACGTTCCGTCTATGTGCAACATAGGAGGGGTCAATGACCTTCCGAAATAATGTCATTCAGCATTACTCTGTCTGCGCCTATCTCTGGTCAATTCCGAGCACTGGATGCTCTTTCCATAAATTCCGAGTCGCTCCATGCCCTCGACGAAGGGCGAGTCCATTTGATTCGGAGTGCATCCCGGGTGGACGGTTTCGTTACCGAGTGGAGATGTCAGACAACACTCCACGTCGTGCGGCTCAGAGCAATGATCCTGCGTCCGAAAGGCCGATGAAGCGTCAGAAGATTGCGGTGGCGTGCGATACATGCAGGCTCAGGAAAATCAAATGTGATGGAGTCCGGCCAGGTGAGTTATGACTGCATGCCGCATTGAGTCATGCTGTTCTACACCTTTAGTGGGTTTGAAGATAGCTTCAGCTAAGGCTCGAGCAAGTTTGCAGTCCTTGTGCGAAGAAAGTAGACAACTGCGTGCCGTGCGAGTACACCGCAAACAGGGAGAAAGGTCGTGGATCATCTGAAGGGTAATTCAGAGACTATCCGAGCCTGTTATCAAACTTCCGCACTGACTTCTTTGGGGGTACATCAGATACGTTGAGCATCTTGAACGCAAGATCAGGCAGTTGGAAACCGACAACAATCATGATACTTCTAGTCTTCAAACCAATATCTCGGCAGAATCGGGCGCGAGACATATGTCGAGTTCTGGCTATGTACATGTAAGATACTGCACAGCTCCATGTGATTTTTGGCTTTATACGGCTGTGTCACCCACTACTTAGGCTTCAAAGCCATTTGAACACGTCTTTTTGAGCTGTTGTGATGCATTTAATTTGACTTATGTTCACCCAGAACAACGGAAGACAGACGTCGCCCTCTCTCATACCTCACTCGCCGCAGTCCTCGTACGTAGCATCTCTTCAAAACAATCAATCTCTTCCGCAGGGGAATGCGATCATGGAGCTTGCAGCCACGAGGATGCAAGAAGGATTTCATAGGTCTGGAACTCCGATTTACCCTAATCACCCAGAACGACCTTCCATCCATAAAGTGTCACATGACTTGAGATCGACGACAGCCACAAGCTTAGCTCAGCAAAATGCCTTAGGCAGCCAGAAAGACAAATCTAAGGGTATCGATACGATGACTGGTGTTGTTGGAGGCGAGCCAATTAGCCAGGAGTTTTTCGGAAGCAGCAGTGCGGGCTCTTTTATGAGACAGGTCAAATCAGCCATAGATGCAAAAGTGCCATCTCCGGATGCAAGGTCTTCAAGCTCAGTACTTGGCAAAGCTCAAATGCCCATGCTCTCTGCAGTTGATCATCGCAGGGAAAGTCGTGTGAATGATGTCGATTACGTTCTTCCTTCACGGAAGACTGCCGATAATCTTGCTGACATTTATTGGCGCCTAGTTCACCCCCTGTATCCTTTCCTTGACCGTCAAAAGTTTGATGACGCGTACCAGTCCATATGGTCCGGCTCTCCAACAAGTCTTGATGAGCGCATGCTTATGTGTACCGTGAATGTCATGTTTGCGTTGGCGTGTCAGCTTTCAGAGTCGATAAAGTCGGAGCAACGAGAAGCATCAGCGAAGGTATTCTTCAAGCGAGCTCAAGACCTGCTCAACCTAGACTTGTGGGACGTCGGCTCCACGGAGCTTATCCAGTGCCTCCTCCTCATGGGACAGTATCTCCAGAGCACAAACTCTCCACATCAATGTTGGATGATCATCGGCCTTGCCGTTCGCGTTGCACAAGGTCTAGGGCTCCATCTTCCGAAAACAAGCTTTGACATTCAAGGTTCGCGTGAGAGAGAGCTTACGCGGAGGATTTGGCATGGCTGTATTTTAATGGATCGGTGTGTCCCTCCAGTACATCTTGGAAGAGCTTTCTAACTTGCAACCTTACTGACGATTGCAGAGTGCTGTCCATGACTTTTGGACGGCCGGCCATGATTTCCAAATCATCAGCTATTACAGTGCCATTACCAGCAATGATAGACGACGAGTTTCTGTCTCATCAGCCCGGTATAGAAGCTGTGCAGCCAGCAGATCAACCATCTATGATAGCGTTCTTTGTCAAAACACTTCAGCTTTATGACATTATCAATGATCTTCTTCTTACATTATATATGGGCAGAGACGACAATGGGCAAAAGGACCAATACGACTTTTACTTTGGTCAAACCGAGTCTGGCGATATTGCTACAGTATATCAACTCGACCGGGCGCTAATGATTTGGGGCCAAACTTTGCCCTCCCACCTTCGTCTTTCCTCGCTTGAATCTTCCAGGAATGCCACCTTTATGCGGCAGGCTATCGTTCTAAGGGCCAGGTAAGTCTTGAATTGCCTAGGATGCGTCTGACCGCCTCTGAACGCGTACATGGCATTGTTCTCACGCGCAATAGGTTTCTTCACGCACGGATACTCCTCTTCAGACCTATACTCTCCCGCTTTTGCCTGCCTCAAGAAACTCCAACCGATCCCGGCACAGCGCTAGACGAGAGTCTTCCACAGCGCATGGCTTTGCAATGTTCAGCTCTCTGCTTGAGAGCTGCTCATGACGCAATAGACCTGATCTATGCGAATCTGGTCGTAAATGGCGCTCTTGGACCACTGCCAGCATGGTGGTATTGTGTGCTCTGTGAGCACTCTTCTGTATCACTTCGATGAATTCGCGCTGAGAACAACTAGACGTCTATACCGCTGCAACTGTCTTACTTGCCGCGCGCCTGCGACCCGTCATTGAGAAAGGCGTTTCCGACTTCTCAATCGCAAACTCTTGGGCTCATGCCATGGAAATCCTGAAGTGCTTTGCGTGTTTCGGACCATCGGCACAGCGATGTGTCGCTGCGTTGGAAATTCTATCCGAGAAGGTCTCCGCTGAGGAATCTCCAGAAGAGGTCGACCAGAATCCAAGCACCTCGACATGGACGACCGCCTCATCAATATTTGCCCCGGGCGTGCCTGATACCTCATACAACGAATTCATGGGCGGATTCGACTTCAGTGGCATTGTGTTTGATCTTAATGATATGTCCTGGCTGAACAGCACACCGGGTAATTTATGATTTGTTGTAAGTTAAATAGACAGCACCTGGCCGTTTGGTTCTTCTCCTACCCACTAATGGTCTATTATCTATCAGGGAATTGTAAGATACGATTCAGTGTCCGATTTGAATTCGATTCGATATGCTACACCTTTTTAAAACAAAACACGGACACAAGACCGAACCAAGCAACACCAAGACCATGCCAGAAGACCCCTATTCCTAGACTCCGAGTCACCTCTAGACTGCGACTTTCTGATAGGCGATCCCGGTCTGTGCTGGCCGCTCCTTCTCGGCCATGGGCGACTGAGCAAAGAGATTGTCCAGGAATCTATTGGTCTGTCCATCAATAAGCTTCTGTTCACATTGTCTATAGTGTGAGACTCGTGCACTTACCGCCTCGACGGCGTCGTAGCCAAAGAGCCAGGGTTGAAACTCCTTGTCAGACCACTGATTCGGGTTCTTGGTCCCGCCCGGTATATCTGGACGACCTTCCATTGTTTGCTTCATGTCGCGATCACGCTGCTTTTGCTCCGGACCATCAGACATGTGCCAGATGTCACCGTTGGCCCGCGCGCCCTTCTGGATGGCTTCGCATCGAGGCTTGCGGATTGTCTGGAATGCGCGAAGCAGCGTTGGGATGTCGTTGGCGCTTTGAGCTCGGTCGAGACACTCAGCCAAGGCAGCGCCGTCTTCGATAGCGGTCGCGGCACCCTGCGCAAGGTAGGGCACCGTGGCATGAGCAGCGTCGCCTATCAGAACAACACGGCCACTATCGCTGACCCATTTTGGCAAAGGAGGCAGGTCGGCCAGCTTCCATTTCAAACAGCCCGTGACGTTCTCCAGTACCCGTTTGATAGTGGGATCGAAATGGCTGTAATTTGCCTTCATCTCGTCGAGATTGCCCGGCTCGTTCCATTTGCCAATGGTGGCCTTTCCTGGATGTGAGAGGACAAGATTATACAGTTGGCCGTTGCGAATGGGATATGCCATGATATGGCGGCCATGACCGATCCAGCAGTTTGCGTTGATGTCGCTCATGAGGTGCGCGATAGCTGGATCGGAAATCATAACGCTAGCTGGGACAGTCGCACGGTAGGCACAGTTGGTGGAGTCGGTTGCTTCTATTTCTCGGTTTTTGATGACTGCTTTCCGGGTTCTGGAGCGGATACCGTCGGCTCCAACGACGACATTTGCCTCCATTCTTTGGCCGTTTTTGAGGATGACAGTCGGACCTGTTTCATCAACACTTTCCAACGGGCTTGCGAGCATGATCGTGACTCCGACTTCTTTGGCAGCATCAAAGAGAAGTCTCTGGTAATCGGCGCGATGAATTAACCAATATCTCTTTCAAGTCAGCTGAAGGCCCGAATCGTATCGGCAAACAATACTTACGGATACCCATATGTCTCACTCATGATGGGATGCAAAGGAGTCGATCCAATGACTTCGCCGTTAGCATAGCGTTTGAAGTTGATGTTGCCCGGCCAAACAACCTTCTCCAGAAACTTCTCTTCCAATCCGTATGATTGAAGGATTCTGGAGCTGTTGGGCGGAATCTGGATTCCAGCACCAACCTCGTTCAGCTGAGACGTAGCTTCAACGACTGTCACTTGATGACCTTTTCGTGCTAAGGCGATGGCGGCACCAAGTCCGCCGAGGCCAGCCCCGCAGATGATGATTGTGAAGGAATTCGTCATGGTGAACAGTGCAATTCGTGTATTGCTCTGAGGGTGACAATGGGTGATGTGGGCGAAAGGACTTTGGATGCAAAAAAGAATACCATTTTGCCCCCTACTTCAGGTATCTATAAGTAAAGAACGAAATCCGAGATGGTCGTCTTCTGTAGCCTCGGGATTTCCCTTGTTCCGTTCTGAGTTGGACGTGAATCACCAATGAATCGATCGATCGCCAGCGTGGCAGGTCGTCCCGAGCCGAGAGTCGCTCGGAACTGTCTCCGAAGTGTTTTCCGACGACCGAAGATACGTCTGGGGAAGGACGTTAGTTACAAACTACGGAAACGTCTCCGAGAGGTGCTTGAATACTCCAACATAATGTTCATCCCCACGGGGTTCACTACAAGAGCTATACCCGCTGGGATCGTCTACAAAAACTCCTTAATGGTCCGCATCAACAAGACTACAAATCAGATCGGGGTCTCACTTCGCTCTCGCAGTCGCATTGCTTTTCCTACTCTAATCTCGTGCTCGTCGTATTACCCTGAATCTGACCATTTCCCCCAACAGTAACGATGACTGTCGTCGACGATCAGTCCACCACCAAGGAGAAAGAGGTGAATCACGTGGGAGATCCTGCCTCCGACTCACCGATCAGCGAGGATCATAAAAATTATCTCCTCAGAAGACATGGGACATTAAAATTGAATCCTCTGCCATCCTCATCCCCGGAGGACCCTCTCAATTGGCCGGCACGGAAGAAAAATACTCAGGTGCTTATGGTCGCTTTTCATGCCATGATGACCACCTTCATGACAGCTGGCATTATCCCTGGCTTCCACACCTTCGCCGAGAAATATGGAACATCAATCGAGGAGGCTTCTTACTTGACATCTGTACAGGTAAGTCGATTCCGTCATATCTTGCTCCAACCCTTGCTCGAGAAATCATTTGACAGTCTCAGATCCTTTTCCTGGGCATCTTCCCTTTCGTCTGGAATCCGATTTCCAAGCGTTACGGTCGTCGTCCAATCTTCCTCATTTCAACGTTCGGAAGCTGCATCTGCAGCATCGGCGGTGTTTTCTGCACATCATACGGTGCTCAGATGACAACTCGAGTCCTGACATCGATCCTAAATTGCCCTCCTTTGGGGATCGGAAGCGGTGTCGTGACAGAGCTCTTCTTCAGTCATGAGCGCGCACAAAAGATGGGATGGTGGACGCTGATGACAACTCTCGGCACACCGGGTGGGCCGTTCATCATGGGCTTTGTTGTGAAACATATTGGTATCGACTGGATTTTTTGGATTTTTGCCATCATCAACTTCTGCCAGTTTCTTGGGTATCTGCTGCTTGACGCCGAGACGCTCTACGATCGATCCAGCGTGGGACCTAGGCGAACATCGGGACACCTCAACTTTGGCCGCATCGACAAGGCTCCTTTCACTGTCAAAGGCTTCTTTGCGCCTCTGTTGCTCTGCATGTCCTCGAAGGCTCTCATCCCAGCCTGTGCGTATGCTATTGTCTTCTGTTATGCGAACATTGCCATCATCGTGGAGATGCCCATCGTTTTCGGTCAACGATTTGGCCTCGACGCTCAAGGTATCGGCCTCCAGTTCGTTGCACTAATTATTGGCTCGGTGATCGGCGAACAGCTCAGCGGCCCACTGTCGGATCTCTTCCTGAACCGATACGCAAGACGAACCGGCCACAGCCATCCTGTTCATCGGTTGTGGATATCATATGTCGGGTTTCTAACCGTGATCATCGGCATCCTAGTATGGGGCATCCAGCTTCAGAATGCTCAACAGGTGCGCAATTGAAGCCATTCAAAACGTTTGTGATAGAAACTGACTTTCTTAAGGGGGTATGGAATGTGACACCGCTTATCGGTGCAGCGATCGCGAGCTTCGGCAACCAGATCATCACCACCACACTAATCACCTTCGCCGTCGACAATTTCCGTGGGAGATCAGCCGACGTCGGGGTGCTAGTCAACTTCATCAGGCAAACATGGGGTTTTGTGAGTCTCTTCGCTATAGAAATTCCAAACAGAAAGTGAATTAATAGCCTCAACTAGATCGGCCCTTTCTATTTCCCAGCCATGTTCAAGAATCTGAACTTTGCGGCTTCAGCTGGCATATTCTGCGTTATCATTTTTGTTTTCGCTGTGCTTCCAGTCGTTGGCCTGCATTTCCAGGGGCGTGACCGGAAGCCTGTGGTTGAGGTGGTCTAGAGTCGCGAAAGGATAATCCCAATGAAAGCTGCATATCATCTTGGTCCCGCAGCCAACTTAGCCGCCGAGTACAGGTCCACACGTCGTTCGAGCATAAGCTTCTCCAGAATTTGGTAGAAATCATTGCCTTCACTGCCCCAGTAGTCATCCCAAAACTCGGCGTTGGCATGCCACGAGTCCACGGACACCCTGTTCAAGTGCTCGATGGATAAGCGTGTCAAAGTCGTGGCTCGTAAGGGAGGGATTGATTGCATCGACAACAGTGTGCTGCCACTCCCAGTCTAGCAACAATTTACAGAGTATGTCAAGCATATTCCTCCGTACTTTCGTGACAAGATTGAAAGCAGGGTGGACAGGGTGAGTCATCATTGAACCCATCCGGCTAGCACAAACTTGCGATCACGTGCCTTGGAAGCCGGCCGGCGTAGACAAGGGTCTCAAAACCCTGACGGCCGCTCGAATCCGACAGCCGCGAGTTGATCTTACGAGAATACATTTTGAATCATCGTCTCAGGATCCCAAGCGAGGTACCTGCTACGAAAGCTCGTTCCGTTGAAGCAAGTTGTCTCTACCCGAAACCTTCGCCGAGGGCTGTCATTTCCATTTCAACCTTTCTCCGCTTGCTCTTACTGTTGGCGTTCTCATAATGCTCAGTCTCCACAACGTATGCCAAACTTCGGCCGCGGACACAAAGGACCGGGCGGATGGAAAACAGACCGATGCGACAGGTAAAGCTATCAAAGATATGTTGGGCTCTGAAGTTGTCTACGAATATGTCAGTCCGTATGCTGGACTGGCTTTTTGGCTTGCTCCAATGTCTCAGGATCAGCAGTCAAAGATATCCAAGCTCCCTGGCGTAAGTTTGACGCAGCAATTGGCTGGTGTGGGAGACTTTTACTGAAATTTTCCAAGGTTGACACTGTGGCAGAGGATAAAGACATCTTCGTGGAAGAAGCTGCCGTCCCGGTAGAGCGGGCGTCTACATTCAAACCCGCGCCGCAAGACCTTGAAAAGAGTGATGGCAAACTGGACCGACAGAAAGACGCACTCGATGAATTGAAGCTGGTGTCCTGACCGAGAAACAAGCAGTTCAAAGACTTGTAAGACTATATTTACGACGACGTTGCAGGAAAAGACACCTATGTCTGCCTCATTGATAACGGAATCTATGCTCAGAATCCGATTAGGTTTCATCCGCGAATCACTGAAATTGGATGCCTGACAGGGAAGTTGCTAGGAACTCTCGGGAATGCCAAACCCTCCTACTACCTGGATGTACGGACCTATCGCGAAGAACACTGAGACCGACAACATTAACGCGGGTCATGGGACGTGTATGGTTTCTAAAGTTGCCGGTAAAGATTTTGGGGTTGCTAAAAAGGCCAATTTGATCATTTCAAAGGCCACAACACAAGGGTCTGACACTGAGTGGGCGTTTGAGAAAGTAACTTGACGATACAATGGACACAAAATGCCAGAAGAGAGTGGTTGTCCCATTTGCGAGAGGTGCGACATTTAGCTATCTACCTGGCGATGAAAAGAAATCACCCTGGCCCGTCGTGAACGCTATCATGAAGGACATGTTTGAGAATGACATTGTTGTGGTAACATCCTTGGGCAACCTTGGTGAAGGACCGGGCCATAGCGATGTCGACACATTGTCGAAAATATGAGAGGGCGATGACTTTGCCCTGATCGTCAACCGCACCACCGACAATCAGGGGAAGGTAGCAAAAAAACCGCAGAAAGACCGTACCTTTTCGCAAGGTGGTAAGTACGTTGCTCTTTGGGCACCAGGCCTAGATGTGACCTGCGCCGATTCGAAGTGTGATGGGCACAGGTTAGACACAGGCACTTTGCCGACGTCGGCGATGATTGCACGATCATTCCGTCATCCTTCTTTTGAAGTTGGGAACGGAAATACAGCGCAGAATGCAAGGAAATACCTCAAGGAGACGGCAAATTGGGTAAGACCATCTGGAAAAGATGAAGTTATCTGGGATCTTCTCGATAGCACGAAAGAAAACTCCGCACCACCACCACGTCCACCACCACCATCGCCTCCTCTACCACCACCTCCTCCTTGTAAGCGGAGTGGTCCATATAGCGATTATGGTGCCTGCTTAGATAAATGTGCTGGTGGGAAGTGTGAATCAGGCTCGGCCGGTTTCCCGATCCCGCAAACCTATTATGCCTCCACGTGCCCGGTAAGTGCTTCTGCTTGTTCTCGAGTGGCATAAAATAGAATGGATGACTGACTACGAGTACGACCGACTTCTAGTAAATGACCTCCTCATTCACAATTTCACCGATCGATCAAGAGGATATATACGCATAGAAACGTTTCAGAGACTCCCCTCCCACTCCTTTTGCCACCGAAGATCAACCAACCCCTGTTGGAAATGCCATCAGACACTGTTAAGCATCTTTGGTCGTTGGTGTTGGTATGTTGGTTTTCGCTGGAGGAAATGACCTGGCCATGAATGCGATCACGTTTAGCTTTGTTTGATGTTACCATGTACACAGCTGCGCAGAGATCTTAATAGAATGTCTTTAGGAAGACAAGCTGACGCTCATTATACAACAACATATATTCATTTCCTCTTCATACAGTCTTTGGTACTCGCGCTTGGGTAAGTGGACATTCATTTTCCCCAATTGCTTTCTTCCAGATAACAAGGTGGCGCCTCACACCTTTTAACTATCATCCTGCTCCCAATGGTATGATCATCCATTACTACTTGGACGTTTCCCAGACACTTGCCATCACGCACCAAATTGGACCCGAGCGACCAACCCATTCTCGTCAATGCCAAAAGTCAGGCTAGCAGTACATACTCAAGTCGTCAGCTTTCTCTGTATGATTTTACTAGATACTCCCCAGCCACCAGTTGAATGAATGGAAGGACTCGAAGCAAATTGCCAGACCGTCGCAGTCACGCGAAACGTACGACGAGTTTCATGCAGGGAGTATGTGCTTTCGACATACCGATCGGGTCTATAATCACCCTCAGTGAGGTTATTACCAGCAGGAGAGACTATTTCAGTATCGAGACCTGGAGGGAGGTCGGCACTGATACGGGTGAAACACTGGTTTCAACGATCCCATTAGCATACACATTTCATTGGAACCAAACTATCTTGACAGAGTCCATCTTGCTCAGATAACATTTCAACGTGGAAGCATTATAGACTCGGTATCCTGCACATAGTGTTTCGCTGATACGACTGAAACACAGCTCAACCCCGACTAAGGTATCTAGACACTCGCAACTTTGCTTTGTTGGGCTGTATATTGAACAAGCGGTGCCCGCCCACACAGGGACTATTCAGAAACATGGGAAAGCTATGCACGTACATAGAAGGAATTGATGATTCTTATAATCTCTGTTGGAAGGCCCAAGCTCCGTAAACACTACAGGCAAAGGTGATCATGGTCGGCAAGAGTGGATGGGGTTTTGCCACAGAAAGAAGGGTTGCACCTTGAGATCCTGAAAGCCTTCGTCCTCGTTTTCGACAAATTT
>JAABUP010002638.1_pt1 | contig 33958 bp, 49 predicted proteins | sample 5559201 | NCBI WGS metagenome assembly JAABUP01 (sample SAMN10711887, study PRJNA513373) | rock metagenome | isolation source: Antarctica rocks | place: Antarctica
ATACGTCCCCGACAGTACCTTTGACGCTGAACCCTCTTTGCCTATCAATCGCCACCTTCGGCCACGATCGCTAGTCGTAGGAGTTGGACGTCGGGCCTTATCACTGGTCGGCGTAGCACCCTGACATGGCAGTCGTTCCAGAGGATTTTCTGACATAAATAAGGACTGAGCTATCGGTAATTGCCCTTGAAAGTCAGTCAGGCCTATGTGAGAGTCCAGTGTTGGGGCAGTGGCAGGGTTGATACGTAGTCTGACGCCTGGCTGGTGGCAAAGGCTGGACACAACGTTTATGACCAGGAATGGTGACAGTTTATGGCTTGCCTGGAAGAGGATGATGTATCAGGATGCTAGGCCGGGACCAAGACTATGACAATGACAATGAGGGCGATTGATAAAGACACATAGAAAGTCGTCTCTTCCAGGAAGAAATGGGATAAAAGAGATCCTGTCAACGTTCTCGAGCCAATTCTGTTACAGGTCGGTGGAAAAGCGATGCATAACTCGACTGATCTAGGCGCAGGTTCATGCAACTCTGTATAACGCATCATCTTCTGCTCTATCCCGTGCGGTCACCTGAAAGCATCCACTCTGCAACACTGAAAGCAGCTGCGACTCTCTTGGCAAGACAAGAACTGACGCGTGCATTACGTTGAATCATACCATAACATACATGCACATGAGTCCCTGATGTTGGGAACTAGAAGATTATCCATGCCCTCGGCTCAATGGAGTACCGCTTGAAGCACCGCTTGTCATCGTAAGATCCGGGATGGTCCACCTGGAGTGAGTATGACCCGAGCCGCTGCATTCCCGGTCGATGTCTTCCAGGTAGGACCGGATCGAGTCCTCGCGCGAGCGAGTGTAGTCTCGAGGAATCACACGGCCGTCGTCTTTCATCTCTCGCTCGCAATCATACTTCTCAGCCCTCCGGTGAATTTGCACCAACCTAAACGTACCCAGTGCAGCAGCTTTCCTGAAATTGCACGTACCCACCCATGAACCAAACTTCTCCTCCATAGTGAAGCCTTCATCAACCCTATAGCCAGAGCACTCCTCAAATGCCGCTTGGATCTCCTGCCGGAAACTCTTGCCATCGAATTCTGAGTAGTGGGGTGCGTCTTGCGAGTCTATCGTCAGGTCTGCCTCTGGTTGGGATAGGAAACATACCTGTGAGCAACATCTTACGGATGGTAGCGACTGCAATCATGCCCCAATGATTTATCTGGAGGTTGAACACTGTTGAGTTCAGCATGTACCTTATCCCGTTTCTGCTTCTGCCTTTCACGATCCCAGAGACATTTTTGAATCTGAATCCGTGGTCACCGGTCATTAACTGGACAGTTAAGTCGAGAGCCGAGAGAAGGTGGTCACCGTGATGCGGTTCGTTGAAGAAAATTGTGGATCCAATCATCTTGGACAGGACTCCGCGAAAAGTCCTTGTTGTGTGGTCCCAGAAGATCTCCTTACCATTCTGGCTGGGGTATCCATCGGATATATGATCTGAGTGCGTCAGCCTTGGACGCAAGGCATTTAAAGCGGCTCACCGTCCAGCGAGAAACCATACCTCTCCGCTAAAGCCTCCTGGACGAAGAGTGTTGGGACCTCCCTGGCCGGCATCTCTGCAAGGGTGTACATGACTTTATATATAGTGATGCTATCTATGAGACGAAAATACGAAGGGCAAAATAAAGCAAATGTGGTGACAATTGCGATTGCCAGAGAAGGTATATATATGTCTGCCATCAAGGGAGGGTACCGATCCACGGATAGACCGAGAGTGACGCGACCTCCCTTCTGGACGGGTTTCCGATGATTTAGTAGATCGTCACCTTTCATGAACTTCAGCTTCGGAAAGAGAGAACCAGCGTTGACGTGTTGCACGGTCAGTGCGTAAGGATCAGCAACGGACAATCGGGAAATCTGGCAGTGCCAACGAGACGGACAATGAATGGTTCCGCTGGGTGTTTAGAGAGTCGGCGATAATCCAATACGGGATGGTTCAAGGCAACTGCTTTCGTCGATTTCACACCGGGGGGATCGCTAGGGGGGGGTCTTGAAGCTTGACTACGCATCTGCGATGACTGAGTTCGACTCTCTACGAGCACTCCTCAATGCCTGGTGTCGTCAAGGGCTTCATACCATTGAGGAATGCGGGCCGTTAACCCCCGTGATCGTGGTTCGCGGACACGTGCCCCTGGCGATGCGCCATCAATCGACACATGGGAGTCGATCGGGCTACACTCTAGCGATTTATAAAAAGTCATCCGATGGAAAAATTGTCCAGGACCGGTGCCTTTGCCCATTACGGCAGGAATTAGCAAAAGGGGAAAACCTCAATGACGAAAATCGCGGCGTCGTGTTCCGGAATCTTGGTCCCCTTCCATCCTCGCTGATTGATGTCTCGCATAACTCGTCACCGGAATACACGGAAGGTCTCATGCGACCCTGTCGGGATCAACAGTCTTCGACATGCCCTCTATCACGGGTCGGGATGCCGTCAAGAGGGACTTGATGGCCGAGTCGGGTCGAGAGGAGACGGATCTCGTGGGGAAGTCGACGGGCTTTCTTGACAGCTCCGAACGGGATGCTGTGCATGGTGCAGAGCAGAGGATGGGGACACCAGTATTCGAGATGGTCGTCCTCGGCAGTGGAGGTGGGCCGCTAGAGACAGACTGTTCCGGGTGACTAGACGATCGCTCGTTGCTGCTTTTAGGCGAACGCTGAATCTGTTAGCTATCTCTTAAAACCCTTTCTCGATGGTTGGGAAGATGGAGTCCTAGCGCTGGAAGGTGGTGGGCTACGACTAGACCTTTACCTGGATTGAGAGCTGATGATCATAGGCTCCGGTCTCGGCGCATTGGCCACTCTGCTCGAACGGGATTCCCCGTCCGAGCTATTCCCAGGCCTTTCCTTTCCCTCTTCACATGATACTCCAGTCCTCCAAGCTGCCTACGTCTTCTCCTTCCTCACGTGCGTCCTCGATCCACCCCAATCTAGTGGGTTTGAGCTGAGAGATGGGTTTTCAGGTGCTACCTCATCACCCACGCCCATCTCGACCACGCACTCTCCCTCATCCTCCTCTCTGGCTCTGTCCCACCTCGACCTTCCGAGCACTCACAACCACCCCAAAAAGATGGAGACCCGTCATCAGGCACCAGACCACCGCGCCTGCCAGTGTATGGGACAAAGGCGACGATGGAGAAGCTCGCTTTGGCGTATGGGGGAGAGCTATGGCCGGAGCTGTCGAGCTGGGATCCTGGCGAAGGGTCAAATAGTAGTCGAGGGCCGGTCAACAGGACTGGGAGGAAGAGAAGAAAGACGGGACAGAAAGGTACGGGCTCTGAGGGAGGGACTGGTGTCCTGTTCTCCCCGTGAGTCCGCGCAAGTATAAACTCAGCTGACTGAGGAAGGCTGGCTCCATCCAAGTCACATCGACGACTCCATCCGACTTTACCCATATCCACCCTCACCTTTCCCGTGGTCCACGGCTGCACGAGTAGAGGTACCTACGAGTCATCAGCCATGTTCATCCGGTACGACCCGCTCGCTCGGGCTCAAGATCCCAGACCCCGACCAGAAGAGGAAGGTCGGCCGGGGCGGGAATTCCTGTTCTTCGGAGATGTGGAGAGCGAGTACCGAGCGAAGGGCGAGGAAGGATATCGGGAAGAACAGGGGAAGCAGGCGGGGATGATGAATCGGGCGATATGGGAAGAGGCGGCGAAGAGTGCACAGGCAGGCAGGTTGGCGGGTATATTCGTAAGCCCCTGCACGTCGAGCATAGTAGGCGATGTAAGCTGAGCGAGAAATAGATCGAGTGCTCTTACGACTCGGCGAGACCAGCACATCTCATGTTTGGACACCTCTCACCACCTGGACTGTACCATGAGCTGCTTACACTCGCATCTTTCGTTCAATCTGAGCCGTACGTAAACACCCATATTTGCTACTTGAACTAATGACATTTCATAGGCGACCGCTGGAAGGACTTCGGATATTCGTGACCCATATCAAAGACGCTCTCATGCCCCATCCTTCCGGGAAGTCGGCGCGTGAGATGATTATGACAGAGCTCCAGAACCTTGAGGAGAGGGAGGAAGGCGGACTGGGTGTGGAATTTGTGGAGGTAAAGAAGGGCAATCGGATACGTGAGTCTGGTTGCCAAGTCAGTGAGCGAAGGAAGCTGAGTTTGTTCAGTAATATAAGCACCGGAGGAGCGGTTACATCTCGAGGCATGTTACATTGGAGCATATTCTCGGGCGATGCAGCTTAAATGTGCTGTTCCAAATCATGAGCTGAGATCAAAGACTGCTCCCAGTGCGGGGGATGTTTCTGGAAAAACAAGCACTAAACGTCGGCCGCGGCTCGGAGTCACGTCGGATAAAAGAAGTCCCCCATTGGATCTTGGCGCGAGGTGTCATCGGAGGTGCCCGATCGAGCGGTGTTTCAGGATTTTCTCGGTAAGCTCGGGCAATGGTTGTATGGGCTGAGAGCGGATGGGCTATTTTTCATCGACTCACGTCTCATTGTATAATATCTCATCCCACTTTTTACCTCGTTCTCGATTGTAGCTTTCAACTTACGAAAAGTACGACACGAAAACGATCGGTACCCGATCTTCCACCTGACGCCATGGCCCTGCCCCTCACGCGTTCCTCCTCGTCCCTATCCTCCACTTCGACCGCACATAGTCCCACACTTCACCCCACCAAAGCCGCCAAATCCTCTCCCACCATCCCAAAATCACCCCTTTCCGAGTCAAAAGTCGCCATCCCTTTCGGTATCCCGATCCGTGCGCAACGTACCCTCGAGTCCTCCCTGGCCACCCCACTCACCCTAATCTTCTCGCATCATCCCCAGCCCCCATCCACGCCCATTCAAAATTCCTACCCCGGCTCGGGAAGCGCGGAAGACCCGTACCTCGTCGATTGGCTCCCTGGGGAAGCGGCGAATCCGTATAACTGGAAGAGCAGCTTTCGATGGACGGTAACCGCAATCATCGCGGTCGCGACGCTCTGTATTGCCTTCGCCAGCAGTTCGTACTCCGCGGCGCTACAAGATGTATTGGTGGTGTTTCCGGGGACGAAGCAGGAGACCGGGATTGCCGGGATCTCGCTCTACGTCTTGGGTAAGTCTAGGTGTCTCTAGCTCGACCAGCGGAACACTCATCGTCCTTGATAAAGGCTTCGGGGTTGGACCACTCGTCTGGGCACCCTTGTCAGAGATGATAGGCCGTCGCCGAGCATTCAATGTCTCCTACCCCCTCTTCGCGCTATTCAATATGGCCGGCGCGCTCGCTCCAAATATCACTACTATCCTCATCACCCGTTTCCTTGCTGGTACATTCGGCGCTGCGCCTCTTACGAACGCCGGTGGCCAGATTGGCGATATGTGGGCTGCGTGAGTGAAACATACTGGGTTCGGCTGGCTACTTATTGCTAATTGAGGTGTGAACAGGCATGAGAGGGCCCTCGCGACAAGTCTGTTCGCGCTCGCCCCCTTCCTTGGACCCGTGCTTGGTCCGATCGCTGGTGGATTCCTGAGCGAGGCGAAGGGCTTTCGATGGGTCCTTTGGCTAAATTTCATCTTCGCCGGGTCCGTGCACCAGAATACCTCATCGACCGCAGCTGACCTTCCCTTAGCGTTATGCTCGCGCTTTCCCTCCTCTTCGTCCCCGAGACCTACGCGCCCACCCTCCTCCGACGGAAAGCCGCGCTGCTGCAAAAAGAGGCCGATGCCGCTGGGACCGGCGAAGTCTTTATTGCAAAGTACGACAAGGTCAAGAAGTCGACATTCGAGATTGTGAAGGCCGGGATGAGCCGACCGTTCGAGATGATGTTCAAGGAGCTTATCGTGTTCTGCTTGGGACTTTATGGTGTGTCAAGCATTGTCCACGCGATAGGAGATCCTGCTGATAAGTGTTTCAGCTGCTATTATATACGGAACGTGAGTCAAAATCCGACTGGGCCTGGTTATAGGGCGCTGACAGAACTAGGCTCTATCTCTTCTTCACAGCCTATCCGATTGTCTTTCAGCAGAATAGGGGGTGGTCTAGTGCGTTCTCCGCTTTCAATGAGTCGGTCAGTACATTGATACTCTGTGCCTCTTCAGCGGGTATCTCTGGCCTCGCTTTCCTCGGCATCGGTTGCGGTCTCCTCATCGGGAACGCGCTCAATCCCCTCGGCAAGATCTGGTACCAACGCGCCGTCCGTCTCGCTGGTCCCGGCCAACCAGTCGCGCCCGAATGCCGGCTTCCCATGGCTTGTGCCGGCGCCGTCATGCTCCCGATCGGTCTCTTCGTCTTCGCGTGGACATGTACACCCAACGTCCATTGGATCGTACCCATCCTCGCATCGGTACCATTCGGATGCGGATTTCTCTTGATCTTTACGGGAATCAACATGTACCTCATCGATAGTTATGCCCTTTTCGCGGCTAGTGCGCTCGCAGCGAACGCGGTGATGAGGAGTATCTTCGGGACGGTGTTCCCGCTGTTCTCGGTGCAGCTTTACGACAATCTCGGTCTGCATTGGGCTGGTACTCGTACGTCCCTTCCCACCCTGAGCGAGACACTATGCTGATGGAAGTAGTGCTCGCATTCTTGAGCTTGATGTGCACACCCATGCCATTCCTCTTCATGAAATACGGACCCTACCTCCGCCGGAAATCACGATACGCCCCATCGGCACCTGCCACACCGCCGCCACAAGGAGCAGTAGCCGCTACAGGAGTCAAGGGGACGTCAGCTGGAGACAAGGAGAAAATGGCTGGAGTAAACCGGCCGGACGAGGCGCTCGAACCGGAGTGGGCGGCCGATGCTGGGGAACATGCTGGGAAGGAGCTTAGGGGTACGGAGGCTGTTTGACCGACACACCTATCTTGCGGGATTCGACTTATCAACATCATCACTTGCATCATATCATACTGCATCTGCTAGAACATCATAGACATAATGCATAATCATCATAGCTCCCTCTTTCCTCTCGCCACAGATCTGTGCCACGAGGATCTTTGTACTGTGCGGTTCCGTCGGAATTCGGCGCAGAGCATCTCCCCCCTCCTTGACTCAGAAATTGGAGAAGCAGAAGCTTAAGCAGACATGGCCTCCCCGCAATCGATCCTCCTCCATACCACGCCCCCGCTTTCACCAGTGCCCGCCTCTGACGCCAAGAGCATCTACCTAGCTTCCCTCCTCACCCTCGCTTGTCCCGGTCGATGGCAGATCACCACCGCGCCTTGGTCCGAACATGCGGGTCAGCCCTCGTCCTCGTCACCATATGACTGTATGCTGAAGGTACGAGCTCAGGAAATCTACCATACATCACACAGCTCGGCCATCTGGTCCAAGCACAACATTTACATTCATTACCAGGATTCGATGATCCGGACGAGGGGTTGAGTAGGGAGGAGAGGGCGGAAAGTCTGGCTTGGGCCGCATACGTCGAGATGCAGGTCACGGATCTCGTGGCAAGTCTCTCCAGAATTCCTTCCCATGCAAGATCTGATATCGCCAGAATCACACGCTCTACTCCCTTCCGCCAAATTACACCGAGACGGTTGGCAAATCCCGTCTCGCGGGGTTATCGTTCCCGCAGAATCTGTATGTCCCTCAGCGAATACGGGGCCTCGTCAAGGCTCGATTGGAATATGTTGGGTTGTGGGCCGTTGGTGGGTTGAACCAAGGTACGTACAACTTCGCCAGTCAGGTCTTCGTTTCCGGTATTGAGCTGATAAATGTGAGTCTAGGCGATCTGGCGGACGAGGAGCGAGCGAAGATGGAAGATGCTTTTGTGGTAGGAACTGCGGGGACGATCGCGCCGAAAGCGTGGAGCGGATTCTTCTCGGGACGGGAGGCTTCGCGCCGGAGAACGAAGTTTGGGGAAGAAGAGGTGGGCGACGTTTACATCTTCTGTAGAGTCACACCTAATAGGTCCCAAAGATTGTCAGGAGAGCGAAAGGGGTGTTTGAGCCGCTACAGCGGCGTTTAGGTGATGCATCATACTTCTTCGGCGACAGGTCTGTTACATCTTCACGATGGAATACAATAAGCTGACTAGATGGGATCAGACCAACGACACTCGACCTCGCCCTCTTCGCCCAGCTCACCCTCGTCCTCACGCCATCCCTACCTAATCCACTCCTCCCAACCCTCCTGAGATTCTCGTTCCCGGCCTTAGTCTCCCATCACGATCGACTCCTATCCGTCCTCTTCCCCGGTCCGTTACCATGGTCCACCGTCCCCCTGACACCTGAATCAGAACGTATAGACACTTCCTGGTCGGAATGGCTGAATTCATTCTGGTCGACGGAAACGAAGAGGGAGGGGAACCAGGTGTCGAAGAAGGAAATGGAGTTCAGACGCGCGAGGTGGCTATGGATGGCTGGAGCTGGTGGGGCGATGATCGTGTATTTACTTGCGAGCGGACTGGTACAGGTTGGGTATCTGGATGGGAATATTATAGAGGATGCAGGAGATGAGATGGCGGGGGATGGGGTGGATGAGATTGTTTGGGTGCTTGAGGAGGAGGACGATGAGCATTGATAGCATCCGCTACGATATACATCGATGCTGCCCGGCCTACCTGTTTGTACGAGCTGTCCTTCCGTAATGCTATAACTCGCTGAACACTTTCGATGCCGTTCAGGATCGTGCTGGGCGCCACCGACGAAGTGCCACTCACAGCTGCCACCGCCAATTCTCCGCTCACCTGTTACACTTTCCCACCTCCTCACGGTTTCTCATTCTATCTTTCAATTTCCTCGAAAAGAGTGGGAACCTCCAGCTTGGGGGGCCTTATATCTTTTCAACATGGGTAAGATGGCAGAGATGCAGAAGCGGTTGCTCGAGGTGAGTCTCCCGCTAGTTCCGTATCAGAACGACGAGACGTCTCGCCTTTCTTTTCGGAGGTTCAGCAACGGACATCACGCTGATGAGACCCGTTCCGCAGCAAATGATGGGACCGGAAGCGATGGGTGTCCAGGTCATCAACCTCGACTGGTGGACCGAGAAAGTCTGCCGGAACTTCCTGTTCGGGACTTGTCCGCATCTGATCTTCGGAAACACCGTGAGCCTTTCACCCATCAATCTCTGAATCATCAGCTGAATCTCGGTCCCCTTCACTAGAGGATGGATCTCGGCCCATGCCCCAAAACCCATTCCGACCGTATCCTGAAGCAATTCCAGGATGCGCAAGCCGCCAATCCCGGTGACACCCGTATCTCCGCATTCCGACAGGAGCATGAGAATAACCTCTACGGCTTCGTGGACGAGTGTGATCGACGGATCCGAGGGAGTCAGCGGAAGTTGGAGAAGACGCCGGAGGAGAACCGTAAGACCGTTGACCTGGTACGCGTGCCCCAGCTGTGACAGGCCTGGATAAGCTTATGAAAGTCGGCAGATGAGAGAGATTGGCGAGATTGAGCTGTCAATACAAGGTGGGACGGAGGAGATTGAGGCGTTGGGAGAAGCGGGGAAGGTCGAGGAATCGATGGAGAAGCTGCAGGCGGTTGATGCGCTCAAGGGTTTGAAGGCGGAGAAGGAGAGGGATCTGCAGACGTTGAACGAGACGGCAGGTGCTTCGGGGCATCAGAAGCTGAGGGTGTGCGAGACTTGTGTGAGTGCTCCTTCACCGGGATGTGATGGAGTAGAAGCTGATTCGACATGTAGGGTGCAATGTTGTCGGTATTGGATAGTGACAAACGTCTAGCCGATCACTTCGGTGGTAAAGTGAGACCGTTTTTCTTCCGCGGGACGTGAGCGACCGCTGACTGGCACAGATGCATCTCGGTTATCACGAACTTCGTCAGCTCCTCGCCAAGTTCGCGGAGGACCGCATGACCGCTCGGAATGGTCCTCCCCCTGGACCGCCTAGCAACGCTCCTGCCGCTCCTCGTCCGAATCCACCTCCCTTCGCTCCATCCGGTCCTTCCTCATCCGCACCCCTGGCTCCATCCGGCCCCAAACAACTTTCGACACCACCTCCCGCTGCGCCTCGTACGCCCATGAGCCATCCTCAAGTGCCTCCTGCGGAGGAGATGCCCGCTGTCGGCCACGGGGACAAGTTGAAGCGTGAAGCTGGGGAGCTGGTGGACGACGTCAAGGAGGTTCGAGAGCGAAGTCGGGATGATGATCGCGATCGTGAGAGGGAGAAGGATCGGGAACGTTACCGAGAGAGGGATGGCAGTAGGGAGAACGAGAGGGATCGTGATAGGGATAGGGATCGGTATCAGGAGAGGGATGAGCGGGACCGATACGACAAGCACGAGAAGCACGACAGGGAGAGGCGGGACGAGCGGTGAGTTTGAATACCCTGTGTTCCCGGGTGGACTGACGATGCGATTCAGGAGCAGCAGATACGACGACCGGGACAGGCGGGACCGCGATCGCGGCGAGAGAGACAGGGGTAGGAAATACGAGTGAGCCTAGCCATCAGCTAATCAATCTCTGACTGACTTGTGCAGGGATGACCGCAAACGGACGAGGTCGCGATCGCCTCCGAAGCGGAGGCTGGTGTAGACAGCTGACTCTCCGCTTCGAGCATGTATTCTCGGATGTGCATGTTGACCCTGACTCTTTTAAGGTGACTCATCGCGAGCACAGCTATTTAAAAAGCGCTTCCTCGCAAATATCGTTTCAGCCCGCTCTCGAGATATCCTTCACCGATTGTCGACACAGGTGGGAGGCAAGTGTCAGCATGATCCCGAAGTGACGGCTTAGGTCTCAAGGTAGAAATCTACGATACCTCGTCTCGACATACTGACGTGGCGGGGAAAGGCAATTTCTTCTGAGGACTGTTTGCGGTTCGTCCCCTGCCGAAACGATTGAAGGCACGACGTCAACCAAAGGACGTTTTAGGCGGCTTACACACTCGTTTCCTTGTCCTCGAATTCCGTCAAGTCCTCGGGAGTCCTCGAATTCCGGCATTGGAGGAAACGTCAATACAAACGATTCGGGATGTTGCTTCGAGCAATAAAACGATTCTTTCAAGGGATATCTCCGCATGATATATCGCCTCGAGACAATTCGTCATACGGCGGTATGGCAGTCCCTTCAAGCGCACCTCCCAACAAGCGAGACGAGCAAATAGGACGGGTCGTGACAAAGGATGAGTCGTGAGCTCGAACCGCTGCACTATATATCGTTCTCCCCGCAGTACTCCTTCTCCCTTATCAAATTCTCTTTCTACCCAATCCGCAACAAATACCAGCACGAGATACAACTGTTCCAGGCGGCTATTTTCCACGCATTGGGAGACTTGACGGTACACTGAGAACCTACTCTGATGTTTCGGATACCCGCTTTCCCAAACTGACGCTCCTGCGCAAAAAGCGGCCCACAATCTCAGCCTATTATCTGGAAGTCATGGCTGCGCTTGATACTCCTGATGAGGTGATCGAGGAGACGAAAGGCCGCCTCCGCAGCCTTCAAGCAAGCTTCAAGAAGCAGTTTGAGGAGAGTGAGCAGGATCCAGAGTTTATCTCTGATTTGAAAGAGTCAAAATCCAAAAGGAAGGCTATCAAGGAGTTGGCCGAGAAGGTGGCTTGTGACCTCAAGCATTCTCGTGACTCCAAGATCTGACTCACAAGCACGATGATGGGCCAAGTTGGCTCGGTGTGCATGCAACGACCATTTCAGAGCTGCCAGTCACAATAGAGAGGAGGTTCTATTGATGTCGTGTCCGGCTCAAGGCGGAGTGTGTGAATGTTGGTGGCGGAGCGAGATGTGTTTCTGATACGAAATTGATCTATTCCGAGTTGAACTTGTCGCTACGTCACGGTTGGACAGTGCGTGGGGAATCGCGAGCTTGAATGCCCACCGTACATCGACTGTCTAGCGAGACCAGGATCTTTTCGTTCGACCAGCTTCCGACGACAAGGCCTCGACACTTTGCGGCGGTCCTTTCAACAAATCGCCTCCCTTGAATCGAGACGAGCTGAAAGGATAAGTCGCCAGCTCAAATCAGTGGGGTATATAGAGATGCATTGTCTCTCAGCAATACTTCTTTCTCACATCCCACTTTACTTGTTGCCCAGCTTTTGACAAATATCAGTACAACATGACATCAGCTCAAAGCAAAGGTAAATCTGTCGCAAGTAAACGGCACGTTGACCACCTACTCTGATGTCTCAAATGCGCGCCATCCGGAGTACTTTCGTCGCAACAACGGTGCCCAGATCTCGGGTTATAAAGCTGCACATTGCAAACGGCGACGGTGCCACTGATGCCGAGACCAGTGAGAAAAGGGCACGCCTTCGTAGATTTTAAGCGGCAGACATCCTTTGACCGGGACTCAACATGATCCAACAACGGGGAATCATTTGTGCGACGCGACATCAGACGGCTATACATCTCAGCTTATTGACCACATCCATCATTTCGACATATACTGACGGATCACACTTACACATGAGATCTGACGGGTGCTACAAGGGTAAGAACGAGGTGAGCGAGGACGGGCGTGCCACCATCGAACGAGCAGGCGACAGACTGGGAATATGTCGACAATGATAACTTCCACCAGGAGTTGCCACCCTCACACGGGGATGCCGACAGCAGTCTCAAGAACAATCAGCAGCTCGCTCAGGCCGTCACATCAGAGGTCAAGAATGCCAGCATGGTTGACCCCAAGTCATCATCATCCATGTGCGAACAGACCACCTACAAGACAGGCGATACCTCAAAGTCAGACAACACCTTACGCGGTGTCCTGGTCGACCATTTTGATCTCTCCAGCACGCGCCTATCCCCCACTGCCAACTACATTCGTAGATTACGACCGAAATACAGCTACTCCGTCCAGGGTATTGGCTCTGCCTGGGCTAGGTCGGAGATGGAGGAACGTCTCATTGACTTTCAGTCCCGATGTCTGGGAATTGTGCGGATCCGATTGGAAGTCAGCCTTGAAGACCGACCTTTCGGATCTGAATGTGAAGAACTTGATGCGCAAAATTGAGGTCCATGCGGCCAATCGCTTGAGTCGCAAACCGAAGTATCACGGTTTTGAGTTCGACAACAGCGAAAGAGAAGGATGAGGATGAGGGAGGATGCGGAATCCTGTGCTCGGCGGCGTCACACGAAACGGCCGAAGAGATTGACCACTATCACATGGCGGGGAGCGTGGGAGGAAAGGGAGCATCAGAGGGCCTACGATCGCTTTATGATCGCAAACGGGGGACAGACAAGTCGTATCGATGCTTGGGAAGTATCTGTATGAGGGGGGATATCACGTCAGGGTACACTATCGTGATGCGTGCATGAATCTGTGTATAGCCTTGCTGTAACGGCTTTTCGTCAAGCGAACAACACTGAGGCGCAAACCCTCTTGATGAGGAGGGAAGAACCGCAAAGTCTTGCTGCCTTTGCGTATGAACGATTACAGGCGGAAGATCCGACTTCGAATGGCTTCTGACTTTGATCAATTCAGTCTTGCATGAGAAGATCACAAATTGATCTACGCTTGCCTGTCCATTCGCCACAAGAGTGCGGGCGTTCACGGGGCTGTTCAGGTCGTTACGAAGCGGACATCCTTTGAACCTGAACCTCCGTGAGCAGAAGGGAAAGTCCGTAAGCAATGTAAGATGCGCTGTTTCATTCTGGCTCAATAGCTTCTGCAATCATTCTTACCTCGATACCGGATGAGACATCGATTCCGTGAAAGACATTGATTGCATGACGTCTCCTCAGAGTGCCGAGTCAAGCGGGATGGACCAACTATTAGCGTATGAAGGAGCGACGGAATACGCTGAGGTCAGCAGCCACCACCCAAAGCCTTTCTCCCTTGCAACCGAGACGACCCTTTCCCGACGCGCTAACCGGACTCTCAACCAGTCAGCCACTGACGCAGGAGGAGACCGCAAAGGTAAATTTGCCGTCGGTAATTCCGATCACAAGCCGTCACGATCCAGCGAACAGACGCTGTCTGAACCGGAGAACGATTGGCACGGCGTAGTAGTCAGTCACATAAAACGCAGGTGGTTACCATGCGAAGACGATCTCGTCAATTATTATCCGGTGGACCACAGGTGGTCTGTCCAGAGTTCTGGATCAGAGTCGGCCAAGCAACTCATGACCGAACGCGTGAAGCAATTTCAGCGATGCTATCGAAACGGAGTTCGAGACGGACCGCAAGGAAGGCCTGAGTCTCCTGAGTACTAACGTGCCGGAGTTGGAGATACGCCGGAAGATGCGCATGGCTGAAATGGTCGCTGCCAGTCGGGTTTCGAGCAAAGGAGATTATCGAGCATTCGAATTCGATCACTACCTGACAAAGAAGCTGAAGAGGTCCCGGCTGGAAAGAGATGCCAAGCGTGGCGCGGAGTGGTATCCGAAGAAGTAGGGTGAGGCACGGGGAAGGATTAGGTCGTGATATACTAGCGGATGGCAAGCGTTATTGGGCAATTTCGCATGACTGGACAATGCTATGAGATTCCCGAGCATCTCAGAAAGACAGCAATGCCCGAACTTGAAGTCTTGTGGTTTTGACGGCCATCTCGTGATTCTCGCGTTTTTTAGCCTTTCGACCTCAGGTCATCAATGGGAAACGATCGGTGGCCATCTATGATCCTCAGCCGGGGGTATGTCCTTGAACATCGCTGTGAAGTGAGAGAACCAATGAGGAGGGTTCATGATGGGGGTTGGGATGGACCACGCATGTAAACCCGCTAAATCCCGGGATAAATCTCGGTGTGGCTGAGTACCTATGACCGGAGAATGTTTGGTCCTCAGGAACAGCGCGTGTCGCGGCGTCAAGAATTCCTCGTATCCATCAACTGGATATACTGACCTCCAACGACACTCCACGCCTTCATCGAGGTGACGCAAATGATCTCGACCGATGTACGCTCCCCGCCCTCGGCCCACTTCCCGCTCCTCGACATTGACGATACTCGATTCCTCACCACCTTCGTCCTGGTCCGGGCGGATGCAACCGAGCTCGCGGACGAGTACGAGTATCTGGAGCGATGATGGGACGGAAATGCCGCATGACAAGGATAGCGTGACTGTCGTCGGAGGAGTGGATGAGGAGCCATTGATCGATTTTGGGGATGAAGATGGAGGAATCGGTGGGACGGAACCGACGCCGGGGGATAAGCTGAGGATGCTGTTGAGTCAGATGGACGCGGAGATCAGGCAGGTGACTCCCGTCATCCCGAGGACGATCACACCGATACAAAACCTGGAGGTGGAAGTTGGACGAGGAGGATGGAGAGATGGACGGAGAAGGGGGTTTGAGAAGGTTGAAAGGTCGCCGTCACCTTCTCCACCGGCGAGCCCGGAACGGGATGAGGAGGAGAGCCCGCCGACACCACCACCGAGGATCACCAGGGCATTCTTGAACCCCGGTAGGAGGGTTTCTGGGGAAGGTGAGTGACACTGAGTTGAAAGAGGTTTGGCTGAAGACGGGATCTGGATATAGGTCAAAGAACGCCTACTCCCCCAGTAGCAGTGGCTCGAGTGCCGTCCCGAGCAGCGGCTCTGCACGCCAGCACGTCTCTCCACACTGTCCCTCATTCTGCAGTAATAATGGTCATCAGGCACATCCCGCTCCCCTACTGTTACATCCCAGCCCGAACCGCAGCACAAACCATCTCCTCTTGAAACCTTCATCGCAACCCACCCCGCTCCACCCATCACACGCACATCCGACCCATCCTCATCCCGCTCTTTCGACCGATCCTCCACCTCTAAAAATTCTCGCAAAGGCAAAGAACGAGCTGCAGAACCTCCGACACGTACTCCTCGCCCCAGCCGATATGCTCCTGTCCACTCTTCCACCGATTTATCCGATCACGCAACAAGAAAGCGATATCCAGTGACGCCTCGACGGGTGAGCATCGAACTTGCTCCTGACGATTCCGAGCTGTTTGCAGAGGGCGCAGAAGAGCTGGAAGTGAGAGGCGAGGTTGAGCTGGATCTGGATGAGGCTAGTGGTGAACCGCCGCCATGGGGGGAGACGGAGGAGAGTGAGCAGGCAGGAGAAGCGGTGGATAGGACAGAGCGGGAACGAGTGAGGGCACCCGTGCAGAAGCAGCTGTGGAGACAGTCAAGGGAGAACAGCTTGCAATCTGACAGATCGGCAGAAGCGAGTCTTCCGCAAAGCAGGTCACGCGAAACCAGCTTTCGACCACTGGAGGCAAGCCTGTCACAGGATTCCTCGAGGCTGTCCCGTATACTCGCCGAATCTCGACCTCCACATGAACCACCTTCACTCCCCGCCCTGCCCGAACCCGACCTCTCACAATCTGCTGACGATGAGGACAACGTCGATACCCTCTCGTCCCGTCGAGCCGCCCTCTTTCGGTCAACCTCCCGCTCTTCTCCTCGACAATCCCAGTCGCCATCGCTCGCATCGATACGGCGAAATCAAGTGCTGGAGACACCGCTGCAAGAGCCAATACGAGTGGGTATGGCACTAGTCTCGACACCATCGCCATCGACCCCGAAGATGGGGAATGCGACATCTACTCTGACACCCCATCCTCCAGGGCGGTGGCAGTCTTCTCCAGCTTCGGTCAAGGGGAATGTCCGGTTCTCCCCGCTTCGTCCACCGGGATCGACCGATGCGGATCGCAGTTTCGGATCAGCTCATTCGGGAGATAGGTCCATACACCGTCTCAAGCTGTCCCCAGCTAAGGTCCGATCGCCGGCGAAAAGCAAGAGTGAGCCTGCCGAAGGGGATACGAGCTTTATCCGCCGCTTGTCCCGCGCTGTCACCCGTCGACCCATTCCACAGCCTTCCACGACATTGAGCGAGGCTCAATCCGCACTCGCACGGGCTGCTGAGGCTTCGTCAATCGCCCAAATCAAGGTTGAGCGGACACAGCGGCAGTGGCTCGAGGCACTCGCTTCTGTCCAGAACAATGTCGCTGTCGATGTCATACGGAAGAGCTGGGGATGGGGGACCTGGGTCTGGTGGGTCGGTGTGGAGCTTCTCCTACTCTGGGGTGTGTTCAGGTAAGTCTCAAACCAGTCTGAAGGAGAGGCATCGCTGATAGGCTAAAAAGGGTCACTCTCGACTTCGCCACCTCGACACACTACCTCTCTTCGCTCGACCCCTTCGCACCGACAAACCTAGCATTAAGCATACCCCTCCCGACCGCGATATCAGAATTCGTGCTCCCCCACCGGAGCAGTGCGAATTTCTTTGATCTGATCGAGAGGGCGGAAGTTTGGCGCCGGCTGGAAGGTGTGGGATTCGGTGTGCAGAGGGTCGGGATGGATGGAATGCGGATAGGGATGGATGGGGTGAGGATGATGGGTGGGGTACCGACTTGATCTTAATGTGTATCACTTGGAACATCTTGCTAGGAAGGTATCTGCAATACTACCTGTTCATTGTCGAAAGGAATCGACCACGTTCCAGATTTCCGAGCACCTGTAGTGAAGATGCAAGACGTTCATATACAAGTGTCATGGATGTATGTATGGTTGTCGGAGGCGATGGGGAAGCTGCCAACTAGGCCTGCCAGCCAGCTGGATAGGCGAGTGGAATTCTACGCCTTCAAAAGAAACCCGGAATGTTCGGTGCCTGGAATGATAAGTGTCTGGAAGGTCGGAAGATTGCATATCACACGTCCGAAGCCCTGGTTCTGGCTCGCGTCAGGGCTATCGTGATTTTCGAAGCGTGAATACACCGACTTCTTCATGTGTCTTTCTCCAGCTCCTGAGAAATCCCACGGCATCCTTCTCCAGTATACCTCCAACAGTGAGCACGAGCGGTCGGAAGTAATCGATCGTTGACGCCTCGTTGTCGCGTAGATGATCGACAACGCGTTTTGCCCTGGTCTTGAGGTAGTCGTCGATGGTGAATTGGCGGCGTTCGATGGGGTCGGTGGGAGGATGAGGCGGGGTTGGATGGTGAAGAGCGTCAAGGGCGGAAAGAGAGACGACCTTGATGTCGACGTCGAAGCGGGGGAGCGGGGCGTCGGGAGGGGGAACGAAGCGTATGTCGTTGCGACGCATGGTTCCCTGGATGTGAGGTTCGACCGTCACAAGGCTACCGTCCACTGAGCGCAGCGCATGCGCCAGCGCATACTTGACCTGCTCATGGCGGGGGAGCATCCAGCCACCGCGTTGGCAGACCTCGTCGTGGCCCAGATGCCTCTCCCGGACACAGCGGCGGCAGTGTTCCACGTTTCCGATTCGCAAGGTGTGCGCTGCTGGAGAGCGCCAGCAACTTCACTGTCGGTAAGGCGAAATTGCGCCGCGGTCGGAAGCACACTCATCCACTTGCGGCCAAGGGAGGAAGACGACTCGAGAACAAGCTTGTGCGAATCGAGGAGTTCAAAGGTGGACGAGTGGGCAGCTTCGACATGTCCTGGCATCGTTCACTCTGGGACAGCATCGGCTCGCTGGTGGGCTGGATTGATGGAAGAATTGGGGCAAGGACTGTGTCCGCTAACCCGTTCGCTGCTGCATACGTATGTGGGGCGCATTTGGCGTATGATGGAATCCCGAAGCCCCCAAGACGGACTGGCAGGCTGATAAGGGCCTGCTCGATGGCACGATGCACTTCGTCAAGGGAAGGCCCTAGAGACCGAATCTGGTGCACTCAGTTCCGCAGTAGGGAGTCGAGGCGATCCCATAAGACTGTGAGGTCGGCGGAATATAGGGACCGTTGGAGGTGGCGAAGATTGTGCTGTACAGAAATGCGAAGCAGAAGCAAGGCATGTTGCTTCGGGAGGCTGGGGAGCCGCTCGATGAGTTTTCGTTCAAGTTTGATGTGCTCGTCGAGGAAGGCGTGCCTAGCTGTCTGGGGACCGACGCAAAGTCCTATAGGAGACTGATGCCATTACACCGAATGACGTCCAGGCTGTGAGTCTCACTCTTACTGCTGTTTGTTGAGGCAAAGTGATGGGTCGGCCTCCGAGAGGAAAAGCTCGACGCGATCTAGAATCCCGTCGTCCGGGCCCAGAATGTATATGATTCGAACGGAGTGGATTGGACCCGGATTTCCTTTAGGCGTGCTGACCGTTGCATTAAACACCCGAAGGAGACATCCCAGAGAGCGCTACATTCAACAATAATTGGAAGGTATCCTTTCTTGACTCTTCCTGCGCTTCGTGTACGAGGCGGAAGCAGGCTGGCGGTACCATGGCGGATGCCAAGTGGGCGACTGACGAGCGGAAGCTCCACTCGGCTTACGGTGAGCCTCGACCCCCTTGTCTCGGTCGACTTCCTCACCAGGCGCCCTTTGCCTGGCTCTCCAGTCCATTCGCTATGACCACAGTACTGCCGAGCTGATATGTCGATCGCTTCAGATGACATATCGTCCCAGCGGTACAAATCCGCCGAATCCACTATCCTCCGACACCTAAAGAAACACCCAAAATCCCAACCCGCCCTCGTCCTGCGCATGGTCCTCCTCGAGCGTCTCCACTCTCCCACACCAGCCATACTCAAAGTGTTCGACGAGGTTCATACTACCGGGGACTTGAGTACGAGGGGTGCTTGGTGGATTGGTAACACACTCCGGAATATCCAAAGATGTTCGTCAGCTTGATATGGTAGGGGGAAGCTGATTGGCTGGGTTAGGGGACTTGACGCTGAAGATGTATCAGTCATTCTGGGATGCTCAGCCCGAGAGGACGGATCTGGGGGAACAGGTGTTTCTGAATGCTGCCGCTGCATGGGATACGGCTGCCATGGTGGCTTCCAGTCGGAAAATGTTTAATCTCGTCAAGTCGAGTGTTTGGGCGAGGGTCGCTGCTTGGTCCGAGTGGGTCCAGGTGGGTCTCTCTCGATTTCTCACCTTGTCCCTTATCGTCGGATTCTGGACTGACCAAAGGGTTACCCAGAGATCCCCCCAACCATCCCCCGACCGCCCATTCGCCGAGACAGCCCCCTCGGGGAGCCTCCGAATATCCACCACCCTCCTCTCCACCACCGCCCGTCCATGCGCCACCTCAGATCACCTCTGGCTCCGGCTCCAGATCCTTATCTCCGCAGGAGACCTCGAGGAGGCGTACCGATTTGCTCGAGAAGAGGGGTTTGGGGGAAGTTTGGCTAGAGCTTGGTGGAGGATGGAGGCTGTTCCTGTCATCTTTGGACGGATGGCGGAGAAGGGGAAAGAGGTGGATTGGGAGGGGGAGTGGAGTGCTGTTGAGGAGGTGCTTAAGGGGGATAAGGAAGTGTGAGTGAGAAATCGTGAGGTGGAAGCTGAAATGACGGTAGTAAACGGAATTATGCCTTCTATCAGTATTTAGTTCAATGTGCTGGAGATAGGCCGGAGCTGGTGGCAAAGTCGAGAGACCTGCTCAAAACTCTTGATGGACAGATAGGGGAGAAGGAGCGGGCGCCACTGCTCGCGCTTCTGAAGGTGGAGAAGGACAGCCGAGCTATGACGGATGACGAGTGGTTCGAGATGGTGCAGACCTACTGGAAGCGATGGGGATCGAAGGGATGTGTGGTCAGCGAGCTGGAGGGGGTTGTGGGAGACGACGAGTTGCGGATGGGGAGACAGGTGAGGATGCTGGAGACGAGGACGAAAGAGGGACATGTGAGGCGCCGAAAACGTTGTCCAGCAGTACTCACTAGGACAGACCAACGAGAAGGAATACCGAGAGCTCGTGAATGCCGAGATATTCCTCGTCCGAAGACAGCAGTCTGGCGGGGACGCCAAGTACTACTGGCGACTCTACGTAGAAGGACTGCAATACGGTAGGGACTGCCGCCACGCTTCGAAGTACGCTGAGTGCGGAGCAGGACTGAATCTGCCAAAGACCGACGTACAGCTAGCAGATGAGATCGGCTTGGTCGCTGTTCAGCTTCTCATCGTGCGATGGCACGAGACGCCGTCGCACGAGGCACCGCTCCTTCAAGCCGTAACTTGTGCTCGATTTATCGTCTCGAAGAGTCCATCCTGCGCCCATGCGCACTTTCTCCTGATACGCCTTCATCGACTGCTTGGTGCGGGCACCCATCTCTGCGCGATCATGAGCTCATGGGCGGCTAGGTGCTCCATCCCTCATCGCCTCTCCCCTGACTGCCCTCAAGCCCACCGAGATCCAACTAGACAACCTCCTACACCCTCTGTTCGAGCGAGGAGCCAGCGAAGCTCTCATGGGCCGGAGTACTGCCGTTTTCACGATGTATGCGGATCAAGCTCAAAAGATGTACAAGCGGAGCGCATCTGATGTCCGGGTTTTCCCTCTCCTCGATACTTACGCTGACGCGATCGTCCAGTTGCCGGATTACGTGAAGCAAGCGCTCGAGCACGAAAGCTACTCGAAGATCCAGGGAATCCGCGAACTCGCTTCCAAGCTTGCCAATTCGCTGTCCGGAGCGATACTTAAGGTCGAGCAGGCTCGAATGGCTCTGCTGAGCGGCAAGGGTATTTCTGAAGAGACGATTGCCACTCTCTCGAAACTGGCAGACGTGGACCGCCTGATGGACAATCGAAATTTCGAGCTCCTCCCGGAGATTGGCGGGAAGAGACCGAGTACGCGAGACATGACTGATCTCGGCGGAGTGGTCTCAGAGAGCTGGGTGCGGACACATGCACGGCTATTGGCCGCGCTAGGGAAGTTCGCGAAGGGCGAGGCAGTGGAGCATGTGGAATTGCCAGAGGGTCAAGCTGTGAGTTTCGCTCTTTCCGTTTGAATGGGTGTTTATACATGAGGTAGCTATTACCAGCCGAACGAGCGGTGCTCGGATCGATGTCTAATCTTCTGCAAAAAGCCAGCAGAGCATTGGCCGCCTCAGCCGAGAACGGCGGTGTGGAGAATGGACATGCTCTCTCGGGTGCTTCCATATTAGAAGGTCAGTTCCAAGGTCTGCGATCTAGTGCGGAGCTCACATTCATCAGCGAGCCTGGAAATATGCTTCTCCGAGGATCATTCGACTCGATGGTCACGCCTCTACTGCACGGCCCTACTCGTCGAGGTGAGCTCCAAGTCGCTAAAATAGCTCTGCGGCTGATGAGCTTTGGCAAGCTTTCGCGCATGGTGGATCTTGTGACCCAGAGAATCGATGAGCAAGCCAAGCCTGGGGCCAAGGGGAAACGAAAACCGTCGACCGAGATCACCGAGCTTGCTGGCGAGCTCAAGGGGGCGAAGGAGAGTCTCAAGGATCGATTACCTGAGGTGATCGAAATGTTGGATGGGCTGGTCAAGCGGGATACGGAGATTGAGTGGACTGCCTTGGCGGCTGACCTATTCGAGGTGCGTTTCCCTCATTGCCTTTATTCGAGAAGAGCTGATTGAGGTAAAACAGGACGATAAGGACCTCTTGCTGGACACTGGCAAACAGATCACCTCAGCTCGGTCATCCGCCATCAACAAGTTGAAAGATCTACTCGACGGGTAAATATCACCGTATTGTTTCAACCATTCGTAGCTTTGGTTCACCCAGCATTAGCATAGCATGAGGCATATGCAGAGTCCTGAATGCGATGCATGCAGGTTCGAACCATCGTCCATCCATGTCATCCCGCCTCAGTGGCTATCAATAACGAATCGCTACCCCAATCAGCTCATCTTCCATAACGAGTGAGGTACGACCCACTCCTTCATCCTCTCCAAATCATCCTCCCCCAACTCACTAGTCGTCTCCCACAACTGCTCAAACTCCAGATCTAGCGCCGAAGACTGTTTCTCCACCACCTCCCCTCGGCCATCATTCGACGTAGGCGGAACAGGGGGTGGAGGAGGCATCATCTTGCCCACCTGCCCTTGAGCTGGGGAAGCGGGTGTGAATGGGGAACCGCTAGAGGGAGAGGGGCCTATTGGTTTGCCGAGGGAGGAGGGGTGGTGGAGTGGGGGGATAGGGAGGATCCATATACGTTCGCGAAGCCGCTTATGCTGTGCACGTATCAGCATGATCTCTGTGATTGAGGTTTGGTAAGGGGAAGGAGATAAGGTGGGCGATCGGGGACTCACCCGCTCTCGGTCCTCCTCCATACGACGTAGGATATCGCCCCGCGAGAACACCTCGTCATGACTCCTTTTCCTCTCTGACCACTCTCTACAGCTCATCAGCCCTCTCAATCCATTCAGCTGTGATGCCGACCGGACGTACCCGGTAGACCGAGCATCGAGCCGTCTCAGCACCTCATCCACGACCTTCACCTCAACTACCCGTCTCGTCCTCCAGCTTTCCAGTATCTAGGCACATTCCTTCGTCAGCACCTCCAGCCCAATCGCTTCTGAAGACGATGACGGACTTGACGAGCGGATCTCAGGTTCAAGACACCTTCCCTACTCTCTGGTACCACGCTCTCCACAATTTGTCCCAGATCCCTCGTCACGAATCTCGGATAAGGGGCGTCTTGGGGGCGAAGAGACTGGGAGGCGTCGAGGAGGGAGTCGAGAAAGTAGAGGATGTTGATTCGGGTGTTCAATGATCCCTACGATACCATCATCAAGGCGGGAGATACGAGGAAGAGAGGAGAGGGTGTACGGAACGAGGTAGAGAGGAAAGAGAGGGAACAAGCGAGGGGGGGGGGGCAGGCAGGCAGGCAGGTAGGATGGAGGAAGAAGAGGATGGACGGGGGAGATCCACCTTTGATGACTCCTCCACCACGCACTCCCACAAGTCCTCACCGCATCGTGAACCGAAACGGATGGCGTAAGCGACGACTTTGTGGATCGAGGGTTGGGAAGCGTTTAATTTGCGTAGGAGCTGGAGGAAATGCAGGCGAGTCTCGAAAGGGTCGAATGACATTGGGAGAGCGTGACTTGACTTGCCAAAGACAAGCTGAACATCACCGTTGTTGTTTGGAAATGGTGGGAAAGCGAAACAGGATCCATTGGACTCGATCGGGTGTGCGTTGACTTTCGTCGTCCACTTTTTGCTGAACCCCGTCTTCCCAGGCAGTCTCAAACGCTTCTCTGGCTGGTTTCTTGCAAGGACATATGCATACAACAAAGATTGTTGTCATCGTCGGCTAAATCTGACGAGACGCCTCCATCTATCCCCTCCGCCAAGGTTTCCGCTCCAACCTCTCACTAACCCTCAAAACTCCCTTCACACCTCCCTCCCCCTCCCAGATCCTCCCCATCCCGGGCGGGTCCAATACTGCACAACCTTCCCACCACCCCCTTTGCCCGGTAGGACACCACACTAGGTGCTCCTCGACCAGATCAAATGTCCGGTTCGTTTGGAAAGACCAGAGCGCGACGCGGCGCTCGCAGATCCGGCATTGGACGATCTCGGTTCGTCGAGGCGGGGCGGATGGATCTATGTGTAATGAAGGGGCATTTGGGTGGTAGGGGTACCATGCAAAGAGGGCCATGGCTAGGGCTGTGGTGGATGGTCCTGGAGAAGAGGGAATCGTTTCGAATGCGGTCGGATCTTCGGACGTGGGGAGGTATCGTGAGATGGCAGATGATAGGTTCATTAATCGCTTCTCGCCCTATGATATGATTCAGCATCACCCTGAGCCATCGACCAGTTCAGAGATGCAGCCTAGCTTGTCACCGTGCAAGTGGATCAGGGCGATCCACTTACGAATGGACAGGACCAGCTCAACCCCCCTCGTCCGCCTGCTTCCAGACATTCTCGCTCCAACCTCTCAGCTAGTACCGCCAGACTACTCGACAAAATGGGATGCAGCATCTGCCGTATTTGCTTATACAGCTCATCTACACGGATCAGATCAGCTTGCCATCCAGCTCGGTCGCGTCGTGAAACGCGGACAAGATATGTAAGAAGGTAGCGGAGCAGGTAGCGGAGCACTAACCAGGACTGGTCCTAACCCTCCAAGCACATCCGCTTGCATGTCTCTCGCCGACTCCGGTACCAAGTCTCCTCCCAACCTCCCTCCGGACCCTCTCATCCCGGATCTCCTCTAATCCACTCAATGAACAAGTCGCTTCGCACCGTCCACAGTGGAGTACCTCCCGACCAGAGTTAATCCACCCGTTCTTAGATAGGGTGAGAGGCGAGAGCTCGAACGGATGGGAGGGAGCGAACGTCGAGGGCTGAAAAGTCCGGAGTCGGGCTAGCAGTGCTAGTGGGGAGTAGGGTGCATACAAGCTCGGTTCAGGAAGAGGTGGCAGGGAATGGCTGGAAGTGTATACTGATGGTGCTCGCTCGGGGACGGGGTAGATACAACGCCTCCGGTTGGCACCGGACGGTTTGAATAGGGAGTCGAGGGTGTCGAAGATACGTTTCTGAGACTCTACTTCAGCGGTAGATAGCGGCGAAAAGGAGAAAGACATACTCTGGTATATCGGTCAGAAGCGGGCTCGTCAGGTCCTACATCCCGCTCAACGATCTCCACCTCCAGCTCAGGCGCTATATCACCCAGCGGTGGATGCAGATCTTCCTATTTCTCTTTGTCAATGATGATTTGCAATTGGGACGGGCAGGGACAACTCACCTCGTCGTCGGAGGCTGCCCAGTCGGCGTCTTCATATAGTAGGCGGAAGACATCTCGAAGGTCTGGATCGGGGCACTCGCTCATCTGGCTGTATCCTCCAAGCCCCAGGCCAGATTTGGGGTATGAATGGGGAAAGGAAAGCAGATGGAAGATGGAGAGGGTGTTCTGTGACTTAGTGGCACCTGGGCATGGCGGTCGCCGCCTTAGGCTCTCTTACTGCCTAGAGACTGAGCCCAATCTTTGGTCTGTCACCGGGAAATCAACTTAGCTCATGTTATTGCAGCGGGTATCCTCTCTCCCTACGATCTTGGGAGGGAGTCCCTAAGGAATGCCAAAATCTTGAGTACTAGAGGTTTGGCCGGGCTCCGCAGACGCACATTAGGAAGCTTGAATAAAGATAGATCGCCTCCTCGAACCTGGTGAATCGAAATATAGCTACAGCGGAACGCAAAACGCATGCACCTTCAATATCGCCCCTCCACTCATACCGCATTCTCAGCAAAGGCGGTCGGCGACTCGGTAAGACCCGTCTTGCTAGTATTGATCCTGTAGTCAAGGTTGATCTCGCCGTTTGAAGGCTTGACGGGTAGTCCGAGCTCTACGTCCGAGTCTGGAGCTCTGTTGGTCGTTTTACCGCTCTTCTCCTGTCCAGAGTATGCCTTGTCGTTTGAATCAGCTGTAGATCGGAGAAACGCAAGCGAGCTGACCTCGACGTAGTTGTCCTGGGAGACGTTGACCGTAGCTTGCTGCGGGCGATTGCCTGAGAGCGGGAACGAGTTGCTCTTCTGCGCACATCGGTGTCAGCGTACATTGCTATCAGACCGGAGTAGATCGAGTCTCTGGATCACTCACCTTCATCCGTGCGGCCTGTTCGGACGCATCCATGCGATGGAAGTCGCGAAGAGGATTGAGGACTGCCAGAAGACCGACAGAGTAGACTTTGCTCAGGATCGTACTGGGCCAGGATCAGCTGCCCGGCTCACTAACCACAATAGGGCGCGACTCACGCGACAAAGAGGTCGACCGTGGAAGCAGGGGTCTGTGATGCATCAGCACTGCTCTATACCCTCCTCAGACTTACCAAGACGTAGACGATGGGGAAAGCGAAAGAGCTGGAATGGAACATCAGCTTGCAGACGGGTTGAATGACAAGGGGACATACACGATGGTTGGTGCTAGCTGAGTCTCGAGGGAGAGCCTGTGCTAGGTAGTCAGCTCGGCGTAGATGGGCGTCTCCGAGTTGGGTACATACATCATGAGCTTCCTCACGAGGGCATCGGTATGGGTCCAGCCGGTCTTGAACTTCCACAGTCCATATCCGACGCAGGCGACGATAAGGACATCGATGGTGATGGTTGCGGCAAGCCATGCCATCGGGATCACTACCAGACTGCTTCGACGGAGTGGCTTACTCACCCAGAGCTCTACGAATTCATAGATTAAAAAATCGCTGCAATGATGCCGTCAATTTGAGGGCTACTGGAATAACGTTATCGCAATGGACGTACGCCTGCCTGAGATTCGGACTGCAGCCGAGTGAAGGATACAACGGCAAGTGACGTAAGTCTGGCTCGTAAGTGCTTGCGTAAGATACGGACTCGCAGACTCACAGGAGAAGACCTGCAATGATGGGGATGAATATAGTCCTCCGGCTGAGGCGGTATGCTCGGTCTATTTAGACGACCTGGACTTATCAGCTCAAATTGGAGTAGTCTCGAGCGAGAGAGCTACCTGAAAGATGGTACCGATGATGTTGTCCATGAATGGGGGCCACCCAAGCCCTATAGCTGTCAGCGATGGTGCCGGTGGAAGATGCAATACACTCACATGTCGTCGCTTCGAACGGAGCATATCGCCCGAAACCGTAGGCGAAGAGGTGCCATGTTAAGAGGTGCCATGTTGCTGACGTTGAAATACCGGTCAGTATGTGTAAGCTTCTGTTGAACATCAAGACATACAATGCGACCGTGCTGCGAGGCTTATCAGAAGGACTACTAGGTGCAAACGAACACCAGACGACTCACAAGACTGACTCCGCGATACCGCCGATAGCTATGAGGTACTTGATGACTCAGCTCCAATCATCATGAGAGGGAGGGAGGGACTCACGACTATCCATTTGATCAAAGTCGGTTCTGAGGAGCGAGACCAGAACCACCAAGCTGCGAACTGGAGGAACATGATGCCGGCCAGAGGCTGCGAGTCGAGCGAGAGTGAGGGTCAATCGAACGTGTCGCATGAATTATAAGGAGATCGGTGATGCAGGTAGATAGGGTAGGACGTATAGTCGATGGAGATGATCATGATGGTCGGTACAGAAGTGAGCGACGGGAAACGGCTTCGTCAGACGCGTCCATCGAGCAAAGGAGCTCTCACGACGTGATGAGTGGCCCCAAGCTGAGACCCTGATTCACTGAGAGGACGGCCTTGGCATCCACCTCAGCGGCTTCAGCAGCGGTCAGGTTGGACATGTTGAATGGAAGCTATGAGCTGAAAAGTGGAAGCGGAAATAAGAAGGACTGTTCGTGACGAGAAGAATCAAAGCATAGGGAAAGTGAGCAAGGGCATGGCAAGGAATTCCATCGGACGTCATAAGTTCAGAGAGGGCACGACTGATTAGGGCGTGAAACCCCTGCGACGGACCCCAGTCTCATTTTGATGGCGTCGCCAAAGGAGCGGTCCGGACGGGTACACCGTGCTTGATTTGATGCTTAGATTGAGTCTTGCGAGATCGTACAGATGACGCGGCGTATGTTTGTGGGTCTTCTTGATCCATAGACGATGTAAAGCAAGTTGGGTTTGTCTGTTTGTTGTAAGACCCAGAACTTCAGGAACAGTCCGTACCCATGATTTGAAAAACACTATCAGTGGATTTCGATCAAGGCGGGGAGCAATCGAATAGCGGCTCCCGTCTCGTCGTTCTGCCCGTTTCGCACATCTCGTCCGCGAGGTTTGAGGTCGATACGAATGTTCGTTGCGCCTTCTTGAACCTATGCGCAGCATTAAATCCTCGGCATTTTCCGCATATGGGGTCCTTTCGGCCGTTGATGAGCCTCGGACAGAGTCTGAACACTAGCTGAGGGGCCTCATCGCCGGTGATTTCGTATCGGTCCAAGAAGACTTGAGAGCACCAAAACCAAACAGATTCTTCGCTTCACCTTCACCGGGCTGATCTTGGCTCGCTACCGTAATGCTGCACCGCCTGGTCCGAGTGCCGGGCACGTGATGCATACAGTGCGCATCCCGTCCGCGTCCTCAGGTCATCGAGATATACTCTAGAGCGACTGCAGGAGCACCGAAGACTACAAACTCAGCAACCAAAGGTGGAAGAAAGGGGGATGGGGGTGGGCGAAGCCAAGAACGGTCCTCTGGATGCGAGAGGAAGGATGAGAAGACTACAAGAGCATGAACGACGCAAAGGAGGGGAAACTGGCCACAGAAAAGACACCGCATAACTCCGCTCACCAACCCCTGCTCTGAATGCGCCGACCGGCCCGGCACCACCGCCAGCTCCACTCCTCCATCATTTGCCGAAAATACTTTGGACCGGCTCACATCCGCCTTCTAGAAACCTCTCAAACAGCTCTACAGCCAAAATGGCACCTCAAGTGATTCGATGGGGAATTATCTCCACCGGCCGGATCGCCACGAAATTTTCAATGGCACGCTCCCTTCCCTTAGGCCCACACATGATCTAACGGAGACGCAGGATCTCCTTGTCGACCCGTCCACCCGTGATGCCAATGACGTCTCGCACAAGATTACTGCCATTGGTTCTCGCTCGACGACGTCCGCCCAGAAATTCTTAGACGATCTCAAGTCGAGTCCGTCTAGTGATCCGGCTTCTTGGGGCCCTGAACATGGGGGATTGGAGGGGTGTAAGGCTTATGGCTCGTATGAGGAGGTTTACGCCGACCCGGTATGTCCACGACCTAGGATGAGAGTCTAGGGTGAAGGAGGTCGCCAGAATGTCGATGCCATCTACATCGGCACGCCGCATACGTTCCATCACCAGAACACGAAAGGCGCGCTTCTCGGCGGGAAGCACGTTCTGTGCGAGAAGCCGTTTACCCTCGATATGGCGGAGCTCGACGAGCTGATCGCGATTGCCAAGGAGAAGAAGTTGTTCCTCATGGAGTGAATTTTCCTCCCGTTCCGCTCTCACGCATCTGTCTACTTGATGTCGGAATGATCGGGAACGTAGGACTGATACTCCTTGTAGGGCCGTGTGGACCCGTTTCCACCCCATCGCCTATGCCATCCAGGACGTCATCCATTCCGGTAAGCTCGGCAAGGTCAAGCGCTTCTCAGCCGATTTCTCCAACGACAACCAGCCGGACAGTGGGTCTTCCCCTTCCACCGTCTCGAAATCTGCTAATCGCCGAAAACAGCTCTGCCTGATGACCACCGGATGATCGACCCGAAGCTCGGCGGTGGCTCGTTGCTCGACATGTACGGGGTCTCTCTCCAGCTAAATGAGGGGAATGCTGATCGTGCTGGTCTAGGGGACCCTACCCGTCCGTCTGGGCGATGCTGGTGATGCACCACCACCCCGACAACAAAGGACGCAAAGCGCCCAAGATGCTCTTCACGCACCAATCCGTGTACCCGCGCTCCAAGGTCGACGCCAACTCGTTCTGGGGTCTCGAGTGGGAGGGGGTCGGTCAGGCTCATCTCATGACGGATATGGCTTGTGTGGGGTTGAGGGAGGGGACTTGTTTCATCCAGTGCGAAGAGGGCGATCTCGTCATCGAGTGTGAGTGGTCCGACTCCATGACTCCAAAGAGATCAAGAGTATACTGGAGTACTGATGCCTGTATTCCAGACCCGCCGTACAAGCCGGAGACATTCCACATCATGCCTCACCCAGAGCCCAAAGTCGACGGGATAAAAGAACGCACTACGCACCACTACCCCGGCCACCCGGGCGCGTCAATGCACTACGAGGCTGACGAGACTGCGCGGTGCATCCGCGATGGGAAGCTGGAGAGCGATAGGATGACTTGGGAGGAGAGTCGGATCGTACAGGGTTGGTTTGATCAGGTTAGGAAGGAGGGGGATACGGTTTTGAAGAACGCAAAGGGGACGGCGGGGAAGTGAGGGGTGAAGGTAAGACGGGGTGAGGCGGGAGGGGGCACAGAAGGGGGGAACGGCGGGGAAGCGAGGGGCGATAGGGAAAGGGGCGGGGTGCGGAGAAATTGGGCACACGGGACGCAAAATCCAGTTGAAGATGCAAATGCTGTGATACTGTACAGATGCTATGATTATGGACAGCCCTAGACCCACCGATCCTCCTTCCTCTGCCCTTTGACCGGCGCCTCCTCTACCCCTGGCACATAACCCCACTCCGGGACCCCAGGAGGTCTCGGCACTCTCACATTCTCCAACTCGTCCCTATCCACCGGACGCATCGAGAAGGCTTTCCGCCTTGACCGGCTCGGTATCGCCGGGACCCCTTCCAGACCTTCTTTTCCACCCACTCTTCCAATCTCTACCGACGCCGAGCTCGCATCCAGCGTGGCATCCTGTTGCAAAGCTCCCAAACCATTCAATTTCTATCCCCACCAGTCAATGCTATACTATTGCATGTAGGACGAGGTAGACTGACGTAGTATTCATCCCTGATATCCACCTTCTTCCGCTTCGCACTCATCCCCAACTCCTCCTCCATACTCATAGTCGTCACCTTCTGGTCGTGAAGGTCGTATCGAGTTCGAGTGAATGTCTGGAGTGCGAAGGAGGAGGCGATGACGAGGGTGATGAAGGGGAGACCGAAGGAGAGGAAGGGGTGTCGGCGGAGGGTTGTTGCGATGGGGGAGGGGTTCAGGGGACGGGAGGAGAATTTTGGCATGGGGAGCGAGCAAGGCGCAGCCGAGCGGTGTTGGTGTACTGAGAGCGCTGACGAGCCATCAGGGAGATATCCCTGGAGAGGTGCTAGCGTGCAGGGAAGAGGGATTGCACCGGGGCTACCTGTTACGACAAAAGAAGATGGAATGCGTTCATGCGATTTCTTATCAGGACCAATATTTTTCGCTAAGTTTCGGATCCCCATCACTTTCTGGGCTAGCAATCGCCCATCGGTGTCTACGTCAAGGATATCGAGTGCTTCCCAATATATATACACCGAATAGCACAGGACGGACGACGACTTTGACGATTCCCCTAATGCGACCCGCTTGTCCCAGCGAAACTCCCAGCCGTCAATGCCGATATAACACCTCCCCACCACCCTTCCTCCTTCGCCACCTCCCTCCCCGTGCTGCAACCTCCACCTGCCCTTGCATCACTCTCACCTGGGCCCAATCCCTCGACGCGAAGATCGCGGGTCCGGGCGGAGCGAGGGTCATCCTGAGTGGTCCACAGAGTATGGAGATGACGCATTGGTCTGTCTGTCTCCTCTGCCTGCTCGAGTCGCTCAGCTCATGAGTAGTGTAGGATGAGGACGATGCATGATGCTATACTCGTGGGGATCAATACGATATTGATGGATGATCCACGACTCAAAGGTCTGTGATTCTCAGTTGACTTCAATAGCGATAGAGCTGAGGGAGTTAATTCAGTACAGCTGTTGCCCCAGGACGACCCGACCCTCCTCCCACCTCAACCTTTGATCCTTGATCCCCAACTCCGCTTCCCTCTGACTGCGAGACTGCTATCCGAGTGGAACACCTATAAATCCGATCCAGGACAAGTCGTCCGGCAACCATGGCTGATCTGCGGGAACGGGATCTCTGCTAGTCGGCGAAAGAAAGTGGAGAATGCCGGAGCGAGGGTCATCCCTGTCCCACTCGATTCTCATGGTGAGCTATCCTCGACCGAGCTCGAGCTGACGAGCAGGACGAATATCGCCCAACGCCCTGCCTCAGATCCTGCAGGACCTCGGCCTTAAGTCCGTCATGATTGAAGGCGGCTCGCGAGTACTTTCTACATTCCTACGTTCACCTCCTCGGCAAGACGGGAGACCGCTGGTGGATAGTGTGATAGTGACCGTTGCTCCTATGTTTATCGGTGAGGGTATCGGCGTCGTCCCTGAGGTAAGCGTGGTGTATGTGAAGGAACAGATGTTGATGGGAGCAGGAGGATGGGAAGGATTTGCCGGGCTTGCAGACCGTTCATACGGAGCGAATGGGGAAGGATGCTGTGATGGTCTGCACCGTCGAGCCGAGAAGATGATCATGTTCGGCGGAAAACCATTGCTAGGGATTCGACGAAATAGGATGACGAAGGAGATGATTGGACGCAAGCTTGTCATGATGCTTGGGTCGGTTGGGGGGGGGGGGGGGGTGGTGCGGCGAGGAGTGACGCAATGACGGATAGATGACTGTACGGGAAATGACGGCATGCAGCCGCCAAGCAGGTAGCTACGCTGCACAGTCAGAGCAGATTTCACCCAACGAGCGCGAGACAGAAGCATGCTTCTGTCTTAGCATGCTTCTGTCTTAGACTACGGCTTGCCAAGCTTCACCACACATGTGACAAACCCGCAGCAAGCTGAAGAGGGAGAGGAAGGGTATTTCGATGAAAGGCGGATTCCAGGTGCCAAGAGCGTGCGCTTGTCCGGACTGAAACGTGAAAGACATCCTTTCACTAATCCGTTCTCTCTTCGTGTCCATATCACACATCTCATCTCCCGCTCAACTAACCAGCTCTTGAACCCTACATCTACTTGTAGCCGCTTCATGAGATGGGTAACCAGGAATGGGAATGGCGGCGATTGTCAACGATGGTAGGGAGAAGACACAGCAATTCGACCCGCTGCGTTGCATACGGGTTGAAGAGGGTGATTCTCCCTCTCCTGCTCCTCCTCGTCGCTCTTGCTTCCATCACTACAGTCCACGGTGTGTTTTGACTTTGGTCTGGATTTGTGAAGACTGACGGGATACGCCTAGCCCGCTCACCACATCCCCCACCCCTCCGCCGCCTCCACCACCCCTCCTCATCCAACCTCGAGATCCTCCCAAGACGACCTCCCAATCCCCTCTCCCGCCCACGCAGCCTATCAGCACCTTCACCCCATCCTTCCAAACTCCGCCATTCCGACACGTTTCTCCTCACCATCTCCCTCCCAACCCTTCTCGACTTCCCCGCACAATTACTCCTCAAACCCACCGAACATCTCTTCCACCCAGACGCCAGAATAACGTATGATAATGGCCTCGTCGAACCGCTGCGGGAGGATGAGTGGAAGGTGTATACTGGGGAGGTATTGCGGCCGAGTTGGGTTGAGAGGATCAAGTGGGAGGAGGTGGCTGGTTTAAGGGATGCGAGGAGTGATCGGAAAGCTGTGGTTGGGTCGGCGAGGATTATGGTGCATGATCCTGGAGCGAACAGGGGAGAGCCTTTGTTTGAAGGCGTCTTCACGGTCAATGGCATCAACTACCACGTCCTCTCGAGAGACCATTATCAGCGAGTCAAGACGGACTACGATGTGGACGTTGAGGAAGTCGGCGAGATGGTCGTCTTCCGCGACTCCGACATGTGTCACGATGACGAGCACATCCAAACCCACACGTGCAGCCACGATTCGCTGGAGTACAATTCGAATCTCTCACACCCGATCTGGCAGAACCGATTCGCCGACGTCTTCACCCCCCTCGATGAGCTGGACCTATTCAAGCGCGATGACACAGGAGGAATGA
>JAABUP010002639.1_pt1 | contig 33958 bp, 42 predicted proteins | sample 5559201 | NCBI WGS metagenome assembly JAABUP01 (sample SAMN10711887, study PRJNA513373) | rock metagenome | isolation source: Antarctica rocks | place: Antarctica
TGGCGCCCCCACCACTGCCCCCCTCTCCAACCCCCCTCTCAACCTGCCACAGTTTGGCAGCTTTGGTGCTGGCTCCTTTGGCTCAGGCTTGCAGTTTGGTCAGTTGGGAGGTGCCTTTGGACAGTCACCTTTCATCCCTACTGGCAAGCAGCCTGACTGGAGCACAGGACCCATTCCAGGCAACTCAAATCCTCCACCCCAGCCACCTGCACACTTTGCCAGCAGAGCACCAGAAGGTCTTTCTTCTGGATTGAGGAACTTCAATAACAGGAACCATGCTGGGATGCCCAATGGAGCCCCAGTAGGGGCAGGGTCACATCCAAGTGGCCCGCCAAGTACTGGTCCTGCAGGGATTATGCAGCCCCCAACTCCTGCTGGTTTTGTTGCTCCCTTTGATGCTGCAGCTGGCTTGCCAGATGATGTGTTTGATGAACCCAAGCAGGTGACCTGCTGTTTGCTTGGGTGATCAGCCCAACTGTTGCTTTGACTGCCTTGCACTGGCTGAGTTTCCACACATTCATGTGGCAAAGCCTATCCATACGTGCCTTTCGCAGCATAAGGTGCACAGTCTATTACTTCCTGGAAACACCTTGAGCTATGCAGCACAAAGGTGTTTTCAGGACGTGTACTTCATGCTGCAAAAGCCATGCATGGGAAGGCTTTTGCCATGGGCCTAGACTGATTGTGTAAGCCATTCGTTTTTAGTTGCTTCATGTCAGCCAATGACTCTCCTGTTGAGCTGGTTCAGTTGTCAATTCTGGCAGCATGTGTATTGCAATTTAAGGCATTCTTGCTGTTGCAGAAGCCCCTTGACAGCCAGCAGCAGCGAATGGCCAATGGATCATATCGAGGACGTGGCGACCCCCGCCGAGGCAGGGGCCGCAATGATGGACCCCCTGGCAGAAGCTACAGGGGTGGTAGGGGCGGTCGTGGGCCCCAGGGAATGCCATATGGCACCCCACCAATGGATGCACCCTCAAACCTCATGGCTGCCAACCAGCGTAACAATGACTTCCCACGTGATGCAGCACGCCCACAACGTATGGCTAATGATGGCACTGCGCAAGGGCAGGGCCGGGGTGCTCCCTTTGGCAGGGGACATGCCAGGGGTGGCGGTGCAAACCGCGGCAGGGGTGGCCGCACTGGCAACACCGCTCAAAAAGTAACAGCCCCCAAAGCAGGTGGGGAGGAGGCTTCATCAGGCAAGTTGCTTGTTTGCTGTTACAAAGAAGGTCGTATGCTGCCTTCAGGACGTCCATCATACCAGACCTTATGTATGTGCTGCATGTGCGTGTGTGTCTGTGTCTACGTCTGTTTGTTTGTCTTGCTGACACAATCCTGTAGTATGATTGTGGTTTGCCAGTAGTGTGCCAATGCCTACAGCATAGTCATGGTTTCTTGATGTTTAATCAAGCTCTGGTCTTGCTGATCGATGTCTTTGTTGCTGCAGGACCAACAGCTGGCTAAAGCAGTCATGTCCACACCCTGCTTGCAACACTGATCATGTCACACCCTTGGGCTTGACATGTTTCCCGAGGGTGTTCAGACCAACACAGCAGCTTTCATCGATATGCACTTGTTTTGGCGGGAGTCAATCACCATTGCCACATCTAGGAGGGCACTGTGGTACTCTATGGTCCAAAAGGGGTCTATTGTATTCTGAGGATCTCATCAGTGCTGAATTCAAGCTGCAAGGCACATGGACTACAGCTTTGGCACTTGCTTATCTGTTTTGATTTTAGCCATCTGCAGACAGCACGTGAGCCTTGGGACGCTACTGCAGATGCATGCTTGTAGCCTATGACGGACTTGCTCACCTGCCGACAGTATTGCTTGAGATGATGCAAGAAGCAGACCAACCTGGTTGCTTGTAGCAAATCGTAACTTCCTGCATCCAACTGCACTTTAGCCCTTCTTCAGTGCATGTTGCCATCCTCAAGAGCTGAAAAAATGATCAACTGCATGGTGCACATGCACATTCCCACAGCGCATAAGTATGTTCTATCATACAATTCTGTGAAACCCTAGAGCGCGCAGATAAACCATAGAGCGTGCGGATGTGAAGGCGTTGCAGACCCAGTGTGTGTGCTATCAGATTTATTGCTGATGTTGAGTGGCAATTGTTGATGCTAAGTCAGCTATACTTACTGTGGTTTCGAGATACCGAAGACACGGACAGTGACCATTGACTAACGTTGAGATATACAGCAGTTGAAAATATTTGAGCAAAAGACAGAGTGACAAAAGCAGCATCATACAGATGCAAGAGTCGCGCAGGCGGCTGAACAAAGCATTGCGCAACATGTATACAAGCAGCTGGTAACAGCGACAAAAGAGAAGCACAATGTAGCAACTGCTGCCCTGAGACACCAATAAATCTAGCACCTACTCTTGGACCTAGCTTCCTTGACCCCTTGGATTGTGTACATGCATGACCAGCCTGTACAGCATTTCGCTGACCAGACCGCAAACTTGAAGGTGGTGCGGCAACAGCCAACCAGAGCAGCAAGCAAGCCAAGTATGCAATGCTCAAACCATCCTTTTTAAGCAGTGGGTACATGCTGAGTGCTGCCCATACAGGCAACCAGGCCGCCACAACTGGCTGATCAAAGGCAAGGAGGGTCACAGGTAACAGAGCCAGCAAAATTGATTTCTCATGTACCTGCAGAAAGCAATACCAGGTTTGCGTCATGCCTCAGTGTGGCAAATGCAATCTCCTATGCTGTGCTCATCAGCATCCATTGCTCTGCATTTACTTCCAAGCTTTGCCGGAATTTTGCAAGAGGCAGCCCCGATATAGTCAATTTGAGCAGGCTTGACAGCAAGGCAGTTTGTTCTTGTCCACTGGCTTGCCTGATATGAGAATAGAAAGAAGGCCAGGGCACTGTTTGCCATGCCCATGAGTAATCCCCTGGCTGACGGAGACATGACTTGGTGAATCATGGAGGGTAGGGCGGCCACCAAGCTTGCCCCAGCACACATTGTCACCAAAGCCTGCATCAACATTGCAAAGAAGCATATACCCTTGGGCTGACTGACAGAGTTAAAACATCAATGCAATTATGTGCAGCCATTGCTTTTGAAAGGCTATTCATTGACATTTAGCTCGTGCTTGCCAACTGAAAGCCGAGCAGACCTGAACTAGGCCTGGCTGCCTAGCATGCGACATTGTAATTAGTCTCATGCACTGATCATGTCGCAGGAGGGAACCGTTTATGGACCACGTGACATGACAGCTTGCTTGCAACTGCCATAGGTATGCTGGCAAGTGCATTCTTACACACACCTGTTGAGTGTAGACCCTGCGCCATTTGAAGAGGGGAGAGGTGACACACCAGAAGTTGGCTACATAGTCCTCATACAAACCCCTCTTGACAGGCACCAGCCGATGCAGCACTTGCAACCCCCCTCCTGGAGTAGCCAAGAATGGAGCCCAGCACACAGCAAATGTAGCCACGACCACCAGTCCCAACTTGGCGACGCCAAGAACCTGTGTGAACACAGTCCCACATCATGGCAGACCTGACTGGCAGGAGACTGGTTCTGTGGCTGGCTCTGTGGCTGACAGGTGTCATGCTCTGGCCCATGAGCAATAACGCACTCTTGCAGTCCTATTTGTAGCATTGCTGGTGTCTTCTGCTGAGGCATGTTGTATACTGCCACAGACCAGCCCCATATGACTTACAGCAGACGAGCCCATGAGACGGCTGTTTGTTGCTAAGGGATGTTGCAGTGGCGTGTTGCACCGAGCAGATCAGTAGCTGACATGCACAATGAGGCAAAGAAGAAAGAAGCCGACAATATGCTTCAGCTGACACTATCGTGCAGCCATGGCTGAGCACATGCAGTGCATGTTTGGGCGCTGCATGCAAAGTGAGAGACTGTGGCTGTATTTGTGAAGAGTCAGCGTGCACCTGCTGTGTCATGAATGGCTTCTGAAGGCACTTGCCAAGTAGATGAGCAAAGAAGGCTGGAGCATAGTACATGCTCATCTGCTTGTGGTTCAGGGAAAGGCAGAACAGCATGCTGCCCCAGCAATCATGCCCTGCAGCAATGGCTCCGGCCGCACCTGCCTGTCCACAAAACATGCTGTCACCATTGCCACAGGAAAACAGCAGTGACAGGAATGCGGATTACAGTGCTTCTCATCAAATTGCCTTGCTGTAACAAAATGCAAAGGACGCCCAAGTTGATGTCTGGCAGAAGGCAGTGAGACTCAGCTGACTACGATAGGTGCAGAAAGAACAAGACATGCTGAGATGAGATGTATGCTGAACTATGGCTTGGTCACTGATGCTGTCCAGGAAAACACATTATGCTCATACATAGCGTGAGCGGCATTTGCATGTGAGTAGGAGCACATGGGCAAACTGACAAATGGCATGACAGGCAACCTAGACATGCCCAGGGCACTCTGCTTGCTAGGGCAGGCAGTGATGACGCACCGCAAAGCCCAAGCTGATGTTATTGTACTGGAAATGGCCATGATCAATGAGCAAGGCTGCTGGCTGAAGCAGCACCACCAAAAGCCACCATTGCTTTTCTTGCACGGTTTTTCCGCCTCCAAACACTCTCAAACACAACAGGAGTGCCGGAAAGAACACTGCATAGCATTGAGATATTTGTTGGTTGCACATGAGAGCTGCCTGGATTTGGTCACAGCCTCCAGCACATGGCATCATCAAGGATCTTACCTAAAATGTCAGATGCAATAACAGTCGACCTCATTAAGAATTTGCTGTGAGGTGATTCATATCCGTGAGAAGTATGCAAAGCAACTGCATCTGGCTCAATGCTGTGAATGGCTTGGCCAAACAGCCAACTCTGCATGCACAACAAGTAGCTAATGAGCTGACCAGAGCAGCTGTCACCAGCTGCCAGCATGTAACTTCACCTGATACCCGCTCAGAGGAGGATAATCCAGGCCCCAGTAGCTCAAATTGTTGCTTTTGCTATCTACATACCTGCAAGTCAGGAAAGTGCATGTTGCCAGCAACCGTCTCATTTCTGGCAGCACATCGTGCCCTGCTCTGACTGTCCTTGTGTCAATGGCCTTGGCAAAGCTGCCTTACCACTCAGAAGCTGGCAGGTGCACAGTTACCTCCATCCAATGCCTCTGTGCTTCATAGTCTCCATAATGAGGAGCAACCCCACATCCTGCAAAAGAAAATGGTGAGGGATTGTTCAGGTTGTCGTGCTTGCCTGAACAGGTTCTTGAGTACCTGAATACGGGTGCAAGCTCACTGTAAAGCGAGCCAGCAGTGCTGCACCACAAAGTACGATGCAGCTGATGACAGCGGATTGCCTGTCAAGCATAGGCATTTCTATGACGCTCAGCGGACGCACGACAAATTTAGCTGATCTGTGCGCTGAGCGGAATCCGCTGCTGTGTGCACTGTTCTGAGACGATATATTACCGGCGCGGGTGGAGCATCAGCGCTCAAGGAGGCTCAAAGAGGCTCAAGGATCCGCATGCGGCATCGATACGCCATGCCTTCGCGGAGGTTGTGCAAGTTTGAAGCTGTTAGGTCAAAGGTCGAGCGTTGACCAAGGCTCGTTGTGCACTTGCAGCGCAACCGCTTCGCCCGTGCCTTCGACAGCTCGCAAGCTCTCCCAAGCTCGCGCTGGTCTTGTTTGGTATGTATTGGCGCCTGTCAACAACGCCAATTTCTTGCTTGTATCGCGTCGCTCGGTCTGAAATAGCTGTTGGTTCTTGTCGTCGACAGCTGCGAAGCTTGTCAGCCGCGCCTGCTTTTCCTGCTTCGCCAATCTCCGTGCAACTGCTGTGTTCTCGCCACAGAAGCAGCACACTACATCATGCCAATATTCCGTCTCGGAAATGTCAGCCTGCATGTACGTGGAGTCGCGATCTCGCATACCGGAAGCAGCCACGGACCTCGATATGCAGACAGATATGTCACACAACCGCACTGCTTGATGTGGAGCCGCAGCAGCAGCACGACGAGCCGCAAACAGCTCGACATACAAAGCTGACAATGGACTACACTGCTCTGGTGGTCAGCATACAGGAGTTAAAAACTCGCTGGATACCTGCCAAAGTTGAACAGGTGACACAGCTCTCAAAGGAGCCTCTGGCATTGCACTTTCATGCTGGAGTCGTGGTTTATGAATGCTATGGGTTAAATAGGCGGTGCAAAGTGACAAGCAAACACTGTGCCTAAGACTCAGGACCATAGATGCTTCCACCTGGCTGTATCTCTGTTGGCATCCTGTCTCCGGACGCATCTGCACAGGGCCTTCACCAGACAGAGGCGCTGCTGCTGAGGCCTTCTCTTTTGGTGGACAGCAACTGCTGCATCGATCATGAGCCAGCCATCGTTCACAATCATCTGACTTTCAATGTTACTCACAAACATCATTGAATGCTTAGCACCTCAGCGCTTGCAAGACATAGGTCAACATTTATGAATGGCTTTCAGCAAACTCTGAAAGCAGTCGCTGCTGTTGCTCAGGCGCGCAAATCCAGTCTCAGATCAAGGGGCTTATCTTGCTGGATGCTACCATCCCACAAGCATGGGAGCGAGTTGTCCAGCTCAGCCTTGGCAAACGGCCAGGCACGTCTGCCACACTTCACATCTACTTTGAGATCATGGGAAGGTATGCACTCCATCTAGCCAAATTTGACCTGCAAGGTGTGCACTCCATCTAGCCAAAATTGACCTGCAACATCGGGAATTGAGAAGGTGTCATGCATGAAAGCACTGATCTGCTAAACAGGTCGAGCTTGCTTGAGCTTTCGACCATTGATCAGTCAACATTCATCCATAACACTTCCTGTCCTTATGTCTCGATAGAGGAATGAATGAACAGTGCGCATGCACGGTCGACATTGAGCAGAAGGCAACAAGGTGCGAAGTGACAGCAATACCACAGCAGGTGTAACAGTCACTATGGTACTGCAGGTACAGCAATGTAGTCGTGGCAGAGCCAAATGGTAACATCTTGCTGTGTGCCTATCAAGTAGGCAGCAAGATGTCCAGTGCACGTCAGTTGCAGACAGGGGGCACCTACCAGCTCCCTCCCAAACCCGAAGGAATAGAGCCGGATTTAAGTGAGTCATTTGACAGCTGGCAGCAAAATATCACCCAGGCAGCACAGATGCTGTCAGAACAGACAGGCCAGCTAGCACTGCTCAACAAGGGCATGGTGCGGGCCTATCAGGTGCTGCTCACACCTGCAACCAAGGCTTTGTATCAACATGGTCCACTGCCTGTACCACACATGTAGATACAAGCTTCCAATGCAGACATTGTGCTCACCTCCAGCGTCAGCATGAGATGCCCCTGATCAGCACATGCAAACATGCCTGTGTCCAGGGGATTGGTCAATGTCATCTGATGCATGCATCTTTACAACACACAGCAGTACATTCAGGCTTGATACTTCAACAATCACAACAATGCTGCCAGCAGATCACAGATTCCAGCAAGCCTGTTGTTTTGGGCACGCATATGAGAAATGTAGTGTGACTGGCAGGGTGTGAGTCCAGCGTTGAGCCAGGAGCTGTGCGCTCTAGCTGCCGTGTTCTCACAGGACCCAGCCGCTACTCCACCACATGAATGGCAGGACCTCTTCAAGCAATGGCAGAACTGGCTCACCAGATTGCAAGACGGTACTTCCGCCAGCCCTCTTGTCACCGTGAAACACATCTGCAACTGCTGCTGCTTGTGTCTGGATTGGCCCTTGTGTAACTGTGCTGCTGCTGAAAGGTGTCTGACCATCCACCACATCTCGTCTTCAAGGCCGCCACATGGATGCGTGCTGTCTTTGTACGGCAACTATTGTGAAGATCCAGGCTGTACACAAGCACACTGCACCATCACTCAGAAGCACACTGCTTCATCACTCACAAGCACACTGCATCATTACTCATAAGCCAGCTCAATTGTCAGCCCTCGCCAAGCTGTGCCGCAACGCAGGGAATTTTGCCCCTGGTGCGGACCTGGACACAGGCCGCTATTCTGTGCTGGGCAGCCTTCCACACATCTCTTCAGTCCACGGTGCTATGCATGACTATCACACGCAGTCTGAGGTAGGCATTACCCTAATGCATCTTTGCAGCCATCTAATTGAGCGAGGGCTTGCTCCTGTGAGCTTGTGTGTCCTCTGTCAGTCTCCCATCCACAACGTACAGCATGCTGGGAAAGCCTGCCTTTCTTGCATGCATGCCCATAACCAACTTGTACTTGCACCTGCATTTGAACTGGTCCTTGCACAGCTTTCGACCAAGGTATGAAGCTGCTGCTGCTGCTGCCGCCACTGTCAGCCAGCTGTCAGTCACACAATCATCTGGACAGAAATGAGGTGCGTCACCACAATAACTTATGTGCCTGGCCCAGGGCAGTGAGCAGTTCAAGCAGCTACAGCAGCAGCTGTCAACTGTATTGACGCGCGCTCTGCACAAGATGCGAAGCAAGATTACAAATTTTGAGAAGCAGATGGGGTCCACAGAGGAATCTCAAGCCATTCAGAAGCAAGCAGACATGCTCACTGCCAATATCTACAAGTGAGAAATTGTTGGCAGCATCATGCGCAATTTGGATTGTTACATGTCGTTGCTGCAGCTTGCAAACAGCTGACTCTGCACATGACCCTGTTTGGTCGGGGACTGCTGCGATACATCATATGAGATGCTGTGTCTTTTGCCGTGGTGCTGTGCTCATTGTGCAGTCATTGCCATGGTCATCGTCCTGGGAGACAACCTCACGGGCAATGATAACTTATAGGTGGCAGCCAGGCATGACTGCGCTTGATGTAGAAGACTGGGACACAGGAAAGAGCCTCACCATACCTGTACAGACAGGGTGAGCACTTGGCATCTCAATGTCTGTCACCACACTTTCAAGCATCCAGCATTGCAGATGGCTGTTTACATCAGCTCTGCACACATTGACAAAACTTGTGCAGAGCTGTGGGTGTACACATAGGCTAGCACAATGGCATTGCATTGTTGCCATAATCCTGTAGCAACATCTTATTAGACGGTCTTCTTGTGTTATCCAACATGGCACTGACATCTTACGCCATGAAACACTGTCGTGTCGCATGCTTTGGTGTGGATATGTCAACGATGTGGATGTAATACAGGAAGACAGCAGTAGAGGTGGCTGAGGGGTTGTACAAGCAGGCACGCAAGAGGCGGCGGGCTGAGACAATCATCCCCCTCCTGGAAATTGCCAATGCGGACCTGGCCTACCTTCAGTGAGACAAGCATCCTCCTGTTGTTGCTGCTACCGTGGACATACTCCACATATTCCATCTCATCTTTGCTACTGTGTCAATATTGTTTGTCCAGCATAATTGAACATTGTACAGCGTACTGTCTGTCCAGCGTGTGTGCAAGAGTGGCAATGCTAGGATCAGTGTGGCATGTTTTCAAATTTGCCTGTCAGAGTTGCCAAGAGGCTTAGTTGGCTCTGTTCAGATGCAATTGTATGCAGGGCTTCTTTGTCATTGCCATGAATGATGCAAAGGGCATTTTCTGAAAGCACCAACAGAGCTACTTGCATAGAGCTGACAGGTGTACCAGCATGTGCCTCTGCTCTTTGCAGAGAGGTGGAAGATGCCTTTTGTCAGGTCTCAGAGTACAAAGAATCTGATGACTTGGAAACCCTAAAAGGAATCCAGGTACCTATTAAATGTGCACATCATCCGTGCATCTACATATCATCACCTCAGCTAATGTACAGAACCATTCTGGCACATCCGGGAGAAATCATGAAAAGTGCTGACGGTAACAAAGGCACGCTTGCAGCATGCCGTAATATGCATCATGACATAGCTCATGCACAGGTATCCAAATCACATTCCACATGTGCCACAGCCTATGTCAACTTGCATGCTAGTGTTGTCCTTTTTGCTTCTTTTGATCAACTGACCAGTCTTTGGCCAGCATACAGACTCTGTATGTTGACTGCAGTGGGAGCTAGTGGCAGGCAAGTACATGCGTGCGCCGTCTGATGCCAGTCTGGAGGACAAGGGCAGGGCCAAGGGCAAGAAGGGCAGCAAGAACAAGGCTGGAGACGGTGCAGCAGCCCTCCAAGGCTTCCGCAAGTACACTTCACCTGCCGGCATACAGGTCAGGCTCAGTCTGCATGCACTGCTTGTGCAGATCCAGTGTGCCAGCTTAGTGCCTGCATCAGTGGCGACAATGCTCCCAGCTGCATCAACTGTTGCATGTGTGTTACTGTGAAGCATGAGCCACAGCCTTGTGACTAGTGAGGCTGTGTAGTGCATCAACAGCACTTGCATCAAATTTGGAGAGTTAGAGAGTGTTTTATGCTGAAAATTTTGTTTCCAGACAACACATAGCCACTCCAGTGCAGGTGTAGAGGTGTCCCTTAATCATGGTGTGCAGATTCCTCAGTCCCTCATAGGGGCGCTTTATGGCAGGACAGTGATGTGAACATATGCAGTCAACATTGTCATGAATCCGCTTAAGTTGTGAGCTTTGAGTGCACAGGTACTGGTTGGGCGTAACAACAAGCAAAACGATGAGCTGACAAACAGGGTAGCTAAGGCAGGGGATGTGTGGATGCATGCTAGGGGCTGCCCAGGCGCCCATGTGCTCCTCAGAGCCTCTGTCACCAACAGGTCTACCTCTTACTCATGTTTTGATCCATCGCTCTAATGTCAGCACAGAGCATCATTTCAAGGTCAGCAACAGCATGCTTGTTCGGTCTTGGTGAGCAACAAAAGTGTTTCCATTGGCATGTTTCAATGGTCAGTCGTAGATTGTGTTGTCTTCTTTCTCGCGAGCCACTCTGTGGCTCATTGCAATGCCAAGCAATGGAATGCTGAGCAAATGATTTTGTCATGCTTTCCTCCTATGGCTGCAATGCAAGCCGTTGGGACACTGCTTCGCACACTTTCTGAAAGTGTGGTGGGACTGCAGGGACGCGTCAGATCAGGATCTGCAATTTGCAGCAGACCTGGCAGCGTGGCACTCTAAGGGCAAGGGGGAGGGCAAATGCCCTGTCATCATGGCATCTCCCACTGACATCAAGAAGCCCAAGGGAGCGCCCCCCGGCAAGGTGCTGGTCACCAAGGAGAAGACCATCATGGGCAGACCTGACCACAGCATAGCAAGGCAGCAGGAACAACAGGGGCACAGCTGACAGGGGCATGCTTCAGCCTCACTTGCCACCTTCAGCAAGTCTGTTTCAATTCCTGGTGCTTATCGGGCTGTCACAAATCTGCAGTGCCTTGTGCAACAGTCCTGCTTCTCCTACAAGGGCCTGAAGCAGGTAAATGAATCAACACTTGAAGTTGGCTAATTCTGCCTGTCATGTTTGGCCCATGGCTTCAATAAGGATGCCTTTGAGCACGTAGTCAGGCATGCAGCAGCTGTAGGTGGGATTGTGCAGCACAGGATGCTTGTCCAGCTTGTGATTCCACTGTCAGGCTGGTAGTCAAGCACTTTGCATGCCATTCTGGCTAGTTCTGGCTCTTTATGACCTTGGCTGTAGCGTTGACGTTTGGCTGCACTGTCTGCCATCTGATGACTTGTCAGATACACTCTTTTCACCAAAATACTCATTGAACCAAATGACGGCACATCAGGGTGCTTGAAATTGATATGTTGTTTTGGAGGGCATGATAGCAGCAGCTGCCATTGTAAAAGTTTGTCCAGCTTTTGTTGGTGCGTCTTGCCTCTTGTAGTCTGCTGATTGCCTATGCAAGGCCTGTCAAGCATCTGGTGATAAGCAGTGCTTAGTGGTAAGCAGTGCTTAGTGGGTCACTGTGATTGGTGGGTCAGGGTCAAGCTGACATTCAGCAAGAGTCAAGGATTCAGCAAGATTCAAGATTTTGCTGAGACTGCAGAGTCTAGGTCTAGGCCAGATTGTGTTTGCACGGTTGGTGACGTTATTATGTCTACTCTCCATGTTCGAGGCTGTCAACTAACCCGGCGGAACAGAGGGCGTTTGCAGCCCTCAGGCACAATCGGCAGAGCTGCTGCAAGTTTGGTGATTGCCTACTCATGTGACGGCCACTGTTGTACAACCATTGCAAAGGCGTTCCCGTGCATCCTTCATGCAGTGCAGCAAACAGTGCCGTGAATGTATGCATAGCAACGAGTTGTGGACTGACTATCAGGCTGAGATCAAGCGGCTAAGGGGTGCCTGCTTTGGAAACGCCAAAAGCCAGGCTTACTCGCCCACAGCCCAGGCGCCTATCAATGAACCCTACCTCAAAACGATGAACGGTACGCTATACAAACCAGCGATGAACCGCGAACACTCACGGCTCTGAGTGCCGCAACTGACATCGTCCCCATCTACGAGATCGCGCAGAAGCCGATGGTACCGGCGACTGCCAGTCATCAAGGTGTGCAGCAGAGCTGCCTTCCACCCCCTTATCATGCATTGTCCACCCTTGCAGTGCAGTTGGAGAAACATCTGCATCAACTGCAGATGGTTCCCTGACTGCCCTGCAAGGTCTTGTCACTGAACATCAGCAAGCGTCAAGAATAAACAATGCTGCGCCAAGCAGTGCCCGCTCTGTGTTCATACCTTAATCTAGCTCAAAGCTTAGGCTGCTGTGGTTGCAATCAATCAATCAAGTTACATTTCCTGTCTTTATAACTCATAAGGGTCATAAGGGCCATAACCTATATGTGATACAGCTGACACACATCTGCATCTCCTTCCTCAAGGTGAACTTCCGCGAATTTGGACATACTGACTTGCCTTGACAACACCTACAAAAACGATGCCAGCCAATTCACCAGGCACACTCAAGCTTTCTTTGAACAGAAGACATCCTGGTCTGGCACATATGGACTGTCAAGAAAATGCAACCTTTGCAAACATTCAAAGCTGATTCCTGCTCTTACATAACATATGACACACATGTGGGACACTTCACAAAACTTCAGCACTTCAACCACTATCAATAAGTCTCCAACAAGATGCTACGGTAATCACCACACCTATAGCGCTGAGCAATTGCTGCTGAACATGCCATCACAGCACTTTTGGACAGCAACATCGGCCACACAGCCAGACACAGATCATGCAGCTGCTACTGGGAGCAATGTAATGTTGCTTGATAATGCTGCTCTGCACGCATTCTACGCCATCACTGGATAATGGTTCATCACTTCAGAATGATTCCGACAAAGACAGCTTCATTGTAGTCAGACTAGACCCTGACGCTAAAGAGCAAAGCAGACAATTCTTAGTCAACACTGCCTCTGAATCCTTGCAAGCAGTTAGCACTTTCAGCTGATACACAGACAACAGGACAACACCGCGGCGGCATTTGATAGCTTGCTGATTGCATGCCAAAGTGGAACAGGAGAGTGTGGTGGCCCATCACATGTGTTGAAAGGCCCTGAATCATCAGAGAACCATCACGGCAGAAGTGCGCGGCATACGCCTCTGACTGAGGCCAGACGCAGATGTAGGCAGAGCATGTGTGATGGCATATTATGGCTTTTCAAGGCATCCATGATGAGGGGTCGGACAGTAGCTGAAGGGGGCTTGATGGGTAGTCAGATAGTAGCTGAAGGGGGCTACATGGGCAGTCAGACAGTAGCTGAAGGGGGCTTGATGGGAGAAGAGGCAGAAGAAGATGCAGGGCTGAAGCTTGCGGCGGGGCTCGCCATGGCAGAATCTTTTGGATCATGCAGTGGCGCCTGCAACAGGTCACCAATTGCTTGATTGGTATCTCAGATTGCTAGTCTCACTTGCTGGCAGCACAGGATCGTTGACCCTGATTGGCAGTTAAGGAATAGCCACGCTGTGCTGCCACGCTGCTGTATACACATGTGAGCAGGAGGTGGGTGCATAGCATGAAAGGCAGTTGTGCGTTTAGAGCACTTCACCAGCTTCTGAGGTGTGTTGCATAGGTACATAGCATGTCATTTCACATCAGCGTGAAAGCCTCTCCCACAGATTGCGGCAGCTAATGATATTGAAGCGACCAAGCATGCAGCTGAAGCACAAGTCAGCCTTGCAGGAGTGTGATCAAGCTGTCATGCTGTATGTTGCCGACAAAATATACCAGAAGCTGATACTGTGTGACAGGCCGTGTACACTACCTTGATGGACTTGCTGCCTCCACGCTCTGGTCCATTCTTGAAGAAGCTGTCAGGCGTATTCTGGCTTTTCGCACGACGGGAGTACAGGTAGAAGGCAATGCATACTCCAAGGGAAAGCAGTAGGACGCCAATGGGGACAGCAATTCCCACTGATAGCTTCTTTGCTGTGCTGGTGGAAGGTGGTGCTGCTGGTGCTGCAGAGCAAGCATGAGTACACAGCATCACCATGTTGTATGTCCAAATGCGAGCAGCATAGTAACAAGGACCAAGATGGTAAATCCCAGCCTGTGACTGGCCCACATGCAGATGCTATAGTTGGTCAATGACTGATGCAGCAGGCCAGTCTCACGCAAACGGCAATTCACATTGCAAGCAACATGTCATCTGACAATGATGTCCTATACAGCAACAATGCTGCTACTTGATGGACTTAACGGTCGGTCAAGGCACCATTGCACCAGGTGCAGGCTATGGCGGACAGATGTAACTGTCAGCATCAGGAACACAGTCTGCATTTCAGGCCACATCCAGTCAGCCTCAGACTCACGCTTGGGTGCAGGACAGAAGCCGCAGGTACACATGCAATATGGCTTCACATATGGCTCTCCACACTTGAAGTCTGTTGAAGTGTTGTAGCTCAGCTGCAGCACAAGAGCTACGTGGATCTCAACGCATAATTGGAACTCAGCTGCACTAGTGCACTACACTCCATGATATGCACTGGCACAGCAGCAGGACAAATGCGCTGGCATTTGCTTCAAGCACATCACCAGGTCCAAAACATGCACAATGAGTTGCAGTGACAGCATTGGTCTAGTAAGCAGCATGAAATTTGAGATGAAGCAAGGCAGTGTGGTTGGGCGTCCATGAGCCTATTTGTGAAGCTTGCAGCAATGTCAGGCCTATACTGCACTACATGCTACTAGCTGCTATCTTGTCAATGTGAATTCAGAACTTCTTTGTGATGATGCGCATCATGACTGATCATACATAACATCATGTGCAGTACTGACAATATCACCCCTGTCTGTCAAACAGAGATGCAATTTCAGCAGACGTGCACCAGACATCATGCTTTGTCTGTGATTGAAAGTTTCTGTGGAGTGGTCACCTGAGTAGCACAGGAGTCTTGATAGTCAAAGCCAGCATCACAGCAGGTGCAGCCTGTGGGCGGTATGCTCTGCTGTGAGAACAAGCTGGTGTTGTAGCCGCAGCCCGGGGCAGCAGCAATGGGTGGGGCAGGGGGTGGGGGTGGGGGAGCACACGCGCATGACCCAGCGCACGTCAGGACGTTGAACTCGTTCTGACAAGTTGCACTGTTGGGTCCTGCAGCGCCCTGCACAAACATGATACCTTGCTGATTGTGTGTGCACCACATACATTCACCTTGCTTGCCAATGATGTGTGCCATGGTGTGCTGACAGCGTGATGGTGCCCTAGCTATATGATACAATGAAGGGGCTGCAAGCTGGATACAGACAGACAGACAGACATACGCTTGACATCATGCTGCATGGCTGTCATCAGACATGGCTTGTTCTGCTACACTTATCATCAACCTGGACCACATGTTGTCACCACAGAGGGCATTATCAGACACTGCTTGATGTGACAATGTGGGGGATCGAAGACATTACGTCTGCAGCACAGCTGGTCAGAGGACCTCCCACGTATTGGTACACCAGGTTGCAATAGCCACAGCCCATCTGCGGGGTCTGCCCCACATCACAGTACTGCCCCTGCTTCACAGCAGGGGCAGCCAATGCCGGAGCCACGTAGTTGGTACATGTCCCATTGTTCTGCAATACAAGCGCCCCTGTGGAAAGCCGTACTTTGGTGTGGCAGCAAGGGGATGCACAACTTCACAGTCCCATCACACCATGCAGTCAGTCAACGGTGAGGCAAAACCATCAGCTGTACATATTCAAACTTCGAATTTCAAATTTGAACGTGGTATATGCTGGGTTGACCACCTCAGCTCACAGAAAGGTACTCACAGCTGTATTGACCCTCTCAGGGTGACATTGCAGGTGCTTAGTCAGCTCAGTGGCTACTGCTTGTCTGCTGCCACCTTTTGGTATGCAGTGCACCACTGAGTGAATGCAGGTAGCAGATGCAAAGTTGGTGTCATGTGTACCAGACAGGTAGCGTAGTTGGTGAGGGCCTGTATGACTTGCCCACCATCTGAGCTCCAGGTGAAGTCGTAGTCCTGCGTGGTGTCGACGATCATGGGCAACACCTCCCAAGTCATGATGGCTGCTGCCTTGCCAGCTATAGCAGCCTGGATCTGAGAGTTGAACACCACTGCCCTGTACACACAAGGCACACAAACACAGGATGCCACTTTGTGTGTATGGATGCAACTGTGTATGGTGTGAGCGGCTGACCAGCTGTCAAGGTGCAGATTTGGAGGGAATGGGCCAATGCCTCATGCTCAAAAAGCAGGGCAGCACAGCGCAGCAGTGCAGCACACCATGGAAGATTACAGCATAGCACAAGCTGAAGCTGTTGGAATAAGACTTGTTTTGAAGTTTGACACAGGGGCATATGGCAGCACGCGTTGCGAACTCTCCAGTGGTGTCCCGGCACCAACCTGGCGTTGCTAACATTGTTAGCCTGTCCATAAGCTGGCGTCAAGCCAAACTCCTCAATCATCAAAGGCTTAGCTAGCTTGGCAGTCTGAGCAGCTCGAGGCTGTATGAAGTAGTCATTCACCCAAGTATAGTTGTCTGTATCACCGCTGGAGCTGAAGTTGACACCCAGAGCTTCAGGGTAGACATGCAGGCTGCCAAAGCTGATGTCTGGAATGGCTGTATTCAAGGAGTAGCTGACACCCTTGCCGCTATCCCCAGCTGCGGCAAACAACTTCAGGTGAGCAAAACCTTGCATGGAGCTGCATAGCATATATTCAAAGACATGACAAGCAACAACATGCTGCTCCATGTGACGCAACCTGTACACACATGTGAGTTCACAATACCTACAAAAGTGTGCTGTTACACCTGTGTAATAAAGATGAATCAGTGCAGAGCATGATATATAGAGGTCAAGACTGTGGCCCAAGTTGCACATGAACCACATCATCCTTGTGCGTACTTACTGAACTTGGTGCCCAACAGAAGTAGTGCATGTCAAGACTGGTCCTCCTACGGTGTTGCATAATATGACAATTTGATAGTATGATCATATGGTAATGAGATAACATGATCAATGATAATGCTATGGTGTCATAATGTCATTGACTCACATGTCTATCATGTTTCTGTGTATATATCACGGGCATGAGTCATGCTGTAAGGGACAGCAAAGCACCAGACTTACAGTTGATGAAGTTGTGGTACACGCTGAAGGGGTTCGGAACATCAAGGCGCGCAAGGGTGTCATTAATTGATGGCTCAGGGGAGGCGCAGGGGCTGCACTGACTGGAGTTCTGCCCAGGCTGGATGTCATACCCAACCTCCCCAGTAGAAATCATGTGGTTGGTGTCCAGCGTCCTGATGTAAGCAGCAATTGCTGCTGCCCATGCAGCAACCTGCAGACAGGAGTGGAACAGGGAAGAGCCACTGGTCCTGTGAAAGCCCACAGATCGAGATGTGTGTCTGTAGCCTGCTGCTTGCATCTGTTGGCTTCTCTTCAGCCAGTGTTGACTAACATTGTGTGAGTCCAACTCTGATTGATTGGGTCAAACTCTGACACGGTAATTGCTGTCACACTGTCAAAAGGGTCACAGCAACAAAATCGTGCTGTGACACTTTCAAGACAAGTATGAGACTGAAATTTGTCTTGAGCAGTCAGCATTGTGACAGAAGGGGTATGGGCATACAGGAGTGGAGGCGTACTGTTTGCCCCGTTTGGTCTGCTGTGCTGGTGGGCTCATTGGCCAGCTCCCAGGAGAAGACAGTGGGGTCCTCACTGTAGGTTCTGCCATTCACTGTATTGATCCTGGTCAGGACTGTATGGATGTAGTTCTTATATGCCTGTGTATGCACAAAGTGTGTCAGCCTCACTTCTCCCTGTGCATTTTGATCCCCACAAGCTTGCAGCGCTGCAGATAAGCATGGTGTGCCCAAGGTTGGAAATCAAGCGTGGCAGAGTTGGTGACTGTGTCTGTGAGCCTGGATACAGAAACAGCTGATGCTAGACTGAAAGCCATAGCAACTTGCTAGAACACAACAGCATACCAACAGCATTTGCATCATTCTGCCACACTTACCATATGCACACCATGTATACACACAAACTTTTACACTACAAGCTAGTCAAACACAGTCAACATAGAAGTCCTGCCAGCCATGCTTTCAGCTCACAGTGATCACGGATGGGTTGGTGTAGAACAGATTGTAGGAGCCCCCAGAGCCATATGTCCCATTGCCCAGCACCTGGTCCACGTACCACTGCATGCCCCCAGCCACTGCTGGGTGGGTAGTGTTGCCCAAAGCTGCTCCATTCACAAGCGTGACAATGGAATAGGTCCCTGCCAAGGCTGCACGCATGGAAGACAGCAGCCTGTCAAGATAAGCCTTTTCTGCTTGAGAGGCTGCAGAGCTCCAAACGCAGATGTAGCTTTGGCAGGCACGGCAACCAAGTAACATCTCAGAATAGCAATGATCTGATGCAACCACACCACCGTACAGGTGAGATGCTGGCAAGCTGTGTTCTGATCACTTGCCATGACTTGCTATATAGCAGGCATGGTCGCAGCAGAGGCATCTAGCAAAGCCAACAGCTTATGTAGGGTGCTGCTGCAAACTTGCACAAATGACCATCCCACAAATGATCTGTGTTGACTGTGCCACAGCAGGGTGGACAGCTTACAGGCATCTGCTAAGACCAGGTCAAATCTCTGGAAGTTGGTCTCATCATAGGTGCCCAGCAAAGTAGCAGGGTCAATGCTGACCAGAATGGCTTTGTCAGTGGTGTCTGTGTAGCCATAGCCGGCTGGCTTACCCACTCCATTGATGTTGCCAAAGAACCTGATCAGATTAACCCCATAAGATGCCTGCAGCAGTGCCTTTGTTTGCCAGTAACATGCCAGTCCATAACATATTCTGAGAGTACAAGTTGCTGCAGTGAATCTGAGCAGTAAAGGGCAAAGCTATGCAGCATCGCTGCCAAAGTAGACAGCAGTATGAGTCGATCACAACATGCGCAGTAGCAAGCCTGTGTAAAAGCAAGCTAGGTATATATACCTGTGCGCTCAGGTAGGCAGTAACACCATCGTCAGTAAACCCCAGAGGATCATCTGCTGTCTGGCGCAGCAAAATGTAAAAGATGTTTGTGCCAGCAAAGAAGGTCTGCTTGCCTCTGACCTGTGCCAGAACTTGTGCAAGTGAGATGCAAGACATTTAACCTATGTATATGGGGGGGCGGGGGGGGGGGGGGGGGAAGGGGAACAATTCCCTTTTTGTATGCATGTCATGTGCTTAGACATGTGAATAGTGAACACTGAACAGCCTTGCAAAATTCCAAGGGCATGCAGCGAGCGTATGACAATGCATCATCATCAGCAATCAGCACGATCAGTGCCGGGACCAGTTGATTGCAACAAACCTGGAAGTAAGTAGCAGCTGCACTGACAAATTCTGATGGAGCTGGGGTGCTGGCAGCAGCAGCCAGGCCTCGCTCTGGTACAGCATGCAAAACAATTTGGGCTGTCGAGGCACCCACAATTGCTTTGCTGTCAATGCTTCTGGGCTTGAATCGTGCCAAATGAAGTCCATCATGCCAGTTGGGTGCTTGTGCCAGTGCTGGATGGCACAAGCCCAACTGCAATACAAGCAAGAAGAGCCCCGAGCTGATTTGTGCAACCTGCAATCACGGACACTTGCTTTTTCCCGAAGAGTGCTCTGACTTGACTTGCAGAAGCGTAAGTGGACCTTCATCGCGACGTCGCCTGGTTGCTTATAAGCTAGTTAGCCGTGAGAAGCCGTAGACTCTGCCGTCGTTATACCCTGGCCGTCTCAGAGAACCAGTATCGCTCCCAAGTACATCCTGTGGTGCAAAGATGTGAGCTGCACAGCGTTGCTGACGCGCTGATGGCGTGTGCGTTTCGTTGTTAGGTCAAAGAGGATACCTACCACATGCGATACCGCAGTATCAGTCACGATATACACGCCCAACGTGACGGAAGTCAGCAGATGCTTCTATTTTGCTGTAGATTAGCTAAGCACTGGCCAGGCTGGTCTGTTGTGGGTTGCAGCACACAACACCCTCTGTTGCAGAAATTATGATAAGCTGATCCGAGCTGTGCATAAGCTTTGCCTTCGTCCAGAGTCTTTCTGTTGCTGATCCGAGCACAGTTTCAGCAGCGATCAAAGGCAGCAAACATCGTCAGTGGATCGCGTGCGTCAGGCAACGATACTATGCATCCCGCTATCACAGGCAGCAGCACGAACACTCATTAGTCAGCTTGTTCATTGGCACGGCTCTGACCCCCTGAATGCCCAGTTGCCGGACGGGGCTACCCCTTGGCAGATGACTAAGATGCATCACCAAGGTCACCTACACCGCTCGTGGCGCGTCGCATTGAAAATTTATTAGACGCAGTCTGGGAGTGCAATAATGCAAGTACTGCACAACATCCGGAGGCCACAGAGACCCGTTGATCCACATTGTACACTTGTGAAGTCAGGTAGAAAGCGTTGAATGTGCAGCTTGTATCTGATCAAAGGTCTGAGATTCAATTCATCCAGGAAGTGCTGGTAAACACCAGACTTACAGCAGCTCTTCTGAATGTGAACCGAAGTTTGTTGACCCATGGCACAGTTCATAGCATGAGTCTCTGAACTTTGCCATGCTGAGCTGGTGGGAGGGGAAGGTAGGCACGGAGCAACCTGAGTTCATCGTAGACCAGAACCTTGGCTTGACATCTCAGACCGACATGTCCATTGAACAAACAACCAAATTGAAAATTGCAAGGCACCCAACTTCACAGACAGCTATGGCTGCAAAGTTCTGGGGGGCTTTTTAAGTCTGTTGGGAAATTGGAACCTGCTCTCAGATCTGCAGCTGTTGCTTGTAAGCCAGGACTGCGTAGAATGGGTCTTGCTGCGCAGACCCAGAAACAAGCCTGCTGAGTTTGGCTTGCAAGGAGGCAAAGCCCGTCAGTGATTGTGATGGAAGCTCAACCTCAGTGATTACCTTAGCCTCTGTGAAACCTGCACAGTATTCAATTGATCAGAAGCAAGCCTATGACACACTTTGCAAAGATGAGCATCTAGGGTGTCTATTTGGAACGCTTCAAGCATGCCAGCATGTCATATTGCAAGTGCTTCTCACATGAGGCAGGACTGCTAACAGGTAATAGTTGTGAATCTGCCAATACCTTTGATGCACTGGAAGTACTGCTTGACCAGGGAAACACGTCCATAAGCAGAGTTATCTCGCCATCCCTGAATGGCCTTTGAGTAAAACAGCCTGCTGCTGAATGTCATGATGCATACACCACCAGGTTTGAGCACTCTGTGTATCTCAGCAAAGACACGCTCTGGCTGCTGCATGTATTGCACGCTGACACAGCAAACGACGGCATCAAAGGTGTTGTCTTTCTCAGCCCAGTCGCTTGGGTCCTTGTTGAAATCCCGAATGAAGAATCTGTTGAGCTGCTTGTTGCGCTTCATCTGCGACAACACAATAAATCTCCCTCCTGTTGTCATTGCCAGCACCTCAGAATTGTGCTAGACCAATGCTGGTGCTGCACATAAATATACCACTGTGTGCATGATGCCATATGAGCTGCATTCCAGCACTGCCTTACCTCTTGGGCATTCATACCATGCCCAACGACTAGACTGTATGGTATGTCCTCTGGGAGATGACTAACCCAGCTACTCATCAAATCTAGCACAGCGCCGTTGGCAGGTATAGTTTGCCTGTATAGCTGACAGACTGTACGCCTGAAGGTATCGTCAACATGCTGCACAATTCGAGGCTGATCTGCATGCACCCACAACATGCTCCACCAATGAATGTTTGTACCAGCGTTCTAAGAGAAGCTAACTGTGTTGCGTTTTACAGCACCATAGAAAGTAGTGTCATCAGCTGTATCCAGTTTTAGCCTGTGCAGTTAGTCGTGCAGTCAGCCCACCACAAAGACACACAAATCGCCTACAGGAGACTTTCCAATGAGGATTCATACGAAAACAGGCATAAATGACGACGTGACACACACTCATAACACCTTTCTCTGTTTGTCAGGACTTCACGCTGGACAACGCTCGGCATGGCTACGCCCTGGCATTGTACCGGCAATTTGCACCTCGACAGCTGCCGTGAAGTCTGTCGTGATCTTGCTGACCAAGCAACAGAGCGACAGCTGAACTCGGATGTGTAGTATGGCAGTGTTGACCTGGAACAGGACAACGTGAGCATGATTGACCTTTCACAAGTGCACTGCGTTCTTCAGGCAACGGGGTCTAGCGCATTCGGCATTTATACGACTGACAGCAGATGCGATGTGATCTACTATGAGCACACCACCACCACCACCAGCTGGCCTCAGAACTTGAGTCAGTAGTTGACTAAGCGATGCATCCCGGGTAATAAATCCCAAGAGTCGTCCCGGGAAAAGTCGCCAGCTAGGGTTGCCCTAATCAGTGCAGTTGTGCGTTGCATGTTGCGATGCGCATGAGGTTTGACACATCGTTGAGCGCACGTTGCAAAGAGCTGTGAACAGGCACTTGCGATCCTGTCGTGCTACGCGGTCACAAAAGCGTTTGAGCACGTGGCGAACAAGGTTGCCGTGCATGTCCACGTTGTGAAGGGCTGCCCGCTTGGCAGACCTTGAGTTCTGCGAGCGTAGCCCAGCTCATAGGCAAGGATGTATTTGTATCATCTTTCCCTTGGCCGGCCTGGTGGCATACAGGTACCGACCGACCAGAAAACACCAAGATCACAGCTGCTTCTGCTTGACCCTGCTCCCTCTAAAGGACCCAGCAGCTCTGAGAGTCACTTGTCAGCTACATTCATCGTTGTTGTTCTGCAGTGTGCGATTTACGGCAGCTTCTCGGGACCAAAGACTCAGGAGATTATTGTTTCTCGTGGCAACCTGCTGGAACTCCTGAGGCCAGATGAGAATGGCAAAATGCAAATCATCTGCTCTACCAACGTCTTTGGTGTCATCAGAGCTCTGTCACCATTCTCTCTTGCTGGCACAGTGGGCAAAGAGAAACAATACATCATCCTTGCTGGGGACTCTGGCAGAATTGTGATACTTGAGTACAACAAGGACCGCAATGTCTTTGCCAAGATTCACCAGGAAACTTTTGGCAAGTCAGGCTGCCGGCGGATTGTACCAGGACAATATCTGGCAGTGGACCCGCGAGGCAGAGCATGCATGATAGGCGCAGTCGAGAAGCAGAAGCTTGTCTATGTGCTGAATAGAGATGCAGCAGCAAAGCTCACCATCTCCTCTCCATTGGAGGCACACAAGTCTCATAACATTGTCTTCTCGGTCTGTGGATTGGACAATGGGTTTGAAAACCCCATTTTTGCCACCATCGAGTTGGATTATGCAGATACGGATCAGGTATGAGCTCCTTTCAAATGATGACGAGTTCACAGGCTTCTAGCATCTGCAGCACACCAGCGCAATTGACCACTCTCAGGCATACCCATATGCAGTTTCAACTGCTGATGGCATCTACTGCTCACAATGCAACAAGCGCAGTGCATGTACGTGATGACTTCACAAGAGCGTTTTCAAGTTACTAATATGCACTGCCACATGCATAGAGTCAGATTTTCTGTGTACACTCTTGTCAGCATGCAAGATCAAATATCTATGTGCAAGCGTGACATGATACATTGACTCCCTGTGTAAGCATTGCCAGTGGCATGCAGGATCCAACAGGAGAAGCAGCATCAGAAGCACAAAAGCAGCTGGTGCTGTATGAGCTTGACTTGGGACTGAATCATGTCATCCGCAAGTCCTCTGAGCCTGTGGACAATGGAGCCAATCTTCTGATTCCTGTCCCAGGCGGTGAGGATGGTCCCGGTGGAGTGCTGGTCTGTGCTGAGAATTACCTCATCTACATGAAGGATGGCATGGCAGAAACCATTCAAGCAGTCATTCCCCGCAGAAATACCCTGCGGGGTGACAGGGGCGTGCTCATTGTGGCATGGGCCAAGCACCAAGTCAAGACCATGTTCTTTTTCCTGTTGCAGGTCGGGCTGCAGTGCAGCACTGTGCACCAGCTGCTGTTGCTCTTCTGCACGCGCTGGCGTCATGCACTGTCATTCAGTATCATCAACATGTCTGTGGGTGCAACACAAGGTCCTTACACACAGACTGGGATGCTCACACACTTCTGTGCATACTTGCGCATTTCTTGGCAGTGATACGGCTACAACTTTGCCTTATATGGTGTCACAGCATACTATCAGGCTCTCATTGCATCCCTCCATAATGCAGAGCGAGTATGGAGATCTGTACAAGGTGACAGTCACATCAGATGCAGCAGACAAGGGCAGAGTGGTGGAGCTGAAAGTCAAGTACTTTGACACCTTGCCAGCCTGCAGTTCCATCTGTGTCTTGCGCACTGGCTTCCTCTTTGCAGCTTCAGAGTTCGGCAACCATGCCTTGTATCAGTTCCAGGTACAACCTGTGGCATGCACATGTTCTGCTGATCACACCCCATCATCAGACTTCACCCTTGCACAGCATTATAGGGCTTTGCAGTTCTGGCTCCGACACTTCAAGACCATTGCTGTGCATGTTCTATACATGCTGTGCACATTAGCTACTTTCTGTGCATACAACCTACATGCTGTTAGCTCACTAGCTACCTGTTGCAACAAAAGCATTGCAAGAGTATGGTGGCATGATTTCCCAGCAGTGATCCAGGGTCAGCTTGACTAGCTCTGTGGTTTTGCAAGAGTCTGATTGGTACACCCTGATTTGGTCATGCCTGCCTGCAGAGCATTGGTGACGGTGATGACACAGTTGAGTCCAGTTCTGCAGAGCTCATGCAGACCGCAGAGGGCTTTGCACCTGTCTTCTTTGACCCTAGACCGCTGACCAACCTGCTGCTCATTGATGAGTTGGACAGCCTTTCACCTGTTCTGGACATGCAGGTATTCTGCTGTCTGGTTGCATCACTGTTTCCTGTGGCTCTTCTGTCACTGGCCAGCAGCAGGCGTTCACTATACACAGCTCTCAAAGTCAAGGCAATCTTGCGGCTAGCATCGACAGCTGCAACTGTACTGTCTACTCTGAAGCAGACTCAGCAACATGCTGTGTACTTTTGACGTTGCCTGAAGCTGCTTTATGAATGGTACTGTACACCCAGCATGATTCATTCTATGATGGTCGGTCACATAGGCATGAAGCCTAAGCAGGCTTATGTCCTCGATGCTGGGCGGCCTCATGCTGAAGGACTGGGATATGTTACACAGGTAGCAAACTTGCTGAATGAGGAGATTCCCCAGATCTTCACATTGTGTGGGCGAGGCCCTCGCAGCACATTGCGCTTGCTGAGGCCAGGCCTAGCTGTGACAGAGATGGCTGTGTCACCCCTGCCTGGCAACCCCACTGCCGTCTGGACCATCAAACGGTCCATGCTGGATGAATTCGATGCTTACATCATTGTCTCCTTCACAAATGCCACCCTGGTAAGGCATTGCCTCTCAAAACGGCAGTATGCTGTCAAAGCATTATCTACTGAATGCGGCTTACTCGGCATTTCCCAGTGTCTGCATCGAAATCCCTCACGGATGAAATGTGCTTTGAATGCAAGACTTTGCCATGGGAGTTTAACAGGATCCAACAAAAACAGATGGCCGCTGCATTGCATGGCAGCTCGGTTGCAGTCTATACCTACTGGCTGTCAACCAGAGACCTTGTCTTGCGTACCTGCTGCTGGTTTGCTGATAGCAGTTAAGTGGTCTGCCCTTTGTGAAACACTGAGTTGGCATGTGGCAGGTGTTGTCCATTGGTGAGACTGTGGAGGAGGTGAGCGACTCAGGCTTCCTAGCGCAGGCCCCTACTCTGAGGACGCAGCTCCTCGCAGATGACTCCATGCTTCAGGTCAGCTCACTTCTCAAAAGGCCAACCTCTGTCAGTCACCACTGTTAAACAGCAGACCATTATGTGTAACCCAATCTTCATCAGTGTTGATTGTTTCAGACCATCAAGGTCAGGGGAAATCAGCACGGATGAGTCAAGGCTCAATCTGTAGTCATACCAGCCACTGCTTTGCTCAACTCATGCAGACACTCTTGTTGTGCATGGCCATGCACATCAGCTTCAGCACCTGTTATTCTGCCTATCTTTTGATATTTTGCCTACCTTTTGGAGGCAACAACCCGAATGATCCCTCTAAATTTGGTGTCTTTGGAGCCAGCTAGTATAATTCCATTCTGGGGATCATGCTTGAATGGCTGCAAACTGCTAAGCTAGGAGTGCCCCTTGTAAAGCTTTGCATAAGCACAGCAAGTCATCCCACAGGTACACCCACAAGGACTGCGGCACATCCGTGCCGACAAGCGTGTCAATGAGTGGCGAGCGCCTGGGAGAAGAACGATCACCAAGGCTGCAACCAACGAGCGCCAGGTGGTCATCTCCCTGTCAGGGGGAGAGTGCATCTACTTCGAGCAGGACACCATGGGGCAGCTGGTGGAGACTGAGAAGAAGGAGATGAGCGGGGATGTGGCCTGCTTGGATGTGGGGCCTGTGCCTGAGGGCCGCCAGCGCAGCAGATTCCTGGCTGTAGGCAGCTATGACAATACGGTACGAAGCATCAAGCATGCCTTCTGCCCTTGGGCTGCAACAGCATGATGTGCAATTGCTTGACATATACCTTGCTTGACCTGCCACACCACTGTGCCTGGTGTCACTGCATGCTGCTACCTGTGCTTTGATGACATGTGCATTCCTGAGGTGCCCCAACCCCAGAAGCATTTATACATGATCAGTAGATACAGTTGTTCAGTAACATAACTATGCTAGCGTAACTACACTGTTATCAGTGTTCGGGGGGCCCTTCCAGGCTTTTCCTGGCCAGGGCTTTGCCCACCTCTGCTTCACACGACTTGCGAGCTGGACTGGCTCGGCTGTATTGCATTCTGTGGTATTGCGCTTGCTGTGGGGTTAGCACGCGTGAGAAAGAGACTTGTCAGCATTTGTTTCTGCCGTTGTGTAGCCTGATATGGATTTTTGGAGTGTGGTCTGCAGTGAGGTGTATGCATGCAGGTGCGCATCATCAGCCTGGACCCAGAGGACACCATGAAGGTGTTGGGAGTCCAGGCGGTACAGTCCAGCCCTGAGAGCTTGCTGCTGCTGGACAGCCCTGCCATGGGCACCTCCGGCACTGAGGAGGGCCGCGGCGTGGGCGCCCTCTTCCTCCACATCGGTCAGCTCTCTATCTGTTTACATCAGCTGCTAAGCATGTATGCCACTTTGATCAAGGCGTGATGGATCTTCAGTCGGAAACCGAGTTGCCACTTGAGCATCCCTGCTCTGGCCCACAAAATGGTTTCACAATTTGACCATGTGATACAAGCTGCAAAGCAATTTTCACCTTCATCTTGCTCTGCACTGCTTAGAGAGATGTGATATATGCTGTTTACAAGTCTGTGTCTGGGGCTTGCAGTAATCCAGGATGTCTCAATTGCTTGCTGCAAAGAACCAAGGCAACACTAGTCATACACACAACATCTGCCTGCTCATGATTGTTGCCAAGGCCTTGCACTTTTGCCGTATATTCGGCCCCATTCAAGCCAAGCTCTTTGCCTGACAGCAATACCTCATTGCAGGTTTGGCCAATGGAGTGCTGTTGAGAACACAGGTAGACAGGATCACAGGACAGCTATCTGATACGCGCACACGCTTCCTGGGCACTCGCCCCCCCAAGCTCTTTGCTGCTAATGTCAAGAGTCAGCGATCTATGCTGTCCTTGTCCAGCAGGCCTTGGTTGGGCTACTCAGACATGGGCAGATATAATCTCACACCGCTGTCCTATGAAGCTCTGGACTATGCCTCAGGTACATCCAGACGGTTTGCTTTGCTTTGCGTCAGCTTCCTCCTCATCAAGTGCAGCTCTTACAGCTTTGCACATGCTGGTTGTGCCAGCTATGCAGCAGTGCCACAGACATTCTCTTTGGAAGCAAAGAAGTTGATGATTCTCAGGGTGCGCCCTGTTGACTTGCAGGCTTTGCTTCTGAGCAGTGTCCAGAGGGCTTTGTGGCGGTCGCCAAGAACACACTGCGCATCCTGACCTTGGAGCGCCTAGGCGAGACCTTCAACCAGCAGTCCTGTCCGCTGCGCTACACTCCCCGCAAGTTTGTCATCCACCCTGAACACAAGGTTTGTCCCTTACATGTGATTCACATGGCCGCCACGTCTGCAGCTGCCTGTGCTTGCCACAACACTATCATAGCATGTCTTCTTATGGCATCTTCCTGCAGCAAACTACGCGTGTCATGTTACAATGCTTCTGTGAATGCTTTTTTTCCCTATCAGCATGGAATGCTGCCCCTCACAGTGCTGATGCTTAGCGTATGTTTGATGGTTGAGTTAAATAATTGCCTGCCTGATGTATGACATGGGGTGACAGGTTGTGGTGGTGGCAGAAGCAGACCCAGCAAGTATACGGCTGGAGGACAGAGAAGACCTGCATGTCAAGCCAGACCCGGATGCCATGGTTGATGGTCATGCCAATGGCATAGAGAACCAGGCAAGGGCTGCTGTTCATGCATCTCTGGTCTTGAATGCATGGGCATAGAGGTTGTGTGAAGTGTGTCTCTTCAATGACATTGCTGTGTGGGGCTGTTAGACAGTTGTTGCACCTTTTTAGTGCAGTTTTGCAGACAATCGGACATGGCAGTGGTGTGTCATGTTCCACTGAACCACACTGTGGAGTTGCATACAACAACTTTGAGGACATTTGGCACAGAGATGGTGGAGGGACTCGCATTTGCTTTGCTGTTCTGTGTACTATGTATGGCGTTGGTTTTCCTCTCTGGCGTTGCTCTTCTGTAGTTGCAAAGCAGTGTGACTTTGGGTGCAGGGACTAGTGCTCTTTTGTTTTTGCAAAGCAGTGTGACTTTGCAAAGCAGTGTGACTTTGGGTGCAGGGACCAGAGCTGAGTGAAGAGCAGAGGGAGCAAGAAGCACAGTGGGGCCCCCCTAGAGGGGACCCCACAAACTGGGCCTCCTGCCTCCGGGTGGTGGACCCCTCCACCCTGGAAACTGCCAGTGTCATAGAGCTGGACAACAATGAGGCTGCCATCAGTATGTGCTGCATGCGCTTCAGCGCTGCAGAGGGCCACATGCTGGCTGTGGGCACTGTGCAGGGCCTAGGCTTCCTGCCCAGAGTAGCAGACGGTGCGCACTGCCCTTGATGACCTCATTCTGCAAATGCTCTGCGCTGCAGCAAGCTGTGCTGTGCTGCGCTGCGCTGGCATGCAAGGTTGACCTAATGTGCAGCAGCTGGTTGCCACCTTCTGATGCAGTGTTGGCAGCTTTTCTGAGTCTGCTGCTGCCATAGTCATCTCCTCAAACTCAAATGTCAACCTGAAATGTTACTCAAGAGTGTGTTTTGTGGCAATTTCCCATGCAAGCAAGCAAAGGCAAGCATACGGCCCTGCTCAGAGGTACAGGAGCTTGCACCTTGCTAAGGCGGTTCTGTTGCTGTGCAGAGGGCTATGTCCGGCTTTATAGGCTGGTTGACAATGGCCGGCGGCTGGAGCTAGTGCACAAAACAGCTGTGGGTGGCATTCCTGGCGCCTTGGCAGCCTTCAAGGGGCGGCTGTTGGTGGGTGTGGGACCCATACTGCGCCTCTACGACATGGGCAAGAAGAAGCTGCTGCGCAAGTCAGAATACAGACGGTATGCCGCTTACTCTGACGCTTGGATCCCAGCATGGATGTCTGTAACAACTTTGGTTTGTCATAACGTGCGATTGAAGATCTCACATAACTGCAACCAGGAGAGACTGCTTTTTGTCATGAGAGCCCATTGTGACCAGCAGGACAGAAGTACAGCTGCAGTAATGTGACACAGGTACTTTGGGGCAGTCACGTATTGATGGCCTGCATAGTGGCATGCTCCTTCCTTTATTCTGTGCACCTCTTCAGATAGCGAGTGCGCGTATTCAGGTTACCAACCCACATAGCAAGCCTGACAGTCATGGGCGACCGGATATATGTAGCCGACTCCCAGGAGTCAGTCTTCTTCATGAAGTACAAGAAGGCAGAGAACCAGCTGTACATCTATGCAGATGACACCAGCTCCCGCTACCTCACCACTCAGCTGCAACTCGACTATGACACTCTCTGTGGTGCTGACAAGTTTGGCAACGTTTTCATGATGCGCTTGCCCGCAGACCTGTCACAGCAGGTATGCTTTTGGCTGAAGCATCGCCAACAAAATTCACTTGCAAGCAAATGGAGCTTCTCAGTCTGGATTCTGTGCTGATAGCTGCTTGGTATCCTTACAGCTGACAATGCAAAATCTGATGCATGCCAAAGTTCTTGAAAAGTTGGTAAGAAAGCATGGTCATTTTGTGTCAGACAGCTAGGCTTCACTGCTGCATATGTGACAGCGCAAGCCAGCGGGTATTTGACAAGACCACTGTTTGACTGTGGGGCTGCACGGTCTGCAGGTGGAGGAAGACCCCACTGGCGGCAAATATGCTGGAGCAGCTAGTGTGCTGAATGGCGCTCCTCACAAGCTGGAGAGCATCATTCAGTTTCATGTGGGAGACGTGGTCACCAGCCTGCAAAGGGCTGTCATGCAGCCTGGTGGGCAGGAATGCATCATGTATGGTACTGTCATGGGAGCAGTAGGTGAGTCTCAACTTGCTGATGTGCCCATACGCCCATCATGGCGCCACTGCCAGCTTCAGCGGACCCATCCATTCATGCATCTGATCACTTTGTCCAAGTAAGTGTCTGTCCTTCTGTTCATACATCTGTGGCATCATACTGTTCTAGCTGAGTTGCTTGCAGATTTGTGTGTGCAGCAGATGTGGTTCCTGGAAGCTTAGTTTGGTACGCAAATGCAAGGTGGTTTGACCTGGATTCCATCTTTAAGCTCTGTCGCTTCTTGGCCTGCAGGCTCATTGCTGCCTTTCACTTCAAGAGAGGACATGGACTTCTTTTCCCACCTGGAAATGCACCTGCGGCAAGAGCATCCGCCACTGAGTGGCAGAGATCACATGAGCTATAGGAGCTCATACTTCCCTGTCAAAGATGTGATTGACGGTGACCTCTGCGAGCAGTATACTCAGGTCTGATGACCTTTCCAACTGCGCATCTGCTGTATTATGCCGCTATTACTGTCCCGCAGTCCCCTTTCTCCTTATTGGCTGCTGATTGCTTTGGTTTTCCTTGCTGACAAAGCATTTGTATTGCAGTTGCATCCTGACAAGCAGAGAGCCATTGCAGAAGAGCTTGATCGGAATCCTGGCGAGGTCCTGAAAAAGATAGAGGACATACGAAATAAGATATTGTGATGAGTTCTGCTCCACGTAATTGAGATTTGCGATAGTTTCGCGCTTTGTCTGAGCTTGTACTCTGCTTTGAATTTGCTACACTTACCCTGATGGGCACCTATACCTGTGCTGCATGCTTGACCTTGTCGTGCAGGCTTGCTGTTCCATCATAAGATGTCACACTCAGCCATGCGATGCGCAGTGAGCTTTGTTTCTTTCAACATTGGAAATCAGCACCACCGTGCAGTAAGTTTTCGCAAAACGACTGTGGATGATGTAGCCACATATAGGATGCAGAGTTTAAAAGCATGATAGGAGCACTGAGATCGCGCCAGGGCAGGAAAGTGCCCTCCATACTCACATAGGTTCTGAATACCAGATCGCTGCATGCCATTGGCCAAAACAAACTATACAGTGGAGCCGATCTGTTGATTCGTCTTATTATCTGGCATAGTTGATGTTCCACCAGCACTTGACAAAATGCACAGAACTAAGGTGAGGTGCACAACTTTGACTGTTGAAGAGTGCAGCAAACCATGCAGACACTGTATACCCAGTGAAACAGCTCGATTTGTATGGCACCACCTGGACTTCATATCATACATGGGTGTGTCACCCATCTGGGTCTGTCATTTGATGGGCTGCAGGCACGTGTAGCAAGATTGTAGGCTTGGAGACCCGCCATCTCAAATGCACTTAATGTCAATCTGTCCTGTTCAGCTGAAAAACTTCAGTCTGATGACAAAGCCAATGATGGGCCCAAATAGCCCATCTGGCAACATGACATCGCTCAAGTACTTTACAGCTGGACCTAGCCGCCTGCAGTCAAGGCTGCTGGTCAATGTCATGTGCAGCACATGGCAAGGAACTTCAGTGGTCAGAGGATCATACAATCACAGCACCAAAATTCTATGTGACAGAGGCAAGATGTGCATGCGTACAATGGCAAATGTGATGTGCGTGTGGCAACAGTGGCTGCAATAGCATGTCAAACCTTCCTCCAAAATGCCACTTGCAATCCTTGCCTGTACTTTGTGGTCTTCCTCTTGAGGAGCCTTTTGATTTCATGAAACAGCGCGCAATATATGGAAGCTTCCACGCAGCTGCGCCATATCAGCAGTTGGTTTTCATGAAGTTTTCCCTTCAGGAAATCCTTGGTTTGACCATCCACAAACGTTACTGGTGATAGCTTCTTTGTGTTATTCTGAAACGATGTTGTAAACTGTTGACCCTGCTTTGCAAGTGCCGTGAAAGGCGAGCCCTGTGTGACAGGTAGAGACTCAGGCATCAACTTGTGCAGGCTTGCCAGAAATCCCTCAGCTTACAGTGCGCTTACATCTTCGCCATCATCTTTTTCCTTGACTTCGATCAGAGCAGGAAGTTTCACGGCCACCATCAGGTCAGCTGTTGGTGGGTTGCCTGGTAAGATCACACGCCCTTTGAGGGCACTCGACGCTGGCTGGAAGGGCTTTTATTACTGGAAGCTCACAAGCTGACAGACACAATCCACTGAGGAATGGTGGTAAAAGTCACTAGCGTCTGTTGAAAGCGTTGGTCGGCCGTGTCATCTGGCCAATCAACAGCACCAATCGGTTTTGCATACAAGAACTCCCAAACTGTAGCATGACTCGTGCTACATACACAAGCACACTTCGCGCAGCCAGACGTAAGCAGCGCGATCGCGGCACAATGTAACGCAGGTTACATCACAACTTAATTGTTTGCTCCCGCACTTTGCGGTACTACCGGTACTTTGCGGTGCGCGACATTTGTGACGGATTAATACGTTTTCCCCCCCCATTATTGTTATGTTACACTTAGGGGTGTGCAAATTACCTTCTCATCAATCATTACTGAACAGAAACGTTATTGTAATTTACTGCTAATTTACTGTCGGGGTCGTGAAACAAGGTAGTTTGAGCGATTTGCGTTTCAATTCATTTCACAAAAAATGGGCAAGATAAAGCCCAAATGAGCCGAAACTGGAGAAAATTGGTGGGAATAATAGGTTTTGTCGAGGGTTTTGGGAAAATTTGGCGAATCTCAAACCTGCAAAACCTGTTGAAACATTAGCAAATCCCTGTCATGAGGTAGGAATATGGCTCGAGAATGTGTTCAACTTGGCAGATGCATCTCCCTGAGCAAGAGCAGTGCTTTGCCGCTTTCAAAGTTGACAACGGCCTTTTACGGCAATTCGACAGTAATAGTGTACCGTACTCGTATTAATGATCCTCGCGTACTGAATGTTCCTCGCGCTCCGCCAGAATAAAATTTAATCGAATAGATCCTCATTGCATTATTTCTTATTTTTAATGCACCTCGGACAGCTGGCGATTTGTTTTAATGACTTTAATGATGATATCATCGATCGATCAAGCAGTCTTACAAGTCCAAAACGATAGCACTGCAACTATCACAGTCTTGCTACAACAACAGCATAAAGTCCCAAGGCAGGCCCAATT
>JAABUP010002640.1_pt1 | contig 33954 bp, 42 predicted proteins | sample 5559201 | NCBI WGS metagenome assembly JAABUP01 (sample SAMN10711887, study PRJNA513373) | rock metagenome | isolation source: Antarctica rocks | place: Antarctica
TCACGTACCTTAAACGAAGTTGCTCAGAGCTGCTCACTTTCAAAGTGAGAAAGCGCACTGTGAAAGCACATTACTACACCATTTTACTACTTTAAAACCCTACCTATAAGTCATAGTCATAGCTCAGGGAGGATACTCAATGGTCTGCATGGATGTGCGTGTGTGTGTGTGTGTGATGACTGAGAGCGACCACTGCGATTGTTCAGCAGCTCACGCGCTAGACACGCACAGATATTCACTCGCTTGTGTCACAGCAGTGAGAGCGTTGCGCTAGAACTTGTCCGCATTATTGGTTGCTGCTATCGATACTTGTGGTGCATGCAGTCATAGCATATTCGTTGACTTGAGCACGACATCAAGGCTTGCGGTCATGGCCATGCTCCGGCAGATGGCGCGACTTACACCAAGCTCCCTGAAATGGAGTGTCAATCCGCGTGCCGCACTGTCCAGCAGGGGCATCAAAGACCATACAGGCATTGCTGGCCTGGACGTCGACCCAAACGCTCGGGCAAACCTCAAGATGTATCTGGAACAAGTACTACAAGCTATTAAGACCATTCCAGAAGACACGGAGTATCGAAGGAACGTCGAGACTACCATCCACCACAAGCTCAGCATTGTGAACTCAGACATTACAGATGAGGAAGCAGAGGATCAGCTGGACGCCCAGCTGGAGCAATACATCAACTTCACCAAAGATGAGCTTAGTCTGATACCAAAAATGGCAGGTAAATGTAGGTCAACCCTGTGCAAGCTGCAGGCTGGGCTGCCCAATTTACATATTTACCTGTTTGTTAAATGCCTGCTGCAGAATGGCAACCATGGGATGTCCCATCGGGCCACAAGGTAGAGGTCGTTGAAGAGCAAGAGGTTGAGCAGAAGCAGCAGAATGCAACACAAGTGCCAAAGAAATAGAGGACTTCCGCTGCCATGGTGTATCTGTTTGAGCTTCCTGAGATGCATGTCTGTCATTACCTAGGCCTGCAGATGGAAAAGTATGACTGAAGAGCATTCACATGCTGGTTTTGTGGCTGAGGGAGCAGCTAGTCTAGAAGCATCAATGCTGTCCTTGATTGAAAGGTTTTTTCTGCAAACGACTAAATAACCATCTAATTTAGTCTCTCGACTTTTACAGTTGCCTGTGGCATCGCCAGTTTCAGCAGCACACAGCAACACACGGATGTCACGATGGCAATGACAACTCACCTGTTGCAGCATATTGTTCATGTGTTGCAAACAGGTCTCCCTGCCTAGGGTTACGCTGAGTTATGGCTTCATTTACGGCATGCGTCCAAAGGCGTGATCTGTATCTTGCTATGGCAACAGGACACATGGCTGGCTGTAACGTTTCGAGTTACAGACTTTTCAAAGTGAAGTTTCTGAAATCTTATTCACTCCCAGACTGTCAGCATGTGGGTCTGGCAACAATGCGGTGCATGAGATCAGACTGTAGCATGCTGATGTACTTCAGTAACCGATTTACACTCAACCAGGTTGGCCAAATTGATGTTTGTCTGACACACAAGTATGCCATTGAACACATGTAACACTACGCAATCACAAATTCCCTACAACCTGTGTGCAGAGGTCCAGCTATACTGCTGCCGCATACCAGAGTGTCGTGCAGCATCTCCTGGCAAATGCATCAAATCTTAGCTTGCAATGTTGCTCGAGTCTTTTAGGAGCTCTTGGAGCCAGACTTGATGACATCCACAAATTCAGGCTTGAGGGAAGCTCCTCCCACCAAAAACCCATCAACATCAGGCTGTGTTGCCAGCTCATCTGAGTTCTTGGCGCTCACTGACCCGCCGTAGATGATGCGAGTCTTTTGGGACACCTCAGAAGAGACATTCTTGCTCAACCAGTCTCGCAGCTGCTTGTGAACCTCTTGTGCCTATGCAAGCAGGACTTGTCATTGGGATTGCGACATATGCAATGCAGGTGTTACTGCACCAAGTGGCAATGACATTTGACAGTGGTTCAAGGCAAAACATTGACATATAGTGCAGTATTGTGAGGCAGCCTGATGCATTGGCACTGTCATCATATACAGCTGATGGGTTGGCCATCTGTTCTGTGGTGCATAATGGTTCAGCGCTGATCAAGCACGAATGCAAAGTCATACCAGCAAACCAGTCCTTGTCACACGGCAAGAAACTGGTGAATCACAAAGTGCCCCTCATGGCGGATGCACGGTCAGAGGCATCAAACACAGACAGCTGCTGAGTCAAGCAGTGCATTGAGTTGGTGAGTTCCATTCACCTGCTCCTTGGTTGCCACCTTGCCAGTGCCAATGGCCCATACAGGCTCATAGGCCACAACAATTTTGGACCAATCCTTCACCTTGCTTGCAACCGGCTGCACCTGCTTGGAGATGACTTCAAAGGTCTGGTTAGATTCCCTCTGCTCCAGAGTCTCGCCCACACACAGGATGACGCTCAGGCCTTTGCTCAGTGCGTACTGGGTCTTCTCTGCCACAGTCTACAGAGGGCATGGGATGCTTGACTTGAGGTTTTAATGCTCTCTGTACTGAAAAAGTACTGTAGCTGTGCATCAGGACAGGTTGTCTTAGTGAATATGGAGTTGGACAACACAGCAAGGTCCTTACGATGCTGATGTCAAAATGCACTGCACTACTCTCATATGCGCAAAGCATATTGTGCTTGAGTAATCAGACTCACCTCCTCACTTTCATTGAGCAGTGCCCTCCTTTCTGAGTGGCCAAGGACGACCCAAGGAACCTTGATGTCTTCAAGCATGTCAGCGCTGCAATACAGCACAGCAGTCAGATGTGGCGTGCTGTACCCTGCTTGCTTGTGACTGTGGTTTGCTTGTGACTGTGGCTTGCTTGTGACTGTGGCTTGCTTGTGACTGTGGCTTGCTTGTGACTATGGTAGTTGAAGCCAAGACTCACAGGCACAAGGCATGCATATCAGGAGGGTATCCAAGCACTGATGCTTCATTTGAACCGTCAAGCCGTACTGGGCTGCCAATGGAAGCTACAATTCAAGCTGCTTCTCTGAATAATGCAAGTGAGGCATATTGCAACTGAGTATGAACTGTACTGAGCTGCACAGCAGGATATTGTCATGGGGGAAGTCTGCAAAGAGCTCACCTGACTTCTCCTGTGTAGGCACCATTGCCTTTAATCCAGCAGTTCTGGGCTGACACGGCAATCTCCCGACGAAGGTTAGATTGCACCAGTGGGATGTGAACAAAAGCAGGAGCCACCACAACCTCTGCAGGACAACATGGTCATACAAAGTTGTAACAAGTGTGCAACACATCAGAGGGATGAGGCTTGCTGTCAGGCCGTTACCAACACTGCTGGGTAGGTCAGCCTTGTTCAGCTTGTCAACCAGCTCGTGGGCGGAGTTTGTGGTTCCGTTCTGCACGATAAGCAAACGTGGCGCAAATTCAAGTTTGAAGTCACACGGGCAGCAGGCAGAGCACCACACTTACGCATTTCCAGTTTCCGCCTGCGTCAGCAATCAAGCTGGTTGGTGTTAGGCTAACACTCAGCAGGACACGGACGCAGCTTGAAGGGCAGGGCCTTACCAACGAAAAATTTCCTTGCCATGGTGAATAATGTGTGACGAATCGTGCTGAGTGTTTATTGATGCGGAGCAAAGGTTGCGTGGGATAGCACATGCTGCTGCTATCGGAACGTCGTGACGGACACAGCTCCGAAACCAACATAATATGCACTGCCATGTATGATCATGGTCGGACCTGCGAGGGTGGGTGAACGTACACTCATGGATGTGGTAAGTTTTGACGACCCTAAGGCAACCATCTGCTTCTTCTAGTGGCATCGCTTGCTATGCCGTTGTGGTACGGGGGAGACGACATACCTGATCAAAGCGGTCGCACCGTTATAGTTACCGGCGGAACGTCTGGCTTGGGACTGTCCACCGCCAAGTCATTGACTTCTAGAGGAGCGCAAGTGATCATCACTGGCAGATCATCAGCGAAGGGGGAAAAGTAAGGCGTGTGCCGTTTGTAACGCTTGGTGTGAGTTGCTTTGAACTGGACGCGTTTGCATAGGGCTATCTCGGCAGTGCGAGCATTTACAGACAAGGGTCAGATTGAGTTCATCCGCTGCGATGTGTCCAATCTGAAGTGGGTCACGGTCTCTGCTATCGATGAGGTCGTTCTGCTGCACGGCATGCACCTGCACTTCAGCCACTTGCTCACGCTCTGTCGATGGACTGCTTGCAGGGCTGTCAGAGAGTTCGCAGATGACTACAAGCGTTCAGGTCGCAAGCTACATTGCCTGGTCAACAATGCTGGTACTGCACTGCCGCCTCATAGCATAACTGAAAATGGTTTTGAGGTATGCTTGTGTGCACTGGAACATCAATGGATGCATCGTATATGCTGATGTGCTGGAAAGCTGCGAGCTGTTTTGCCAGCGTTGAGCGGTGAATTGCACTCAATCTCTGCAGTTCAGAGGTTCAATCACACTGTAGCCAGGACACCAGTACTGATATGCTCTCACTGGCAATCAGCAGCACTGCAGTACCAGCTTCCCTTTGTGTGCATCATATTTGTGTGCATGTGCATGCATCTGCACACCAAAGTATGCACACAAGAGAGGTCCCAAGTTGCATTGTACAGGATTTCAACCCCGGGTAATTGTATTGTATCTGCATGTGAGGAACAGCAGGGCGATTACAAACATCAACCACCATTGGTGTTCCATCTGTTTACACATTCTCTGCGCTGGCTTGCAGCTCACTCTGGCATCCAACTACTTTGGTCCAGTGTACCTGACCAACCTGTTACTGGATGTGCTGAAAGCCAGCGCCCCATCTAGAGTTGTATATGAGGCTTCTCTTCTGGAGCAGTGGGGCAAACTTAATTGGGATGATCTTGGGTAAGACCTGATGACCCATTGCCATGCAACTCACTCTGATGTCTGTCTTGTGATGTTGCTCTTGTTTTGCCTGAATAGTCTGTGCTGAATTGGACAATACGGGTAAAACGCTGTTAAGAAGGCTATGTTGCTGTATCTTGCCAAGTCGTGCACAACATCTACATGTACGTGGCATAAATGTGGTTAGTAGACTTGCTGTGACCCACCTCGAATCTGTCATACCCTTGCTTGTTGAATTCAGCATCTGCATCATTGGGTTTCATCCAAACAACTAGTTTGATGCCCTGCCACACTCAAAGCAGCTTTTGCATTAGTAAACATGCTGATGTGTGTGCAACCTCATTCATATGTTGCAGTGGCAAGTTCTCCAAGACCAGTGACATGGGCATGTACGGCACCTCCAAGCTATACTTACTCATGATGAGTCAGGGACTTCAGCAGCGTTTGCAGGTGAGCCACAATGGCAACATTTGCTGGTCCACTTACAGCCACAACACAGCAAACAACCCATAAGAAGCTTTGTTCCTAAGGACGAACATCGAGTCTCTGTTGAGCAAACTCTCTCTGGCGTGGTTTTGCCGCGTGTCACATTCACCTGTGCTTTCAAGCCAGGGTGCCTGATGAGTTACAACTGGCTCTACACTCCAGCCTATGAAGTACCGACCGAACATGCATATCATGTGCATTATGCTCTGAACTGTCTGACCCATGGGTGTGGTTGTCCAGGGTAGTGGGGTGGATGTCTTTGCAGTTCAACCTGGCTTGACCAGTACCAGCCTGTACTCAGGCATGCAGAAGACCTTCCTTTTCTACTGGTTCTTTGTCACCATGACATTCTTTCTGGGCCAATCACCTGAACGAGGCTGCTTGTCCCTTCTGTACTGTGCCACCGCCCCTGAGCTTGAAGGTACCTCAGATCTTTCACACAGCCTCTGAATCCTGTGTGCGCTGCATTTCTTACACCTGTACCACAGTGCTAGAAGTTGTTGCAATCGAGCCTTTGAACACCTAGTGCTGAGTGTTTGTTTATGTCCCAGTCATTGTGTGTTGAGTTCCCTGATGCGTCCCAAAGACCGGAAGTGTAAGTTTCCTGGGATTATCAGGAGAGTTGTCACACAATGATTGGGAAGTAAACAGTATGTACACTATGCGCTCGATGTTGAAAAGCATAGAAGTGGGGGATGTGCCAGATCACATGCATGACTTTACCTTGAGTGCCATTCCTGCTTTGTCTGTGGGGCATCTTCATCTTCACAGACTGAGCAAAATTGCCAGTCACGTACAAGCACCTGGATGCTGTGACCACTGCACCTGTTCCTTCTGAAGTTCAGAAGTTCAGAACTACCAGATAATAAAACTTCTGAAGTTGATTTGTTTAATATGCTACGATATGTTTGCAAGTTGGAACCACTGCATGCCCAAATTGCATTGGCTTGCTTACAGCAGTCAGACTGAAAGCCAATTCAGCGCTTGCTTCGATGTGCCTTACCAACCGCTGGCCAGGGAGCCAATCAGGCATGATGGGCCATGCAAGTACGAGACATGTGACACATGTGATTAGGCATGATGGGCCATGCAAGTACGCGACATGTGACACATGTGATCAGGCATGATGGGCCATGCAAGTAGGCGACATGTGATAAAGATCTGCACGATGCAGGCAAGGGGGGCTCCTACTGGGGGCCCAGGTACTTCAAGCTCTTCATACCAAACTTGTTCAACACAGACCCATGTTATGCTCAGCACAAGCTGGCTAACAACCCAGAGGCATGCAGCAGGCTGTTCACAGAGACAGCCAAACTGTTGGCAAAACAAGATCCTGCTACAGATGGTTTGCTGCGTGATGCTGTAAAGAATGAGGAATAGAAGGGAGGCATCTGCCAACCAGGTGGGACTAGCTCATCCCGAGGTACATAGCAATGCATTTCTTGCCTACAAGTCGTGTTGCACCTTTGGTCTGCGTGTGTTCTCTCACACTGATCCCAACACTTACCAGGCTTGCTTGTCTGTGCAAGGTTGGGCCATTGTGTTCAGAACCATAACTCTATGCATCAAGTTACCTAGGGTAAAGCTACCTAGGGCCAAGGCAGCCAACACTGGCTATGCTGGTTTTAAAGGGCCCTTGACTATTTTCTGACATCAGTTTTTGCTATTTGGTTTTAAGAAAGACTTCTCGATGAATTTGAAGCTGTCTGTGAAGGAACGTGTTGATGACATCTGCAATGGCCTGTTGTGTAATAAGAACAGGTGGCTATTGTTGCCGACTACCAGTATGGACATGCTGACTCTTTTGTTTCAAAGGGGACGTTGTGTAAAAGCACATGCTTTTGTGGACCCAGCCAGGGACTAAGTGTTGATGAGGACATGTGTAACATCATGCTGAGGACACCTGGTTGACGCAAACAGTAGCGGTTGTATACTATGCTGCAGCTGCAGATTTGCAGACTGGCATTGCATAGGCAGAAAATAAAGCAGCTGAAGCAGAAAGTTCAGCATAAGCTGTTTGCAAGGGCAGAAACGTCAAGAGTCACAAACTTTTTCTGCCACTAAAGAGGGCAGCTCGAAAGTGCACAAACGTTGAGTAGCAAAGGTGATGCATAAACCTACAGGAATACACATGTGTGTGCAAAATTCTTGGTTTTATACTTTGTGAATGGACCCATTTGAGGATCCAGCATATCCTGTTTTTGTTGCTCTTGGACTATTGCCCTGATGCTTGTCATCATCACTGTCAGGCATAGCTGCAAGGGCTATCATGCGCTCAGTCTCAGCAACATCTGCATCTTTGACAGTATCATTGGCATGCTGCTTGATCAGCTCTTGCAGCTTTGCATCTTCAGAAGCACACAAGATTGTGTTGAGAGCATAAATCTCCAGCCTCCGCCTTTCATGCGCACTGTCACGATTGATGCCAATCTTGTCTATTCTCATCTGCACTTTTGCAGCAGCACAGGTGAGGAGCGAAAGTACTATGCATACAAAACAATAGTTGCCTAGTATGCTGTGTCACACATGCAGACATGCTACATCATACCCGTGATCGCCTGACTGCAGCAGAGATATCATCAGCCTCTTGTCCTGCATTACTTGTGCTCTTTTGCACCCCATTGCGCTGGCGGGCCTGCCTGAAGGCTGCAACTCTGGGACTGCTGCTTGGAGCGCTTTTGGCAGTGGTGAGAACAGCATCTGCACTTTTCCTCAGGACGTTGACTCCTGCTGAGTTCTTGACTGAGCGCTGAGCAAAAGGCGATTTGCTGGACTGCACATTCAAGGCTGCACGGCTGCCAGGGTTTGCAGGCTGAGAGTGTATTCGTGGGCTCAAGCAGGGTGTAGGTGCTGGGGGCATTGGAACGCTGCAAAATGCTGTCAAAGCGACTGCATCCTTAGTCTCTGCCTTTGACCTGCCAGGCTGCAGGCGTGTACTCTGAGCTGGTTGCTGCAAAGATGCACTTTTCCGGGCATGGGACAGTTCGGCACAGCTTGCTTGCACTGCAGATATGGGGCTTTGAGCTGGCATCAGAATTCACAGAGGTCTCTGCCGTATAGTCGCTGAGATCCATGCGTATCACGGCGCGAGGCTTGCGTTAAGGCAATAGGCGCCTTGGTGATGTGCACACTTACTGTCAACGTTGTCATCCAGCGTTGGAGCCAGCTGAAGATGGGTCAATGTGATGCAATGCCTGCCTCTGACAACACCAGGCTCACCAAGAGGCTGCAGTAGACAAGGGTAACAGTGCATGTTGCCAAGCCATTGGCAAAGCCAAGGTCAATGCCAGCTGGCAAGAACGCTAAATGTGCATGTTCGCACGTGCGACAGGCGACCGGTGTCGAGTTTTGAAACGGGTTGCCTCCTTTTGAGCATCTTGAACGGCGATTGATCAGGTGATGATCCCCGTTGCAGCATATGTTGTGAGACGCGGACACCAGGTCTGCCCTGGTGTAGCACCGGAGAATGCTTGATCGTTGTCAGACAAGAATCTGCTCATCCAGATCGGCGTCAGGCCTGCAGACGTTCACAGCCCCTTTCCACAGGCCTCGCAGCAGTTTCTTCGTTGCTGCCGTCACCTCTAAGGCATTCCCTGACAAGCAGCGCATTCAGGTTCTTCAAGCGCAGAGCTTGCAGCTTGCTCCTCAGCAGCAAACACAGCAGCTAGCCAGCAGCAATCTTTCCAACAGGCCAGCAACCAATGGCGTTCACCGCAGCAACAAAAGGCTCAAGGTAGCAGTGGACGTAGACGAAGGTGCCCCACCCTTGCCTTCAAAGATTCTTGCTTTGGACTGTCTGAAGAAAGATAGGCGTCGAGCCTTCGGTGACCTGCAGTGCTCGGACGGTTCCTGCACAGCCTCAACAAGTACTGCCTGGAGACTCACGGATTGAACTTTGACATATCTGATTACTCTGACTACAACTTTCACAAGGTATTGTTGCGTGCTCTCATACCTCTATCTTGCATGTTTTTGGGTCCAAGTGAGGGGAATCTGCTGTGCTGGTTGTTGAGCAAGAATGCTGGTGCAGATCTGGGGCTGCACAAGAGATGAATCCAATCACATTGTGCACGAATTTTTCAAGTCGCACCACTTTGCTGTTGGAGTGTTGCCGATGCCAGGTAAACTCAACAAGACTGGGGGTCCTGATTCCGGTGTTGTGCACTGAAAGTAGATGTTTCAATCTGGAGTGGTGTCCCAAACATGGAAGGCATGTTCCTGCAGTGTGCTATAAACATGCTTAAGCATAGCTCTGACAGGCACAATGTGATGCAGGGGCTCTGCATAGTCTGCAGCGCTTGAAAGCCACCAGCGATTTAGTCATAGTCACGTCCAGACAGCATGTGATTCAAAAGCCAACATTAAATTGGCTTGAGCTGCACTATCCTGGCATCTTTGCGGAAGTCCACTTTGGCAATCACTGGGCATTAGAAGGCAAATCCAAATCGAAGTCAGAGATCTGCAGGCGAGATTTCCAGCCTGCAAGCATGACAACAGCTTGCGTGAGAGCATGATTTGAGGCGCATTCAGCAGTTCATGCCTGCTGCATGGCAACAGCTTGAAGAATCTCACCTTGCATGTCATCCTTGTCCATTGTTTGCCTTGATCACAGCGTGAGCTGAACACCTTGCTGGACAAGGTGGGTACCTACCTGCTCTTGTGCTCCTTTGGTGTGGTGCAAGACCCAGTGCACGAGGTCATTGTCAGAGATTTTGACAGTAAAAGCTGCTATCTGCCCATTTTGCAGGGAGTTGGGTGCCAAAGTCCTGATAGATGATAACCCAATATATGCAGTAGAGTGCGCCAATGCTGGCATCAATGTATTGCTGTATGACTGGCATCTCACATACCCATGGAGCAAAACAGCTGATGGGTATGTCGCTGTCTACTGCTCTCTTGCATGCTGCCCTGTTGCTGTTAGCATTGCTATATTGAAGATGACTGGATAGACATAATGAACATACCTTTGATGATCATACCTAGTCTGGGCAGACCACATCCCACAGACAGTCATTATGTGATGTGCAGGCCATCACACCCATTGATTAGGCGCGTCACAGACTGGAATGAGGTTGAGGAAGCCTTGGCAATGGTTGCACAGCAGTGTCAATAGCACAACAGCCACTCAGTTGTATCAGCTCTTGCGCACAGCTTAGGTGGGCTGACATATGGGCTGGCAAGCGATTATTGGCTGTATCTCTATACTGTACACTAGATCACTGTCTTTATGTTACTTGTGAGAGTGCACATCAGATTGCTTTGCCTTGCCTGCTATAGTCCGTCTGTGTTGCTATCATGGCCTTGTTAGTCACTACGCTGAGTAGGTCCAATTTGATTACATCCTGCCAGAACTGGATCTTGGCATTGCAAATTGCTGCAGCTGTTGCACTCAGCAGCTATTCAAGGCAAACATGCAAAACGTGAGCATCCTTGTTTGCATGCATCCTTGTTTGTATGCATCCTTGTTTGTATGGTACAAGGACTTCATCATGATCATGGCTGTGGTCGATTCACTGAGAGCTGTAAAGGTTTCATCATCCTTCAAAACTTCATGTCTCAACGTTGTCAACACACCTTCAACGTACGAAATGTTGAAGGTGCTGATACGCTACCTGAGCGCATTTGCACTACAGCAGTTGTTTTCTTGCAGGTTCTGGGTTATCTGCCCAAAAAACTGTCACCGTATGGCGCAAAGGAATGTGTCTGCTGGATAGACTCAAAATAACACTTGTATACAAAGTCTTGCAACTGATGTATAAAACTGTTATACAGCTCATACCCTTGCACACTACTGACTGGGGCTCTATCACAAACCGTATGCATGAGCAGTGAATGAACATCAATGCTTAACAATGCGCAGCAGTGGTCCACTTGTTGTGTCAACCTTTGCGATTGACCCCAGGCCAATGAGATCACGAATGTGGAACCTACTGTCTAGCAGACTTTGGCTCAATTTCTTCTGTTCCAGTTCCTTGACGAACATCTCAGGATACCTTCTCCTAGACAACATGCCTAGCAAGTCCTGCAATGACAGCTCAAGATTCACCTCATGCACACCACACTACGTATTGCTTGTACCTGCCCAGTGATTTCAACACAAAGTGCAACTACAGCCATGACAAACAAGTTGCACTGCTACATCAAGGATGTTTGGTAAATCTTGCCACACTTCAAGTCAATCAGCAGCCATCCAGCTTGCATACTGCTCATTCATACCTTTCTGCCTTTGATCAAAGACTTGATCAGCGGGCCAATGCCTGCCAGTGCAAACCAGTAGGTATCTTTCTGGGTGAGATGACGGGTCAGAAGCCCGCAATTCAAAAGTAGAGATATATGCTGCTCTGTCACCTCATCTCTTCGCTTGTGCTTCCTGCAAAGCAGCAGTCTAGTCAAGGATCTCCTGCTAGCTCCTGTCAAACAATCTTTCTACAGTAAAGCTTGCAACTGCTGACGCTTTGGCACTGCATCATACTTTGAGAGCCTGCTTGCAAATGAAAACCTTGCTGTGATGCATGTAGTCATGTTCCAGCAGAGTGCATGTGACACTTGTGCCATGCTGGGATTGATGGAAGTGGGACAGGTGACAGGCATGTGGGGAGGCTCACTGATGCTGCCTTCATCTGTGAGGGAAGGAAGCATAAAGCAAAGGCAGCCCTGTGTGATGTATGCAGCCGTGATTGCCCAGCAGAGGCGTCAAAGTGCCTTTGCAAGGTGATTTTGGTGCAGCATTGTGTCCCACGTAGAAAAGAAAAGAAAAGACTACACCTCTCGGCGTCAGTTTAATGAGAAGCCAAGTATACCGGGCTGCCCAGGCTTGTGTGTCCCACGTACATAAAGAGGACCATCTTTTGAGTGAAAACCAACAAGTTGTGACTAACTCTTATCCAGAGACTGCCGTAAGAAATGACTAAGCAGGATCAAAAAACCTATCTTGCGGCTGAACGAGAAGCATGCACCAGTTTCCATGATATGCTTGTAACATGCGCCGGAAGTTTGCTATGTAGCGATCAGGCAATGTCTTGTCAAGACAACAAGAGCTTGAGCAGTGATGCCATGATTCCATGTGGCAGAAAATGTACCTGTCAGCTGAAAGTTGACGCAGGACATTATGGTGTGTGATGCTGTTGTCTGGGCAACGTGCCAGAACCCTCTCTCTGAACCAGGAGAACACCTGTAGCTGCTCCACAGGTGTTCCAGCTTCCTGCAAAAAGCAGAATCATCTGTCCAACCTCTGCTAACAATGCACATTAACCACCAGCAGCATGTCATATGAGCTTGCACAATAGGCTGTACAGTATGCTGAAAGGTGCATATGCTCTTTCTGCATTGTAACACAGTTTTTTTGTGCCTGTGGTCCTAGCATCAAGCTGCTAGCAGCATCAAGGCTACTTTTCACAGCTGCAGGCCCAAGACATTGACACATGTAACAGGTACTTCCTCCAGGTAGCAAAGGCATTGAAAACAGCTGCATACGTGTATTTCACACCTGCATCAACTGCTGCTGCTGCTGCACCGCTGCAGCATAGTCCTCTGACAGCATGAAGGCATAGTCATCTGGGGCCGTTGGGAGCTTCAGCACTCGCACAACCTGATCCCGCCTGCAATATGACGGGCATGTTGTGAGGATGAAAGACACATTGACCAAAGATCTGTCCCATGCATGCTTGACACTGAACCTGCCCTGACAGCACTCCATCCATTGGCACATGCACGCAGCTGCATATGTATGCATGAGCGCACAGCCGTTACTGCAAGAGATGCTTGGTGACTTGAGGGGTCTTATGTACCTCAAGCAGCTGCAACACAAAAATACGAGTCAAAAGTGAAGCTCATGCAACATTGCTGCAGCAAGAGTATACCTGAGTTCGTCAAGCTCTCTATCTACCAAGGTGCGATCCTCCACCAGACTGTATAGCTGACTGCGAAGCATGAAGGGCACAATAACCTCCTGTATCAGCATCAAGCAATAATTTGAGGTTGCATGCAGATTGTTGATCATTGACTTTGCTCCTGAACCTTGGGGAAGACACCCATATAATAATAAAAATTGCAATTCAAGCGTTGCACCTGTGCAGGTATGATTTCGGCAGCATTGACAACGATGCCAGGGTAGCTTGTGGTGGAAAGTACCTACTCGTGCCTTAGCAGGAAATTGCGAGCGCAACAGTTGCAATGCTAGCAATGTATCATTTGCTGCTTGTTGCATGTATATCTGGTCCTCATCATCTTCCTCTGGTGCATATTGCTCAACAGAACCAGGCATGGTCACGTCCATGAATTCTGGACCTGGCTCGTCATGCGGGTAGCCCTCTTGTTCCAGTGCATCACGCTGCAACAAAGCAGGTGATCAGCCTCCTGCTCAGGTAAACCAACCCAGCAAGTGTGAGTGCTGTGCAGCAGATGGCAGTTCACCTCTTCCTCGTCAGGATACAGCCTCATCATGGTACGCCTACGCTTTCTAGGGCTGCCGTCGTTCATCGTGACACCAACGACTTCTGTCTCCGGCACAAAGTTTGTTCTGACTATGAACTCGCAGGCGCAGAGAGGGCTATATGCTGGCCTCAGTAAGCGATCGTTGGCATCGACACAACAAAACGTCCGCTCGACATAGCGCAAAAGGTCGTGAGAAGTGTCGTGAACCTTCAAGCCATCGTTGCCGAACGGCGTGCAGGTACCGCTGGGCAGAGAGGTCGCGAGTGGGGCCTGCCTTTGCCGCCCTGCATGCCAGTTCAGATTCCCACGTCGTGAACTTGAACTTTGCACAAGTCAAATTGCAGTAGAGCATGCATTGGAGGTAAATCGCGCTCACGGGCTTTCCGTATGTTGCGAGTTTCCTCAGTGCAACGGCCAGCAGCATCGCAACCTCTCGTTTGGTGAACAAGTCACCCAGATTCTCGGGTCAGACTTGCATGCCATGCACGCTTGCATGCCACTGTGCAAGTGATCACTGCAATATTCAGACGGTGTCCTGTGACGCTAAACTTGGCACACGCCATTTAACTCGCAATTGAATTAATTTGGGGGCTCTACCTGCATGGCGACAGGCGACAGCCGCGAGCCTGGCCGTCGCGCCGGTCTCCTAAGCAGGCTTTCTGCAGCAAAAAGACGCCCACAAAGATATATGCGTTTGCTAGTCGTGTACATGTTCACCCTTGTAGCCATCAACATCTGCAAAGTCAGTGCAAAACCATCCGCAGCAACGCTGGGCTGCCTTCAAAAACTTGCAACTGGTCGAAAGGACCTGCCACCAGTGCACGTCTGTGGGTGCGTCGGACTCTCCTCGATGTGAAATGGCCATCAAGTGTGTGACAGCCTACTTCAATGCAGCTTGCATACTTCCTGAGGCCTGCATCATGCTGCAGATCGGCACGAGACTCCGCAGGGGGTTTGCAAACACAGTCACTCACAGAGAAAACAGTTGAAGTTCCCATCAAGTGAGCCAGCAGCGCTGTCGTGCCTGCTTCTCATCATTGCATGCCCCATGTCATCACAATCTTCAAGCTTGTTCACTGCAGCTGGATTATTCTGTGGCAAGAAGGACCCGCTGCAAATGCATCCATGGAAGGAGCTTGTCTTGAGGCAGAAAACCTGACCAAGGGCCGTTTCAATGGCACCTGCACAGCTACCTTTACATCAGTCTTTAAAGGACTCTCTGCTCAGGTACAGCTTACAGTCTGAGATCCAGACACACGCAATATGTTACTTGTTGTCGTGTCTGCATGGGTCATTTACCCAGTGTCCCCACTGTGACTCGGGTTGCTTTGGGTGTGCTTTTTCAGTGCTGCCATGCCCTGTTTGATGCAGATGCTCAAGCTGTAGCTTTGCATACAGCACCCTGTGCGACACAGCTTTGCAGCATTCCTGCTGAGCTACCCCGTATGCGTGATGTTGTGTCCATGTCTGATAACATTGACGCTGTCACACAGTTCACACACAGCCAGCTGCTACTCTTTGTGGCAGCATACAAGGACAGCATTGCCTCAGTGCACCAAGATGGAGGAGTCATAGCTACAGACATCCAATACAATGCTCCTTGGGCTCTTGACAGGATCGACCAGGACATCTTGCCGCTGAACGGTCAATACAGCTACTTCAGCACTGGCAGCAATGTCAATGTGTACATCATAGACACGGTGAGACACCTGCAATTGCTGTGATCAGTTGCTGTCAACAGAGAGAGCTGTGTGCTAGCTACATTCTGGTGTATTCACTGCATTGTCTAGGTTAGAGTGTTGGCTGCCTGCCATGTATGAGACTGTATGGAGTCAGGACTGGTGAAGAGGTTGCACATTGCTTCATTTGCTGTTCTACTTTAGCTGAAGTTTAGCTGGACACTTGACAAAATGATGGCATCTTGGACTTACCTGCAAAGAATGGCCCTGACCAGTCAGCTATTCTGACACAGCAAAATCAGCCCAGCTTTTTACACAACTGCAAACCATCTTTGGCAACATATTTATCTGGTCTAGCAAAGATTGGTACAGGCAAACACAAATGTGCAGACAACAACAAGCTCAGCTTCCTGTTGTAGAGCCTTCTTTTCGACGCAAGAACCAACAACCACTTTGACATTCACAATACCCACAGTATTTGCAGCAGATGCAAGCACTAAACCTGAGCCAGCATCTGCTCAAGATCAACATTGCCCATTCCTTGCTCTGATGACAGCCATGTATGTCAGCCAGCATTGACACAGCCAAGCTCATGTCAGAGCAACCACTCATGCAATCACTCTGCAGAGCCTACAGTCAAGACAGCTTTCACAACGTCTCAATCTACATCAGTGCATGCCACCTCTCTACTTGCTGCAGGGTATCAGGACAAGTCATGATGAGTTCATGTATGCTGATGGAAGCCCAGGCTCTCGAGCCAGGGAAGTGTTCACCAGCTTATCTTACGGCATTGCTGGGCAGGACTGCAATGGGCATGGAACCCACGTTGCAGCAACTGTGGGGGGGCTTACTTACGGCCCTGCCAAGAATGTCACCTTGTTGGCAGTGAGAGCTTTGGAGTGCTTGGGCAATGGCACAGTAGCTCAAGTCATACAGGGGCTGGAGTGGGTGAAGGACAACTTTGTGCCTCCAGCGGCAGTGGTCATGGCCCTGGGAGGTGAGGCATCATCATCTGTACGTGTGTGTGAGTTGAGTGCAAGACAGCAGCAGCTTTGTCTGAGACGGTGCAGACTAGGCTCTGTCACGCCAGCATCAGACTGCCTTGCAGAGCCACTGAGACACAATCTTCTCACAATGTAGATAATCTGCAATGGACATCATGTAGCAGCAGCAGGGATGATGCAAGCCACCGCCCCCTGTGCAATATGGCAGCTGCAATTTTTCCGCTTCATAACTTCAAGTTGGACGTGGAACAACAGACGGTGGACACAATGTTTTGCGCAAAAGGATTGGAAAGGAAGCAAGATTCTGTCAATAGGAAATAACGTGAATTGTGTGTGATTGCAGGTGAATCTCAGTATGCTCTAGACTTGGCTGTGGCCGAGGTGGTGCAGGCGGGAGTGCCAGTTATGGTTGCCGCTGGCAATGAAGATACTGATGCATGCCTCACCAGCCCTGCCAGGTAGCATTGTCACCTGCAGCACCAAATGCTGCATTGCATTCTTGCTGCATTTGCTCAGCGTGTGAGCTCTCAAGAAGTTGCTTCAAGAGGAGTGCTTCTAGCGCTGCTGTACATGCCATGCAAGCTGTGATGCTGCATTGGGTTTGCAGAGCACTGAGGAGGCATCAACTGCAGTGTTGTCGTCTGCCTTTTGCAAGCTTGACACACAGCAATTGAGGTTATGCAGGTATTGTTGTGGAGGGACAACTGCATGGGCTGCATGTTGGCACCAAGCATGCTGAGACCGGACATGCACTTTGTGCATCTGTAGCAAGCCGAGATGTCTGCAGCTGCTTGTGATGAGTGCCATGCATGTGTGCAGGGAACCTTTGGCGATAACAGTGTCTGCAACAGACCAAAATGACAGTCGATTATGGGTCAGCGCTGGTACTGGAGCAAACTATGGTACCTGTGTGGACATCTGGGCGCCAGGATATGGTATCCTCAGTGCAGGCAACACAGCAGACAATGCCACAGAGTGAGTACTGTTTGCTTATGCATAGACACCGCAGGTTGTTTTGCTGATACAGTATGCATGGCCTTGAACAGAACAGCTGTGCCCTGATTCAAACGCTGCCTGAGCTTTCATCATACCCTGAGCTTGTCCTACCATGTGACTGTCACATTTTGAAAGGAAGACTTGTTTAGGCTTGTGTGAAGGATAGCTTGCTGTTGCTGACTCCCACAGATGGCGCCGTGTTATTCAAGTTGTGCTGTCCTGTTCCCTGTTGTCCTGCTGTGTCCTCCCATACTCTGCCCTGCCCTGCCCATTCCTGCCCTGCCCTGTGTTGTGCTTCCCTGCCCTGCCCTGCTTTGTCATGCTTTGCCCTGCCCTTTCCTGCCGTGTCATGTTTTGCCCTGGGCTTCCCTGCCCTGCCCTTTCCTGCCTTGTCATGTTTTGCCCTGGGCTTCCCTGCCCTGCCCTTTCCTGTCCCTGCCCTGCTCTGCCTGGTCATGAGCTGTGCTGTCTTGCCCTTACCCAACTTAGCAGGTGTTGGGTGATGCTGTCCTAGGGAGCTGCATGAGCAGATGTGACGCGATCACAAATGGGATGTACATGATGCAGGTACAGATCAGGCACGTCACAGGCAGTACCGTTTGTTGCTGGCGCTGTCGCCATATACCTTGAAAACAATACAGGTATGTCTTTCCCTCCAGCCTTAATTGGGATTTCTGAGCTTCTAATTGCATCCAGGAGCTTCCTTGCATCTGGTCACTCACTGTTTACGCTAGTTTGCAAGCATGTATTCAGGCATCAGGAGTTGTTTGGTTATTTAGTGTACATTAATTTCCTAGTGATGGTCTGTTGATTCCCCTGACGAGTCCCAAAGACAGGAAAGTAAAATCAAGTGATTACTTGTCACTCATGTAACACAAGCTGCAGAGCAAGCTGCAGTCTCTGAAGCAGCCGTGCCGTGGAATTTGACACTGCCGTGGCAGTCATCTGCTGCCAGTACAAGTCATCTTGAGTCTTGTGCTGTGGACTGCAGCTATCTTTTGCACTGTGGACTGCCAGGTCTTGAGAGCTGCCGTACACCAGTAGCACCCTTTGACCTGTGCAGGGTGCATTAGCTTTTCAGTTGTGCCTCTCTCATGGTCTCATTTGTTGCAGATGCAAGTCCACTGGAGGTGAACACAGCTCTCATGTCATCCGGCTCCTGGGGCATAGTGCATGAGTCAAATGCCAGCGGTCCTTTGAATGCTGGAGTACTGAACTACACCAACAACGTGCTTGTCAATACTGCTATGTTTCACGCCATAAATTTTGAGCCTCAGAGCATTCAGGTGAGTCGTGTTTCCATACCTGAGTACACCAGTTGTCTTTCAAGTGCGTATGCACACGCTGAAATGCGTTGAGAAGACGGACACCTGTACAAAATGCGTGCCCATGCAAACCAAACTGCAGTCCACAGATGCATTTTACTTCAGTCGCAAATGGAGTTTTGGCGCGTGTTTGAGTCGGCAAACACTTCTTCAGCCAAAGCTGGCTAGCCACGCAAACCATGTACATATGTGATCATCATGATGTTGTTGATTATGCAAATCATGTCATTGTCCCACACACATGGCTACACGCCACCTGCTTGGGGAAGGAGACATGCTGTCATCATATTCTCCAAGAGCTTACACTGCATGTGCTGCTTGACAGACAGCTCATGTCTCTTGCGAATATGGGGTTAATTTGCAGATCACTGGAGGAGCCAATGGGTTTGGGCCCTTCTTTGTCAATGTCACCCTAGCTCAGGTTAGCTTCGCTGAAGTCCCATGAGCTCATCACTTTGCTGCAACCGCATTCATCTCTGATATTGTTTGCCTTGCTGCCTCCTTGGTGTCAGTTTTCGCCACTTGGCAAGTGAATTTTATCAATGTGACCATATCATTGTGTGTGCCGAGCTGTATCAATTGCATGTCATATTGGATCAAATGCACAGACTCGCAGCAGTCTGTGAGTCTGTGCGTTGATGCATGAGTTCGATGTGCAGGCACCACTAGGAAGCGTAGCAGTTGCAGTAAGCTTGTCCAATTTGTCCAGGGCTACGGTTGGCCCCCAGCAACTGTTCTTCACCCCAAACAACTGGTCAGTGCCACAGCTGGTACGCACTGCAGCTGCTGTCATTCATGTACTCATTCCATCCAGCATCCCATTCATGCATGCTTCATTCATATAATAAGAACACACCTGGCCTCAGGGTCAGATACATATCAGCCCTGAGTAGCTCCCTGTACGAGGTCCTGTTTTGGCAGTCAGCGTGCCAACGGCTTCGTGGGCTGATGCGGTCTATAGTGGCTTTAAACTTGTCTCACGTCTCATTCGTTACCTGATAGCCTGGAGGGGTGCAGCCAGTTGTGACTCATCACACATCCTAGCTTGCAAGCAGGGGCAGATGTGCTTTGCGACAAGGCCAATCTAGTCAATCAGTCATGAAATCTGCGTTGTTGCATATGCTAGACTCTAAACTTACTGTTCATTCTGTCATGGACACCTTCCACTCAGCCACTAAACCACTCAACGACAACACAAACACCAACGTGAGATGCATCATGATGCAAAGTGACTGACACACTCATGCCTTGCTGTAGTTGAAGATGACCACAGCAGCTGAGGCGTACCAGTCTGTAGACAGTGACGACTTCTATATCCAGCTGGACTTGACTAGCAATGACATCAATTTCAACAATACCCACCCCCGCCTCCAGGTGAGTGTTGCCATTCAGCTCTTACAGCCTGCTGCTGGTGGTTGCATCAAGTTTTGGCATGGAAGGGTCTTGTGAGCACTTTTACATATACTACGGCTGTTGACAAGACAATGCACTGAGCAAGTAGCTGAAAAGCTGGTCAGTGCAGATAGAATCAGACAAAGGAACTTGCAATGTCAGTTTGAATCGAGAGATGGCTGAGAAGCTGTCTTGGACAGACACTTGTATTGCCTACTGATGCTCCTGATTCAGGATGCTGACATTACACATCAAGAAGCAAGACGCTCTTTCCAGATGCCTCAGAAACCACAACTGTTGCATGTACAGCCGCTTCACGGGGCTGATGCTTGCAAACAAAGTGCACTTACACTGTGCGCATGACACGTGTCATATGGCAAGGGTGACACAGTGGGGCGCCATTCTGAGCCTGCCCTGCCATGAGCAGGACAACACCCACTTCATGCATACAAACAGTGTGCCCAATGATCTGTATGTATGACAGGTGTCGGCCGGCACGAGGGACACAGTGGGCGCGTCAATGCCATGCTGTGCCTGCCTTCAACAATCGGGGCAAGATCGACTTAATGTATTCAAACAGGGGTGCACTATGGTGTGCGTGCTTGACAGGTGTCAGACAGCAAGGGGGAAACGGTGGAGTACCCCAAGGCCATTCTGAGCCTGCCCTTCAGCGACCAGGGCAACACCTACTTCTTCACAGATGACTACAACATCCCCTGTGGAAACCAGAACAGCACAGCTTCTGCAGGCAGCAAGGTCAGTGTCTGCCTTGAAACGTCACAGCTGCAATCCTCTTGACAATGTCAGACATTGCAAAGTGCTCAGCACAAGGAAATCATTGCATGCCTTGCTTGCTCTGTGTTTGTACTTGGTTTTAGCATGTCATGAAAACAGTACGCATGCCACACTGCAGCTTGCTCTGCTCACACTGCCACACTGTCTACTGTCTGCTGTCTACAGTGTCCTGTCTTGTTGGCGTTACACGCAAGATAGACAAGCACATGCAGTCAGAGGCATGCAAGCATAGTGATTCCAGCCTCAACCATTCTTCTACACCTTCTGTGTCTTGTTTCCCAGCAGCGTGCAGACTGTTGTGCGTTTTGCAAGTAACCCTTGCACAAGGTATGGTGGTGACGCATGTCCTAGTCAGGAGTTCTGCATGGTCATCATGACCAAAGCTCATAGGGGCGACCTAAGATCAATCAAGCTGACTGATTGGCATGTCTCATGTGATGCAGGACGTGGCATACTTCTTCCAGCCACATGAAGACTGCACTGTCACCATTGCCACCTGCAACTCAGCGCAGTTTGTAGATGACTTTGACACGGTGCTGTATGTGCTGGGCAATGCAACTGGGCCGGGGCTCATGGAGGTAGTGGGCTGCAACGATGATGCTTGCAGCTACCTTAGTCAGCTCCAGGTGGTGTACCTTACTACGCTTGTCTGCATTCTGGTGATATGACTTGAAGCCGGGCATGCATGTGTGCATCTGCAAATAGCCGACTGCAATTACATGATCTAAGTCTGGTGCATGCAGGTACCTCAATAAACTCCAGGCAACCTTGCTTACTTCCTTTTGGTACATTGCTTGGGGACATTGGGGTCATGTCTGTGTTTGGGCATTTGTGACGCACCAAACCAATCATGCATCCCCACAATGATGCATGCAGGCAGTGCATTTGGCTCTGGACATATTCCGTATCACAGTAAAGACACTGCCTGCAGTCTTGGAACATGCTTGGCCACCAAGTCCAGTTGCGCATCTCTGTATGATGCATGCGGCTGTCTCAGTCTCTGCGTCAGCATCACACCACAAGACAGCTTGTGTTGCATCAGGACAGTACCTGCCTATGAGTACGTCAGTAGCAGCCAGCACAGCGTCCAGCCCATGCTCGATTCCTTTTGGGTCTCAAAACAGATAGTTTACAATTCCTGAGGCCCAGGAACCTAGACCCGAGACAAAGTGACAAGTCGGCACTGATGCCTAGTTTGCCGCCTCTGTCTGTTTGAAAGGTTCTTGATGTGTGCAGGTGAACATGACAGCAGGCTCAGCGTATGCCGTTGTGGTGGATGGCTATGGCGGCAAATTTGGGCAGTACCAGATAGACATCACTGCACAGCAGGTATGAGCAGGCTCATGCCATTGCTGCAACAGGCCCCTGCTGGGTGGTCTCCAATAGTCATATCACAAAACAGGCTGTGTGCAATGTACCACAAACCTACCTTGGCAGAACATCAGCTGTTCTGCCTCTGCATACACATGCCACAGCATTTGTCTACAAAGGAGGGCAGAAGCAAAAACGCCCCTTTGTGGGGCCAGGCCTGAGTAGCACTCTTGTGATTGCCTGTTCTATTGTGCAGGGCCTTGTCCATGGCACAGCACCTCCATCAAACCTCAGCTCTGTCAATGTTCCTACCAATGATCTGGTCACTGTCAGCCCTACGGCAGCCCCAGAAGGATCCCCAACAGAAGAAGCCCCTTCTGCGGGGGCTGAAGAGTCCCCACCCACAGTCACTGTCCCAGACATTAGCACTGTTGCAACAGCGCCCACCGCTCCAGATTCCAGCCAGTCTGTAAATGCTGGCAATTTAGCGCCAGTGCCAACTCCCAGCAATGCTTCTGTCCTCAACCCAGGGACCAACGGCACAGCAGGCATCCCCAGCCCACGAGCCCAGCTCAATGGGACAACCCCCAGCAGCCCCACTCTGGCTTCGCCTCCGTTGATTTTGAATGGGTCTGTCGGGAGCAGCCCTGTGTCTCCTGCCTCTGGCGGCCTTGCTGGGACCAGCCCCTCTGGCTCTTCTTCTCCTTCTCCAGGAGGGGCCACTGCGACCACGAGCCCTTTGACGTCTTCACCGGCACTACCTTTTGTGGCTTCCCCTACATCTGCTTCTTCATCCACCTCACCTTCAACTTTCTCTCCTGCTCCAGTTCCTCTTCCTTCCTCTTCAAGTTCTTCCTCTTCAACTCTCACTCCTGTCCCTTCACCTTCTTCATCTTCCCCCTTGCCTGTGTCTGCGTTATCCCCTTCTTCTTTGCAGATCTCCTCTCCAGGGCAGGGCCTCTCCGCTGTCGCCCTGCTGGCTCAGATGATCTCTAGCCCTGGTGGCCCTGTTCCACCCTTACTCATTCCACTCACAGCACAGACAGGCTTGGCTCCTTCAGCGGAAGCTGCCATGGCACCTGCTGCAGCTGTTGCATCACCTGCCTCAGCCCTACTAGCCGCAGGTCCAAATGCACCGCCACCCCTCGCATGTCAGGCTTCAGCATGCCCTCCCTTACTTTCTTCTTCCTCTCCTTTCAACAACCCATCACCACTCATGAGCACCCCCAGTCAACCCACCACCATCACCCCCTCACCATCACCTACGACCTTGCCTGAACCTGCCCCTCAGTCATACAACACACCGTTCCCTTCTTCTCCTGCATCAACGCAGCAAACCCCAGCTCAAACTCTAGGCTCTGCGAACTCACCCCTCGCATCTTCTCCTCCTGTTTCTGCCCCTACAGAACCCCCTGCCTTATCCCCCACCCCCTCTTCAAACCCCTCCTATGGGTCTGCCAGTGTACCTGGGCCTCAGATGCTGCCTGCATCACCATTACCTTACACCATTCCGTTACCTATCTACGCCAGCTTCCCGCCAGCCCCTGGTCCAGCCCCCATGCCTGCACCCGCCCCTGCTCCTGAAGCTGCCCTAGAACCTGCTGCTGCAGCTGGTGGGGAAGCCGCCCCTTCCTCACCTTTGTTGCCAGGCATGCTGCTATCTTCACAGCCAGATGTGTTGCTATCACCATCCACATCAGCCACAACAGCATTGGCTCCAAGTGGGCCAGCAGGAACATCAGGCTTGTCAGGTGGTGGTGTTGATGCGTCAGCAGCTTCTACTGGGAAGGATGATGCAAGTGTGAGCCCTGCTGGAAACAGTGGCACAGCAGGTGGGGGTGGACTAGGAACAAGAGACATTGGAATAATGGTGGGAGTCATTGCCGCTGGTGCAGTCTTGTTAGGTATGTTCTCTTCTCTCAGGTGCTGAGATGGCCACGTATCACTCTGTGTGTCACATGCGCCTGCAGTCGATCAAGTTCAGAGTTTCTGCCTTTGGGACTCATCCAGGGAAGTCAACAGACAAGTGTCTGGGAGATCCGCGAAGTTTGAGTTAGACAAAGCTTTGTAGGTGAAATCTACATGCAGCCGAACAAAGAAGAAGTCTAGCAAAGTCAAAAGAGAAGAACTGCAGTTGGCAATTTTGTGGAAAGACTGCAGGGCAATGCCAGGAAGCAGTGTAGCACCATCACATCTTTGCAGTGCCAACAATGTGATGCCAACAATGTGATGCCAACAACAAACCCTGGATTGCACGTGCAAACGTTGTTGTCTTGCAGCGTAGCTTCTGACAGGCTGTGAAGGCCATGTATGCCTATGAGCTGTCTTGTGTGCTGTTTGTCAGCTGCTGTCGTACATTTGATGGGGTTGGTCGTGCCCTCCTTAGGGCAATTGTGACAACCCGTGTTGACAATCCTGTGGGGGTCAGCCCGATGCCCTATACCTCTGCGGGCAGCATTGGCTCTCAGATCACTGTCTTTCTCCCAAATGCCTTGCTTGCTTCAGGTGTTGGCCTATACGCCCACATGACCAGCAAACGCCGCCAGCGAACAGGCACCAAGGGCGCTGCTTGCACCAAGGAAGCTGAAGCAGAAGGTGGTCAGGCAGCTTCCAAGTCAGTCAGCAGTCAGCCATCAGTGCCTATTGCTCAGTCCAAACAGCCCTTGGGAGGGCTGTTCGAGCCCTTGGGCTGCCCCAGACTGGGAACGCCCTGCCGCCATGAGCCCCAGTCCTTCATCCATTCCCTTGCTAGCAGCACCAGAAGCAGAAGCAAGCTGTCATGCAGTCTTAGGTCATATCCTGGTGCAGCAGCAGTGTCAGCTGTGCCTGCAGTCCATGTGCAGGCAGACTCCTTTGACAGCCGGCAGCAGGCACAGCATGCACAGCAGGCCCTGCCAGGGACTTTGCTCGCCCCAGCCCCCCATTCAAATTTGATTTCATCAGCAAAGCATGGCTTAGCAGCTGGGCCAGCTTCAAGTGCTCTCCTGCCACAGCATGCTCAGCATGTTAATTTGAGTTCGCAGCATGTACAGCAGGCAGCTGATGACGCATTGTCCCAGGAAGCTGCCGCAGCAGAAGCTGTTTTTGACTCGTTTTCCAGGATGTCTAGTGCTGAAGCTCTCCAGTCACAGCTCAGGTCTGGACCAGCCACCCACTTGACTCAGCCCGCAGCTACAGCCTCAACAGCAGCCACTCAGGAAGCTGTTTGTCAGCAATCAGCTGGTCCAGAGCCTGCACAGGTAGCTGCTCAGCAGCAGCCTGCAGGCCTGGCAAAGACTGCTGCACAGCAACAGCAGCCACCTTTGCTGGCACAGCTCGGCAAGGCTAAGCTTGGGGCTGGCAGCAGCATGAAGCCACAGCAAGGTTATCCTGGGCAACAGGCAGGGCTGCTTTGTGGTAGAAACAGCAAGCCCTTATCAGAGGCGCAGGTGAGACTGCCAATGCTTGCAGACCAGTCTTTCTGCTGATGCTGTTGCAACAGTGTTAATGATAGTAATGACGCATTGTGGCTCATGATGAGCTAGGTACGCGCAGGGCAAGTCTTGTCTCTCCAGAGCATCCTGTTGTGGATTCTGTTGTGTGGCGCATGAACCAGCTGTGCAGCTGGCACTCCCCTTGTGACCATTTCCCATGGCTGCATCACTGGCAGAGAGATGTCGACTAGCTAGCTGAATAATAGTGTCATGGCATTGGCGTCTGGATTAAGTGCACTGACTACCAAAGGCAGTGCACACCTTGTTGCTACAGAAGACACTGTGGATCAGTTAGTTGTTGCTGCTGGTTCAGGTGAAGGCTCTCTCATCTCTAGAAGTTGCCAGGCAGCGCCAGTCCAACCGGGCACAGCTACATCTATGGCAGCAGCCTCAGGCGCCAGGGCCGTTGCAGAGGCCTGGACTGTTGTGCCCAAAGCCGGCAGGGCCTTTGCAGGCACCAGGGCGAATGCAACGGCCCTCAGAGCCCCTTGGCCCAGCTCTGCAGCAGGCTGATCCAGCTCAGCAAGCCAGGGCCAAGCTTGAAGCCATCAGAAGAGAGCTTGGTAACAATAATTGTCCCAAGCACACGTCATGCTTACTAAGTACATGACTCAAGCCTGTGCCATTGACAGGGTGCAGATAATTTATACTCAGTCAGAACTGCAACTGGCACAATGCAAGGAGTGATTTGCAATGCTTGAAGCAGAATTGTGCAGAAAATCATGATGTGTCCCCATCAGCTAACATGTATGACAACATTCCTGCATGGATTCTGCAACATCGTGCATGGCTTGCAAAGGATGGTGCGTATGTCAAGTGCTGACATGCGCAGCGCACTGCATAGGTGTATTGGAGAGAGCAAGGAAGTCAATGCTACAGCAGCAGCCAGGAGCTGTGGCCAACCAATTCAGGGGCAGCCAGGCACAGCCCCTCCAGCCTCAGCCCTCACCGGTTCCAGGGGCTGCTGTCAGAGCAGCCGGCCAAGCACCAGCCCCACAGAAGCCAGCCCAGCATGCAAAGCATGCCAGGCTTGCAGGCTCCAAACTCCCGCCAAGCCGTGCTGGTGCTGCAGACAATGCTGCAGCAAACGCAAGCGCTAGGACTGCCAGCGCAAGTAACAGAGCTGTTAGTGTAACTGGCAGTGCTATGAGTGTGGCGGGCTCATGTCAGGCTGCAGCGAGCTCAGGCATGACCTGGAATCCAGTCAGGCTGATGACTCCATTTGAGAAGACCAGCAACGCATCAGCAGGTAACAGCCTGACATGCATGGACTTGTGCACACCCCTGGAAATTGCTTTACTGTGTTGAAGAATAGCAAGGCCTCTGACCTGTTGGATATGCATTGTATTGCGTGCATCTGTGCAGGAGACGCTGTTGCTCTTTGCTCTTGCATCTTTGCAACAAGTGCAGACAAGCAATGTGTCTGGCTGTACACCTTGCAGCCCAATGCTACATGTGCGTTTCCCAAAGTGGCGTCACATGTCCTGTATGGGCTTCATCAGCCATCATTTTGATTCTACAGCTTCAAAGTTCGAGTTGCCCAGGGTGTCAATGTGTTTTCTCCTTGCAATGCATCATGACAAGCATTGTTGCAGGCCACCCTCTTGTCTTAGCAGCGAGGCATTTCAAGTCACATCAAATCAGATTATTTCAAACGTGATCAAACTTAAATCCAATTACAGGCAGAGAGATAGGTCAGTGCAAGTCATCACAGCAAGCTGGTGGCAAGGCCAAGCTACTCGTTGCGATGAACTGTCCATCAAAGGCTGCTGGGAATGTGCCTGCTAAGTGCATGAACATGTCCAAAAAGCCCTATTGCCTATGTGCTGCAGGTGGCATGAACAGCCAAGCAGGCAGCCGCAGTGGCTGGTCACTGCACAGCATCACATTCTCTGCTGCTGATGCTGCTGCAGCCAAAGAGTCTAGGCAGCTCACTTTGTCACAAATGACATGGTCAATGGAACACTCCAAAGGCAAATAAATGTTGCAGTGGGCGGTCAGTGGGGTAATGTGGCTTGATGATGCTAAACCAAATAGACGACTCACTACTGCAGTAGCCCTAGTAGGATAGTAATTCTGGTTGCAGCACCATATCTGAGTAAAGGCCATCTCAGCATGCGGCAACAGGATGCCAGCTGACTGATGTAGCAGGCTTGTGTGGCATGTTCTGCGCAGATGTCGCGTCTTGCGATTTTGCTTTCCCTGCCTTGCTCCCTGCTACAACTCTTTGTATCATGACCTTCTAATGCTCATGTCACAACTCTATCTAATATACTGATCACTTCCTCAGGGCGTTCCATGTAGCCAAAATGATGGCCAGGCAAGGTGTGGACTTGGGTTGGGTGAATCGAGCTTACTTTGTCTGCCATGTCCCGCCAATAGCCTGGTCGAATAGCCTGCATGACAGTTTCCTTTGCTCACTGTATTCATAACAAGAGACTGACACACATCATGAGACAACACCTGCACATATGTAAAGCAGTCCAGTACCTGCTGCATTTCAAGACTGCTACGTATTTGACAAGTAAATAAGTAGCCATAGGCTTGAGCTTAAACAGTAATAGAATAGCATATCTAGGCCATAGGAGAGGTGGTAAGACAGACTTATCTTAGTCACAGTATCATGTGTACAAGCAGTTTGCTCACCACATCATCAGTAAATAGGATGTAATGACATGGCAATATTGCGTGAGAGCTGGCAGATAGAGTGAGCTTGTCTGTCCACACTGTGATTGGCTCTGGGTGCATCTTGGCATAAAGCTGTTTTACTTCCTGGTCTGACAAATGCTGCAGTACTGCTGTTAGTAAGCATCAGCTGGTGTCTGCTCAAGATGTAGAGAATTGCAGCAGAGGCAGGCAGAGTAGATGTCGTCACAGACCACAAGAGGCGATGAGCCTGTCGTTCATACCGGGAAGAAATTCTGTTGTACTGCCTCATAGGACACCACTTCTCTAAACCAGTATCCATCAGACTTGTCAGCCTCTTGCTCTATAAGACTGAGCACCCGAGCAGGAGCTTGTTGAGCTATGCTTTGGTTGTTTTGCAAAATGTGTGCATTCATGAAGATTGCGGCAGATATCTCGTCCGGCATTTCTGCTGAGCAGAAATGGTCTGTCAGTTGTGAATGAGTTACAACCCGTCAGCGGGAAGCATACTTGTGTGTGCACGTAGTGACCTGAACTTTCGCGTGACAGTGCAAAAAACGTGCACCAAGCTGTCTTTGCCTACCTGCAGCGGCTTGCATGGTAGGCACGCCGCCATACGAGTGTGCTACGAGCACCACGTCGCTAAGCTTGTGTTGTCTGACACAGTCGGTGATCTGCAAAGCGTGATCTGCGACACCGGGCAGTTGCCCCGACTGCTTGCGCTTCCAGTGGAGGTCTACCGTATAAACGGTGTAGCCGCGTTCCAATAATCGAGCCTTGAAGTCCTCCCACGACCAGGCCCCAGAAAAGTTGCCATGCACCAACAGGAGAGGTCGCTGAGTGACCATACCGGTGGGCTTGCTGGCTTGCCGCACCAGTGCACGAGATTTCTCGTGCGCTGCAAATATGCGGCTGGGCCTGCAACCATGGCCGGAGACCACAAGCATAGTCGCGTGTGAGCATGACGTGCGTACGAGCCACGGCTGACAATAGGTCTGACCTGAGGTATTACCAAATGTGTCATCCCCTGCTTTCGCAGCTGCTGCAAAACGAATCAGAGCATGCTGCACATCGCCAGCGCGCTCTTTAAACTGGCTGTTTGCCTTGCCACGCAAGAAACCAGACAGCACGATATCATATCAAACCCACCATATATTGGGAGGATTGCCAGAAATTTCAGAGGTCATGCATCATCAATTTTTCTTCGAGCACCCACAGTGTCATGACCTGATCAGTAGTATATACGCATATCCAAAGGCGTTTCCAATGATGCAGGCCTGACATTCCTGAGACGCGCAGCAGTAATGTATCAGCCTCAGCATCTGCAATGTCAAGTGGAAGCCGGGGCTTCGCACGCTTCATGCATGAAATCCTATATATGTATGAACCCTGATGTGCTGAAGACAGCTAAGCTGTGGCACTTTCGAAATTTGTCCAAATCTGAGCTTGCTGACACGGTACACATTTGCAAGCCCCAAAGTCTGCCGAAAAAGGCCACCTCGTCAAGCTTTTCACGCACTTTGCTGCTGGGAATGTGCAGTGATCATGAGTAATGAGTCACCTGTTTATATAAGCAGCTGTGACTCCACCTGTGTTAAGCCTGGAGCACTTTGTTGCAGCTCGTGGACTAACCCGGCGGAGCACAGGGTGCTGTATTGAAGGCAATGTGCAACATTGCTGACTTGCTAGATCAATACCACGCAGACACAGGACATGAAGCTAATTTTCTTTTGTCTGGAATGGCTGAATGCTCGCAAAACAGCCATTTCAGAGCAGGGCACTGCAACTTCGCTCATGGTCGCAGCAGCCAGTGTGTGGTGGTCATGAGTGTCAAGTCTTTTACAATCTTGTAGCTGAGACTCATGACTGTGAGCTGGTCAAATGGACACCACGGTGATGCTGCGAGGAGGAATGTGAACCTCACAACTTGTTCGTTTGATACAGCATGCGTTAGCCCAGTCTGATGTGAGCCTTGTGTCGGAACCCTGGTCGGAACCTGCGCATGAATGGGCTGCGGAGCCTCGGGCTGTGCAGTGTGACCGCCACAGGCCGCCAGCTTCAAGGACTTGTTGAAGCGCACAGTGCACGGCGGTGCGATAACACTGTCATCGATTGCCCGTCTCCTGCGACAATCTGCACATCTGTCTTTTTTTGTTGCCCACACGCTGGCACAGCAGGTTGACCGATCCTCAGATCAGAGCCTGATACAACCCCTTGACCCCTTGACCGAAGGTAGCAACGTTGTCGAGCGTTCACGCAGGACGCAGCTGCATGTGTAAGGCGGATTCTTCTCGATGATAGCCTAATCCCCCCAGAATATATACCTCGGGTTCGATGCACGTTTGGCCGCAGGTGAGCACGGTCGCTTACGTAGTTATGGATCGAACAGGTGTATTAGGTGCTAGTCACCAGCGCAGCGGTTATTGTTCTGTTGCCTTCACGTTGTTGATGCCCAGCGATGTTGTTCAGCTTAGTATAGCTTAAAGTAGCTCAGCTTTGGGCGCTGCGCAGAGCACAACGTGTTCTCAGGCAGGTGACGTTCACATGTCGATTTGCAAGCAAGCGTGCACGAGAGGGGCCTGCCGTTGCACATGAAATGTTTGGATCTACAGAGTCTCCATTCTTTCTTGCCCGACTGGCCCCCTGTTTGGGAGACTCTTGAAATATCTGGTTAGGTCTACTGCAAGCAAGGCTTCTGAAGTACCAGCAACATAGCATTCGTAGTAGTGGGTGGGGTCAATCACCATCTGCAGGAACACTTTTACATGTGTAGCTTGCAACTCTATCTTTACTTGCAGGCAGCCTGCACACTTCTGCTGCTGGCTTTTGTGAGCCATGTTGGAGCTGTTGGCGAAGTTGGACAAGCGCCCAATGAGTGTTATGAAACAATGCCTACGGACCTCCCAATCACAGTCTCATATTCCAAGTCATCCACTCCAAGCATCACCACTTTCACATTTCTGGTGCGCCTCATCAAATTGTTAGCAACTGACGGCGTGATGTGCTCCATTTTCTGGTGGCACTGCTTACTGTTACGTGACAGCTACAGCATACTATGTGATATATGCGGACTGCTACAAGACGCATCAACCAAATCTGCTGCAATGCCTTTGCAGATAGTCAACATAAACAGCAGGTGGTTGGCAGCAGCAGTGTGCTGCCTTTGCAAGATTTCAGCAATCTCATTGCAAAGAGAGATATCGCTACCTGCAGGTCAATGTGCGCTTACCCACAGTAACTGCTTTCGGCATTCGGTTGAATGATGACTTGGCAGCCATGGCTGACCGCATTTCTGGAATCCCAGCAGGGCAGCTTTCACCCTCGGGACCCGCATACATCTGGAACATAACAAGCACTGGGCCACAGCAGTACATTTTTCAAGTAAACACAACAGGCCTGACAAATGGCACAGGGCCAAATGCAGCGCCAGATCTGTCAGACATATGCGCTCAGGGAATCCAGATTGCTGATGATGAAGGGAATCTGTTGTGGCAGCAACCAACTCCTGCTTCCACTTGCATGTGAGTGACCTCTTTTCCCCTGCCTGCTTCATCTTCTCCATCTATGGGCATGCAGCATGCTTTGAGCTCCCTTATCTGTCATCATCTGTCGCTTACAAAGACAGGATCAGTCACCTCTGCTGTTGTGGCATACACATTGGCAGTGATGACCAGACATGTGCTGGTCAAGACATGCGCTTGGTGCTCCTGCTTGATAAGGCATACAGCCTCATCTGCAATATTCTTGTTCCAAACAGAGATCACACAGCTTTGTCTGGCCGTGTGTGACCAGGAACACGCAAATACTAACTTGACTGCACATGTAACACCACTTTCTGGTCATGGCAAGGGGGTGATGTGATGCAGATCCTGGGTGAAGCAAGGGGACAATTGCAGCTATCAGACCATCACAGACAACCAGGGCCCTTCCCTCAGTCCTAAATTGGACCTGCCCGCATACTACTCACCTGCTCCAGTAAGCTATCGTTGCAAAGGCTCCAGTGCAGCACGTCCTGCAATGGGAACTTTGTATCATCTGTGTCTACTAACTCAACTGGCCTAGTCTACCTAAAGAGTCTACTAGCCTGCGGCCATGTATCTCAGCCCAGTGTACCACCTGGGTTCATTCTCCTACCCTGCCTGCAATATTTATGAGTATGCTCCAGTGTACATTTGCATGACTCTATCTGTGTCCACTATACTAGCTTAGTGTACCTCCTGTGTCTACTAATGTTACTTTACTTGCATGGTGTGTTGTGGCCGACCACATGTTTGAGTGCTGCACACCCAGCTCGCCAAGCTCAGGCCACAACCAAGTATTGCCAGCACCATGATAGCATCTTACTCTACTACATCTCCATGTTTGCTGCTCTTGACCTGACTCTTCTCCTCCAGCTCAGCTCTGCATGTCGCCGCATACCTTTTTCATGCTCAACCTTTCTTTGCCATGCATAGGTGCTATACTACGCACCTCCAGGAGCATACTTTGCACCACAAAGCTATGGAGGTTACTACACATATCCTCCTCTGGCTACCCCCTTCGCACCCTCTGTAACCTCCTCGAGTCCTCTGTTTGGCATCCAAACCACTCCTGCAGTGTACAGCCCTTCACCAGTGCCCTACTACTCCTCCCCTTCATCATACAGCCTCCCCTCATCTCCGGTAACCCTATTTGGTAGTCCATCAATATCTCCACAAGCAGCTGTTGACTCAGCCCTATATGCCAGAACCCCAGCTGCAACACCCTACGGTGGGGCCTATTCATCTGGGGCGTATGTGACTACTGCGTACGGCCCTGCCCTTTCGCCTAGCCCTAGCGCTAGCCCTTATTATGGAATGGCAGCAACAGGTGAACAGCTCTGTCCCGTGTTGACTATTACTTGTTTTGCAGCATTGCCACTCATTTACACGCTGATACATCCTATAAGGATTAACACCTGCACAAAATGCATGAGCAAAGTATCATGCATTCTCACATGGCTTTGAATTGAGAGCTGTCAGGGACGCAAATTAGTGTTGGAACATAGAATTTGGAACCTCTACATTCACACGGTGGCAAGAGGGTCATCAAATCCCCCACTGCATTGCACAGGCATGATGACACATCAGATGGTCATGACCCGAGAGCAGCGCATGCATATAGCGTACAGCAGTTGGGAGTATTATGCACCTTTGACGTCTAACCATATTGCAGGCGCCTATGCTCCAGCCACATACTCATCTTCATCCAGGGCCCTTCTCAGCGCCTCAGTAGCTTCAGCTCCTCTGTTTGGCGCGCGCCAAATCCTCTCCAGTGTCCCGTTCTTCAACAGATTAGTTACTCCATCAGTCATGCCATCAGTCACCCCAAATTGCACCCTGCTTGGTCAGCAGGCAGAGCCAGCATGTGTGCAGCAAAGCAATTGTAGCCACTGCTTTCAGAGCAAGCTGGAGGACATTGGCTTGGATGCTAACATTCATATGGTGAGCAGGACGATTAATCCTTACAGGCTACAATCACTCGCTTCTTGCTCACTCAAGGATTCCCCTTAGGCGG
>JAABUP010002641.1_pt1 | contig 33933 bp, 43 predicted proteins | sample 5559201 | NCBI WGS metagenome assembly JAABUP01 (sample SAMN10711887, study PRJNA513373) | rock metagenome | isolation source: Antarctica rocks | place: Antarctica
ACAGGCTACAGCATCAGGCCAGCAGTCTTGCTGATCAGCTGCAAGCTGTTTTGCAAGAGAAGCGCCATCGGAGGCGCCTCAGCTTTGACGCCGAGACTCCTGTGGACAAGACCCTCAACTACCTGCAATCTGTCATATCTGTCAGTAACAACGCTGCGCGCATTATGTTTGCACTCTTCCTCTGCTGATGTCCATGTCTGCCACAGTGGTTTTTCTGCAGTCACGCAGTAGCTGGTTTGATCTGCTTCTGGTGTGTGTCCTGGCTGTGTACCGCTCACTGCTAGTCATAAGTTGACGGTGCATCTTGAGTTGCAGGGTCAGGCACAGTCAACAGACACTGCCTTGGAGTTGTTTAACTTGCTCAGCAGCTCTGACACAAAGCTACGGCAGCCTGTTGGACTAGAGATGCAGCTGATGCAAGACATGCGCATGGATTCAGACGTGAGCAGATCAATGTTGCAGCTGCTGCAGGTATGCCACTCTGTTTCTTGACCTTGTATCTGGCTTCTATCTGCTCTTGCTGTTGCAAGATCAGCGCACTGTCCGAAATGCTCTCTGCTGCACTGCATGAACATGACTGTTGTGTGTCTCTCATTGGACCCAGGTACACCTCAGTAGGCTGTGAAGTACACCTCTGTGCTCCCAGCTGAAACATTTGTTGAAAGTCAGGGTATGAGCAGGATGTCATTGAGCCCTCTCATTGCGCTGCAGGGGGGCGGCACACGGTCTGAAATCCCGCCTTCAGAGGAAATGTCTGCGCCTCTGGTATCGACAGTGAGCACCCACAGTGCAGTGCAGTATGGACCAGTAGCCCAGTCAACCTCACTGCCAGTACATGCCTCCATGGACCAGGCTGCATCCTTCCTTCCTGTCCCAGTCACCCCTGCTCTGGAAAGAATGCTCCAGGTGGGTCTGCCTGAATTTTCCTGTGCAAACATGTGCTTGTTGGATATTGATTGGTTCTCTCTTGCATCATGGCATGTGTGCCGCATGTTTCTGGTGGTATTGCTGACATTGTTTTACTTGTTACAATATTGACAATATGTATTGCACATGTTTGTGTACAGGGTGCCACAAGGTCTGCAGCTGCTGCTGTTCTAAAACAAAATGAGAGCTGCTTTGCAAAGGTTTCTGTGCTTGCAGGATGCTGAGAACAACTGGCAATTTGACGTGTTTGCTTTTAGTGAAGCTGCCCCAAGGAGCACTCTGTGCTTACTCACCTGCCACCTTTACAAGCGAGCTGGTCTCATAGATGACTTTGGCTTGGACCCAGAGAAGCTTTGCCGCTATTTTCAAAGGATCGAGGCTGGTTACACTGCTGCCAACAATTACCACAACGGGTGAACTGATCTGTGTATGCTTGTCTTGTCTGGTAACTTTTGGCAGTGAGTATGCTGCATCTGATCACCACCGTCAAATTACTTTCTGGCCATCACCATGACGCTCAGCATCCCTTTGGCTTATGTGTAGCAGACAGCTCTGTCTTGACATGTTTGCTCTACTTTCAGTGCAATGAACACATGACAGAATTATGCCTGTTCTTTGTCAGTCACCACACACTGGTACATATCTCACTGTAGATTGCTCTTTGTGCTGCAGTATCCATGCAACAGCAGTTGTGCAGATGACTCACATGATTCTGCGCCATGGAGGTGCAGTGCCGGACGGCCCAGCCAATGCTCTTTACACGGCTTCTGCCTACTGGTCAGCTGCTGTGCATGATTTTGAGCACGGTGGCGTCAACAATGACTTTTTGATCAAGACCGCACATCCACTTGCAATCACTTACAATGACCAGTCACCACTGGAGAACCACCATCTAGCAGCTGCAACTTTGGAAAATCTGAAGCCACAGCACCTGTACACCCCGGTAAATTTTGCACCATTGTGTTGCTTTACAGCGGTATCCCTTACTTTGACATGCAAATTAATGGATGAAACAAGCTGTTGTGGGAGTGTGCCAATGCATTGCTTGCATCTTCCAAGGTACAGGCAGTGCCTGTTTTTGGCATGGGCTGCATGTCATTGTTTTGCTGCCATCTGAATGCATATAATCTGGGCAATCTAAACCTTGCATTTTCACAGAGCACTGAAAAGTCTGTTGCAGGTGGCCCTACTGCGCTCTGAAGAGTTCATGCTCTTCCGTCAAAACAACACAAGCATGGTCCTAGGCACAGACATGAAGAAACATTTTGACATTATGTCCAGATTCCAGGTATGTTTTTGCTCTTTCGCAGATTGACTTTGCTTTCTCTTGGCGCTCGTCAGTTTGCAACAATGCTTTAGGTATGGCAGGCTCTGTGCTGGGAGTCAGTCCACGATTTGTCGTGCACACATGTTGCACTGGGATGCAAACTGTTGAGCTGCATGGGACCCCATTGTAGGCTTGTCAGGTGTGGTAACATGGAATAAAGGATTAGCTAATGAGGAGTAAGGAATGTTGGTTGTTCTGAATTACCAAGCATGTGTCTTCATGTGCAGACCACCTTTCAGCGTGGAAACAACAGCAGCGTGGACCCTGGGGCAGCCAATGGGAATCTCGATTTAGCAGGGCTCAAAGCAGAGGACAAGACACTGGTGCATCAGGTGCAAATAAAGCCAAGTTGCGTCTGTACACCAGCATTAGCATGTCTGCATATTTGCCCCAGGCTTCCAAATATAAGTGCCTTCCATTGTTGTATTGCATGTGCCCAGCATTTCATGCAAAGATGGAGTGATTGTGCAGATGCTGCTGAAGTGTGCAGACATAGGTCATCTTGCAGCAGCTCCTGCCAATCACAGGTGTTGGGCTTTGTGTCTGGAGGAGGAATTCTTTCAACAGGTGACTGTTCACCTGGCTCATGGCGCATCCATTTGTACAGCATTATGCCAGCTGACCTGCAAATCATCAATCAACCAGTTATCTGACTTTTATTGATCATGGTTCACAGCATGTGTGTGAAGCCATCATGTTGTTCTAAACAAGTTGGACATTACACACTTTACTTGTTGTCAGGCATGGGCTGCAGCCATAAGGAAATGCCAACCAGCACGTGCACGCCTGTGTTGAGCTGTTGCATGTGTTCTGAGCCAGGGAGACAAGGAGAAAGCTGTAGGTTTGCCCGTTAGTCCTCTCATGGACAGAACTTTGAAGGGTGGCCTCACTCGGTCTCAGGTAGGATACATCTTAGCTAGGTTGCCCTTGCATTGAATTGCAAAACATTCCACTGCCTATGGGCATTGCAGGAGCTGCTGTTGCCCTTGTGTAATGACTACTTGCATATCGCGCTGGTCATTGATGTACTACTCAGGCTGCACAAATATGCAGCATCTGCCTCAGAGCAATGACTTGTACACAGGTCGGCTTCTTCAACATTGTGGGATTACCGCTATTCAGAGCAATGGTTGGCCTGTTCCCTAACGCACAGCCCATGCTGGATGGTGCGCTTGTCAATTACCATGAATGGGAGAAGGCTGCCAGTGCAACAACCAAGGTCCCTTGAGAGATCAGACAACATTTTGCTTTGTGTTGACCATAGGACTGACACTGTGCACGCTTTATGTACTTGTCTGGCAAACGAACTGCACCAGACATGAACTGCTATGGGAGGTTTTGGCCTACAATCAGCAGCACTTTGAACAACTACATTTAGATGATCAGGATGTGCAACAGTTATGTATTAGTGAATCTGTCTGCTCTCTGCTTATGTACTGTAGCATTCTTGCACTAGCTGCACATCGTGCATAATTACTGGACAGAGTGTCGGTCCATGTATGCATTCTGCATTGGTCATGATCACAGATGCTGCATGGCAAGTGCAGACATCTAGATTGTTTACGAAACAATGGCAGCGAAGCCATGCATGCAACAAGCATGCTGCCCGTAGGCAGAAAGAAGTAGCCAAGACAGATCTAGCAGTCGAAGCTGTATGATGTGCTTGCTTGAAAGTAGAGTGCTGCAGCTAATGGTAACATGCATGACGAGCTGCACGGAATCCGTGCCACGGAGTCCCGTAATGAGAGGAGCCTCAAGCTCGCTGTGATCCTTCCCGATGCTGTACAAGCAGCTGTACAAGTACCCTCTTGATCGAAGCATATAAAAGGTTTAGCGCAGGAATTTGTTTACGCTGCTCGGCGAGCAAGCCTTATGTCTTTCGCTGCGCCTATGCCCTGACACAACCAGTTGTAACTGTGCCGACATAGCGTTGACCGCGTCGTCAAGCTGAATTTTAGGAACGCTGGTTGAGACCAGACAGTGATCCACCGCTCCTCCACGCGAAATAATGCCAGTGGACGCAGTCTTCTGTGACCAATCTGGCAAGGAGTTCAACGAGTTTATCCCAGTAGACCTCGTGCTGGGCCCGTACGTGAGAGATCTGCAGGCTGCCGCTGACGCCCACTGCAGCAAAGCAGAAGGTAAGGCTGCTGTTTGCAATGTCTTCACTCGGAAGGCGGATGAAGCCAGTCGCTCAATTTTGGTGTTAGGTTTGCAAGCCAGCAGCAACAGATCGTCGCTTGGGGATGAGCGAGCTAGCTCAGGTCAGTCCGTCACCGAGCCAATCAGCGCACCACAAGGTGAGGGTCCTCGAGCCATGCTTTCAGATTAGGCTTCAGCCATGGTGTAGTATGTACAACAGACCAGAGTCTTGCTCAGGTCCTTCCAAGCTTCCAAGGTGGAAGACGCGGACAGCAGAGCAGTATGTTGCTCATAGACGCAATCAACACAAGTACAGGTAACGCAGCAAGCTTGACATATGTGTACTGTTACGCCAGCTCAGCAGCTTAAGGACAACAAGGTGCCTTGCAAAGTCAGGCACTACATTCGTGTAGCAACAACAGATGTGTGCTGTCTACTCTGCAGAGAACGTGAAAAGCAACGGCTTCATGAACTATCAAGCACACTGCAAGACTTGTCTTTGAGGATGCAAGAGCAAGCAATACAAGATGCGGAGACTGAGTTGTTGGAGAAAGAGGCAGAGCAGCTGCAGCAGCTGTCGCGTGAGCTGGATGCAGAGCTTGCTGCCTTCCAGAAGAGAATCAATGTTCCGTCCGATTGTGTATCCAGCAGACTTGATTCACCGCCATCTTCTTTGCCAACACAGTCATCAGGAGAAACCAGTCAAGGCAGCCTGCAGTCCAGCACCATCCCTTGCAGCCTGGCAGACACTTCTCATCAGCATCACACAATGTATGAAGCCTATGAATATCTGGTAAGCTTTGCCTCATCAGCACAATGCTGTCATTTTGCTTCAGCACACAGTCAGTGAGACACATACTGATACTGCATGGAAAGGGTCTGCCATAGCAGTCTTGACATGCAGCGGCCTGCCATGTTTTTTTGTCTACTGCTGACTGGTTTTGCTTCATTGAATGCTGCAGGTCAATGAGATAAAAGACTTCATGCACAGCCTAGGTTATTGGCCTATACCCATGACCGGTGACGTTCCGGATGTCTCGGCTGAAACAGCCAGCCATATACACAAGCTGATGAAGGACTTGATGACAGTGTGCATGGAGATGTGCAGGCTCTCTAATTCCATGCGCCAGGATGTCAGATCTTACTTGACTGCAACAGCTGAAGAGTGAGTCAGTCCTAGTCGTTGGATGGGCGTCTCAAAGTGCCGTGTATCCACAGCTGCCCATCATGCACGCAGACATGCATCAACATATGCCATGTTTCAAAAGATAGCTTTAGTCAGCATCACCTGTGTTGCTGGCTGAACTCAACAGACCATGGCACATTACACTTTGCAGAAGGTACAACTTCCTGTTGTGCAGGCTGGATAAACCTGAGCTGTGCTCAAAGCCGAACACATTCAGTGCAATTGTGGACAAGCTACAATTGTCTCAAGCCCAGCGAGCAGAAATGCTGCGATTGCGCAAGTTGTGGCGAGACTACCTAGTTGGGTATGTTTTGTGCTGTACTGAAATGTACCAGCAGCGCAAAGGAAGCTGCATTGAGCATTATGTGCACAGCAAGTGAGCTTTCCAACCCGCTTGGTAGCTTTGCCTGCAAGCAGGACATACCTATTTTGCCTGCAATGCACCAGTTTTGGTGCATGACAATGTGCTGACAGCTGTATGTTGCACTGCTCTCATGGGCATTTCAGTTGTAAATATTTGTTCCCAAAGGGGTTGTGAGACTTGTATGTAGCAAAAGCTCATGACTGTTGTGCTCATAGAGTGTATGATGAGCGGCAGCAGCTGAACCAGCAGATATTGGCGCAACTCACCAGCAATGCTGCTGCAATGGAGTTAACAGACAGGCTATGGCAGAAGCAGGAGTACATCACGCCCCATTCACGTGCCAACATTGTGCATGCTGACAAGCACCAGCAGCCTCCCACGCAGCCTGTGGGGCACGCCATCCCCATCAAGCAGGAGGAGCAAGCAGCTGTGGCCATGGATGCGTCCCCTCAACAAGACCTATCTGCATTGATTGCCAAGCTGGAGCAAAACTTGGAAAAGGAATTGCGGCATATCAGCGAACAGGACTATATCACAGTGGCAAAGACGCTGAAGCCTGTGCAGGTACACTTACTCATGTCACTCTGAGACCTGCATTTCAGGCTGGCAGTACAGTTTCTCAGTTTTCAAAGGAAGTGCTTCCTGTTGGCAATGACACCATTTCAGGTGAATGTTGGTTTGCTTGTTCTGCAGGCGTCTTGGTTCATCATCCTTGCGTACCCTGAACACTGTGATTGTTTGGCCTTGCTCAACGCAATTCAGAGGCAAGAGGACCAAGCAGCACATCATGACCACAAGTAGATGGTCTCAGATGCAGTATTTCAGTGTGACTTTGTCCAAGCCAGTCTAGGGTGCTTGCCTGCTGTGGGCAAGCAACTTTGGGTTCCCCTGTAGTGGCTGTTGTCGTTGGGTCTAATAACAGAACAGCAACGTTTTTCATCAAAGCAGTACTGTTTTCTGTTTGTATGCTGTATTTTTACACCCTGCTTTCTTGACGTATAAAGTGAACGACAGTGACTGTGCATTTGGTATTCTGTTCTCAGTGTGTGAGGTGATTGTCAGTGTTAGTATGTGGTCAGTAGGAGAGCTCCTGGTGTTCTGCTTGTTCTGAAGCTTTCTTATGTCAAGCTGAAAAACGTTCTGATTGGTTCATGATTGGGCTAGTGGTCACATGCGTGGATTCAAGTTTCGGTGCACATGCCTTTGTTTCAGTCGTTGACCTGATACCAGGCCTGTTTGTGGTTTGGTGACTCCTGTGCTGTCAGTACGTACTATATATGTACCTCGGGGGTCAGAAAGGACATGAAGGCCTTAGGTTCTAATAATACCAGGTGTTTGAAAGCATCTAACGCTGGCAAGATGACGTGGTGGGTTTGCAGTGCTACTGTTTGCAGCTGTTTCATTTCAAGCACATAGGTTTGCAGCCAAGTTCCAGCGCAGTCCATTTTGTCTGCTCATAACATACATCAATGCACATTTCATCAGTCAATTGTGCTCATCTCACGTTGACACGGTGGCCACTTGGGAACTGCTGCTCCAGTACTACAACTGAGAGATTTCCACAGTACAATTAAAGGCCGTAGCAGCACTAGTGTGTGCAGGAGCAGTGAAGGCATTTTACACTCATGTGCTGTAAGTAATATCAGGTTGCACTGGCCTCTGCAGTGCAAAAGAAGCCTTGCTGCGTTCAGAAAGACGAGCAATTTCATGCTTCATGAGCTGTATGTCAGCCTGCTGCTGATGTGAAATCTCCCTCAACACATGCACAGCGTGTGATTGACGCATTGAAGCATCCAAGCGCTCCCTCTCATCACCTGCATGCAAATTGGAGGCCATGAACCCTGTCACACAAGCAGCATGATGCACCATTCAAGACCTGCCTTAAACGCAAAGCAGGGTGTGCAATGCTTACATGATGTTACCTGTGCTGCATTTGTGCTGTACTGAGTGCCTTGCCATAACTTATCATGTTTGGTTGGTCAGGACATACGGCCGTGCTCCAAAACAGGTGCTCCACTAGATGCTGCTAACGATGCGTTGTGTTGCCCCATCACATTCTTGCACAGAAGGAGCACCCTCACCAGCTCGGTCTTTGATGGGCTCATGTATCTTGGTGAGTGCTGCCACCTCATCTGCCAGCAGGTTCTTCACAGCGCTCTGCTCAGCGTTCTCTTGGCCCCTCTTGGCAACAGCCCTCTCCAGTGCCAGCTCCCTCTCGTACACAATGGCCAGGCCCGCTTGCTGCCTAGCCTGCTGCTTCTGTATCAAAGCTGCAGTGGTCTCCTTCTTCACCAGCACCTTGCCACCTCCTGCATGATGGTCAATATCACACCCTTCATAAAGCTGCTGTCAGCCATTTGCGGTCACCAAAAGGGCTGCAATGCAGGAGCAAGAAGCAACCCAGGCCTTCCCAATTTGTCTGATTTCTATCTGCTGGAGTGCATAGAGTATCTGACTGCTTGATGCTGAGAAGATTAAGCCACAGGGCACCCATAGAACCAAAAGATGGTTCTGACAGATCAACCACACATATACCACAAACCAAAGCAGAAGCTGATTAGGCAGGATGCCAACAGGGACAGACCTGAGTTGCGGTAAGGGCTGTCATGTGACAGGTGAAGCAGATGAACATCCTGCAGGTGGGCTTGTTCTGCCTGAATCTGCAAGGAAAGGTGTTGCTGCTCCCAGTGAGCAACTAGAGATTGCCTTTCGGCAGTCCACACTGCCTTTTGCTGTGCCAGCTTGGCTTGGCCATCAGTCAGAATGAGACTGTTCAGGAGAGCCACCTCTTGCCTGCAACAGGATGCACTCCACATCAGCTGTTGCCTCCATTCCAGAACTACATGCCCAGTGTGGGTTAGAGTGATGCTGGACACTCATCAGATTTGCATGCACAGCTGGGCATACTTCGTGTAGAGGACCTGAACAGATGTGATGACAAGCACATCATGAGCAAAGAAGGTCTTTGCCATCGCAGCACGCTCAAGGGCAAAAACGGCCAACACATGATGTTGAGTAGCAAGAAAGCCTGCTACTGAATAAAGAGACACACCTGTCCATGAGGAGCATGTCAGACTGGTCAGTGAGGGGGTGACTGTCAGCGGCCTCTACCTGCCCCGCCTGCAGGCTGAAGCGCACCTGCAGGTCTGACTGGTAATGCCTCAACTCATTGCTCCACTCACCCTCCGCCTGCAGCAACGCTCCAGTTTAGCAAACGGCAGGTCAGGAAGTCGCCTACATACTGCACTTGTGGTGCCAACATGCTGCAGCTTACAGCAAGCAGGCCAGTGGCAAGCAACTGACTATTTGTCGCACACCACATTCACCTGTGCTTTCAAGCCAGGAGATCTGACATCAGAACTGGCTCCACCCCAGTAACTGCATGACTAAACAGCTCAAGCCAGCCGGCGCAGTGTAGTTGTGCCATGGTATCATGCCGTGTACAAGAGCACAGAGAGTTGGGCAGAGCATTCAGTTCTATGACAGGTCAACTCAGGTTTAGACAGGGGTCATTGCTACATTGGTGGTCAACTTTCTCTTTTAGGATTTGAAACAGGCTCTTGTTACAGCTACATTATGCTTGTGGCTGACAGGCAAACATGACAGCATTGCACCTGCTCAGCAGCTTCCAGCTGAGAGACCAGGCAAGCCTGCTCGTCTTGCAGCACCAGCAGCTGGTCAGACAGCAGCTGCACAGTGTTGCCCAGCTGGGCTGCATCGCTCTCCAGAGAGACCCTGGCATCCCTGAGGGCCACCAGGCGAGCCCAGTGCTCAGGCTTGCAAAGCCTAGGCATGTCCTCACTCCCCAACAGGCCTCCTGACAGTGCCTCGGGATCTGCGTACATTTTCATTTTATACCTAACAGTCTGGGGTGTGGAGCCAGTTGTGACTCATCAGACATCCTGGCTTGAAAGCACAGGTGTATGTGGTGTGCGACAAAAACAAGCTGGTGGGAGTTCTGTTTGAAAAAGAGCCTGATGTCCCATTGTTGGTAGTCTGGGCCAAATAACAAAAAGTGCTGACCCCTATAATGATGCTGCCAAAAGGGCAGTAAAGAAGGAGATCATGCCAGCCTTACACTCCAGTTTCTACTGTGTGATCTACAGAGTGAGAGAACAGTACTGAAGCCAATGCCCGGCACACACAATGTAGCTCAACTCAAGCTGTCACAGCAACCTGCAAGTACAGGGTTATTGACTGCAGCATGCTTTAGCCGTGCAACAGGGGAAAGGCAGCGTACGCAAATAAAGTGTGCGCACCTGATGGTACAGCAGGCATGTCTGTGAAGGCCTTCAGGACGAGCTCTGTGGCGAAGGGGTTGCAAGCTGCAGATAAGAGGGATGAAGGAGGGATGCCAAGAGGGCCCAGTTCCTTCAACTCCAGAAGGGCCTCCTCTGCTTCTATCATCTTTGGCTTCAAGCTGCTGTTCCTGCTCATCACCAGCACATACAACATGAGCAGGGGCTCAGAGACTGTCTTCAAGTTGCACCTCAGAAAACGACAACCAGCCAGTATATGAACTTGAAGCAAAGCATGGGCAGCAGCATGGTGCTCAGGCACCCTCAGCTTGGGCACACCTGTCTCATTCAATAGCATCTAGCATTTACAGCTGCCTCATCAGCTGTACCCGTGCCAGAATGTATGCTTCACAGCATGCGGTCTGATGAAAGGTGTACGGCCATCAGAGCAAAGGCGCACCTGCTAGTGGAAGTTGGCAGGACGCTGAGCCTGTGGCCTGGAGACTTGGGAGTTGGACACATAGAAGGGGAGCGTGACAGGCGGCCGGGTGTGGTGAAGCCAGATGGAGGCACAAGAGAGGCCCTGGAGGGGGACCTGGGTGAGGGTACAGGGGAGGGCTGATGGCTCAGGCTGACATGCTTTGAGGGGGTGGCATCTGTGCCAGGCTGCCCTGACTGAGATGCAGCTCTGCGCTCATGCAAGATCCTTTGCACAAAGGGCACCCTGCAGGCAAGAGAGAGATAGCAACATGACCCATTGACAACTTTGTGTTGCTCAGGCCATCCTGCCATGACAAGTAACTGATGACAGAGAAGCCCTAAATGGCTGGCGTGTTTGTACATGTGCACACAATGAGGAGGGCTTATGGGCATGCAAGGTCCCTGATTGCACAGCCATGGGCCCAGCACATGTACAGCTGCTGGCTTGGCAGGGTTAAGTCATAGCACACAGCGCACAGGCAGTGCATGCAGCCACAGAGACACAGCAAGCAATGGGCACACACAAAAGGTGTGCTCCTGAAGTCCTTTGTACACATCCATCAGTAAAGAACAGACACAGACAAGAAACAGCCAAGCTACATCCACAGAATGTCGATACTGGGCAGCAGCTCTAACGCCACAGCAGTGCTTTGGAGTGCCTGATGCTGACTGTAAACAAGTCAAGCATGGTCTCACCCTAGCACAGGCGCCTGCAGCTGCTGTTCCTGAGGCGAAGGAGAAGAGGTGGTGGTCAGCATCTGGTCCAGTTCAGCCATTCTGAAGTCAGCCTGGTAGGTGTAACCTCGGGTGCGGTCCTGATACAGCTGCAGCAGGTCTGAGTAATAGGGCAGGGGCCCCAGCTCACGCTTGAAGGCCTTGTCCACGGCACGGCCCTGGGGCTGGACTTCCTCCAAGTGCCCCTGGGCCCTGCAAGGTATCACAGCATGTGAGCTTCTGGTTTATATTTAGGGTTGTGCCTAAGTTCAGATTATGCCTAGTTCTGTGTCAGACCTGCAACGGCAGTCTCAAGCTGTCTGAGTGTACCCACATTCATCATGCTGAGTGCAAGATTGGCGATATGCTGAGCAGGCAAGATCAGTGTCCTTACTTGATGAGTGCGGAGGAGACATCAGACACCATGGTCTGCTTGGCATCTAGATCCTTATGCACCCTGCTCAGCTGCTGAGCCACCTTCTCCAGCTCAGCATGCAAGTACTGCTGCTGCTCAAAGAAAGCTGCCAATGAGATCTGCTGCAGCTCGACCGTAGTCATCTCTGACTCAGTTGAGTTGCGAGCCATCTGGAGTTCAATGAGGGTGTCGTCAAAGGCAAAGCAGGCTTCACCAATTTGAAGCCGGAGAGTTTTGAGTTCGGTCTCCAAAGCAGCTCTGTGGCGTTGCTGCTGCTGCATCCAGTCCTGCATGTGTAAGAATCAAAACAACAATCAGTCAATGCATGATCACTGCAATCACCTTTCAGCAGCTGACGCACTTGTACAGCAAGGTACAACTGCTCAGAGCTGCGTTCAGGTGAACCAGTTGTTGTGAAACATACAGCAGCATGTATGCATGTTGGCCTTATTACTGCCAAGAGCCATTGGCACACTCATGTATGGTTTGCTCATCTTTGGAGTGTTCCCAACCATCGACATCGAGTTGCAATCAACAGCTGGTCAACCTTTACCGAAAGACAACTGAGCTGAACCTTCTTGTCATGCTCCTTCAGAGCAGCGCGCTGCTGCGGAGTCAGCACTGAGTCTGGCAGATCCATCCAGGGCTGCCTGGCCAGCTCCAAGGGCACAACCTGGGCCTGCCCCAAACCCCCTTGCTCCCCTCCCTGATCCCCAAGCATCTGCCGTACCCCTCTCAAAGCCAGCCCTTTCTGAGAATGGGAGGCGCTGGCGGCTGCAGCCTGCTGCTCTGCTTGCTGCTGCTTGAGCTGGTCTGGGCTGACCCACCTGTCAGCTTTCACCTCAAGGTCATCAATTGTCAGCAAACCATCAGGAGCAGGATCCTCCTGCAAAGCATGGCAGGCACATCACCCGGCAGTACATGAAGCATAGGAAGCAGCTTTGACATGTGCTTGCCCAGCTGTCCAGCCCAAGAGGAGTCAGTCGCTCAGCATTCATCCAAAACTTTGCTCAGGAACTCACTTGTCTCATCTTCAGCTTAAGTTTGTGCAGTTTAAGTGGCATGTTAACATTCTGCATTGCTTATGACAGTCGTATCCAGTATCCAATTATGTGCTTAATGACTCCCCTATTTGTTTCAATTATTGTTGTTTTCATGCATGGTGACAACTTCCTGACAATGATTCATGTTTGTCTATATCATTCTCTGTCTGTTTATCTTTTTGAGAGGCTGCAATTAGTTGAATGGCCTAGCTGGCTCAATGGCTGTCCTGGACTGACTGACTGACACATCCCATGCACAAAAGGGCTTGATGCTTTGTAGCTAGCTAGATAGGAATCTGCTGTGCTGGAAGCACTGCCAAGGCATTTACCCTTCGTTAAGTAAGCATGCGCTACTTAACATGTTGGACACAAAAGTTGATGGACCCAAGGTTCTTCATAAGTGCTGAAATTACTGGCAGGCACTGAACTACACAGCAGCAGCTTTATACACAGACACAGAGTCTCAGCTCACCAGTGTTTCAGAGGTTGCAACAGCTTGTGAGTGCAAGCCCAGCTCACGGTCAATATTTGTGATCCTGGCAAGCCTCTCATCCAGTGAGGCAATGAGGTCTTTCTTGGCTGCCTGAGTCATCTCAAATTGCTGGTTGAAGGCCTCTCTTATAAGGCGCGCCTCATGCTGCAGCAGCACTGCCTGGCTGATCTGGCGCGCTGGTGTGTGAAGCTCCATGCTGCCGTACAAAATCCCACTTCTCCCCCTTTAACACACACTCTAGTGTTTCAATGTAATGCGAGTTGTGAGTTGAGGTGCAAATTTGGGCTGTGGTTTGAAGCAGCATTCCTGTACAAGTACTGTGACGCAAACTAACATTTTACGCTGTGCTGAATGTCACCCACCAATTGGGCTGTCACCAAAAGCGTTGAGAGTCTGTCAGTCACCCATGCGCCAAAATGTTATGGTATGCTGTGATACATAACAGGTACTTGTCGGCAGGAGGAAACACTCAACATGGCAAGGAAGACAAGCAGTAAGCTGCAAGCGTGCCTGTCACAGTCTTCATGCAGGCTGCCTGGGCCTGCAGCACTGCCAGTGATGCTTCTGCTGAGGTCTCCTGTGCTGCTGAACATGCTCTGCTTTCTGCTGGTGTCACCTGTAGTATGATGCAAAGTTTGCTTTTTAATGCTTGCTTGCTGTGCATGGTAGTTTGCTTGGAACATGACACCCTGCACATCAGACAGAGTCTGCCTGTATGGCCACAAATGCTCACCAGCAATGACACCTGCTGAGATGGCACATGTTAGTGGAGGTATATTGCAAAAAGCATGCACGTTTTAGAAGAGGAGCTCTCTTCAATCCCAAAACGCCCACGTTAATTCAGAAATGTCATCCCTACACTGGAACTCTAAACTCAGAAACGCATGGGGACAGTAAAAACGCGTTTCAACATGGTGGACATGATCTTAGAACACCACCTGCATTGCTTGCATCTGTTGTTGCAGTCTGAAGGCTCGAAGTGCCACTTGGGCCGAGGCTTCCCATTGCATCCCTTGCCTGCCAGTCATTCAGCTCCACTTGCCGCAGATGCTGGACCTGCATACTAAGCCCAATGGGTCAACCACCAAACTTGCATCACCAGGGCAAGCAAAAGGCGCATGCCATGTAACAAGCTGTGTGTGATGAGAGCTGTACTGAAGTAGATGGGCTGTAGGTGGGAAATTTAGTAGTGTTGAGAATGGTGGCCTGGTATTTGGCTGCATAACCAGCATCTAGCAGGCACTGGGTGGTAGGGTAGAATCACATGAAAGATCTTCTCACTCGGGCAGCTTGGTATCCTATTTGGTTTCTCACAAAACTGCCGCAAGAAAGTGTAGTCCTTTCTGTTATCTTTTACATACTTGATACATACTAAGCAACATACTGCATGTGACTCTTTGACAGCTGCAAGACCAGACAGACATGCATGCCGCAAGATGACAGCACTGATGCACTGCTCTGCTTTTGTGCCCTGCAAGGCTATACAGGCCTATCTGTGCTCACTATGAGGCAGACGGGTCCTTTTCTTTGCATACAGAGTGCATGCAGCCAGTACAAAAAGGTTTCTCACTTGCTGCAGCCTCCTTGCTTCTTCTGCAGACAGCTTGCTGATGGGCATGTTTTGCACAGGGCCCAGGCTCCAGATGGTGAAGCGAGTCACCGTCTCATCTGAAGGCTCAAACTCTCCCAGTCCTGTGGTGAGACAAGTCTGGCTGACCGGCATGATCACAGCCTGAGGTGTGGCCATTGTGTCCCAGCATGCTGCCTTGATGCGAGCTGCCTTGACTTCATTTGTCAGCTGCTCATGCTGCAGAGCATGGCGTAACGCACTGACATTGGCTCTGCCCTTGCTCAACAGCTGATCCCTGCATGCTGCACAAGCCCTGTTGCCGGGACACCTGGCGCCTCCTGATTAGTTAGCCACTTGGAGCAAGTCATGCTTGCTGCAGCTGCCAAAAAAGCTACTCAGACAGCTGTGGCGCCATGATGAGTGCAAAGTGATCAAAACAGCATGCTGCTGACAGTATGGTGGCATCTGAGAGCAGGGTCGATGCATGCAGCAGCTTGAACTTGGCTGAATTGGGATGTGCTGGAGTCTTGAAAGTCATGCATACACGCATCCCTGTGGCGCAAGGCAGTAGCATGTCAGTGAAAACAAGGGCACAGCAAGTTTGTCACCTAAGAGCTGTGTTGAGGGTGAGTGCCTGAGGAGACAGCTGCAGCTCAGGCTCAAGACTGCTGTTCAGCTGCACTGCTGTCTCCATGCGAGTTTTCAGACTGTGCAGCTGCTGTCGCAAGGCAATCTGTTCTTCTTGGGCCACTTGTGGCACCATGGCCGGCTCAGCACCTCCACTGACCTGCCTGTAATGCACAAAAGAACACAGTCAAGATACAGCTGGTATAGCTCAGGTTGCAGCAGGGTTGGCAGTGCAGCGCAGACTTTTGGTACAATGCTTGCCAGTCACGAGCAGGTGGAGCGGCGACAAGGGCACAAAGCAGCACACAGCTGATCCACACAACACAGAAAATAAGCATGTACATCTGTAGACGGCACATATACGTCAGCTGTGTGCATGCTGCACAAACACCATCATGAGACTGCTGTTTTGGCAGCATTAGCAGTGCTGTCGCCAAGAAGTGTGATTGCAGACGCCTGTAATAAGCTGCTTGCAACAATCGGCAGAAAGTGACCTGTCAACAACACCATGGGCTTCAAGTAGTTCCCAGCTTGCAGGGGTGGCCAGGCTCTGGTGAGGAGGCAGCAATCGCATGGCACAGGGGCTTTTCCTGCCACTAGGCGACAGGCTGATGACGCCGCTGGAGCTGCCACAAGCTACCAGACCATCTTGACTACATGCAATGGCTGATATGCCACCTGCACTCAGTGTTGTTGCTGACATCTCCTATCCATCCTTTGTCAGGTGTGCTTAGTCCAGCATGCCAGCAAGCTTTCATACACTGTGTGAGCTGCACAATATGGCATGTCACCTTAGCAGGCACATTCTCATGTAAACACAATGCTACATTCAGCAATACTTACAAATGTGCAGAACTGTAACACGCCACAACCTTCAACTACTTTGAAGTTACAAAACTCAAGTGCTTGCACCACAAACTTTCTACATGTGCAGTTGCACACTGGCTCACTGTGCAGCACAAGCAGGGGGGATGGAACACCTGTCTGGCTTGGGTGCAAGATGAGGCGGGCATCCTGGTGCAGAGATTCAGCATCCAGAAGGTAGCAGCAGCCGTCAGAGGCAGCAGCAAGCAGGCGGCCCAGCTTGTCAATCAGCAGGGCCCTGCAGCCCTTCTGCATAGGGAAGCCTCTCTCCGGGCTCAGCAGTGGCAACACCTGCATCAGGGCAAGTGCTGTTTCTCAGCAGGATTCAGATGGCAGTCAGATTTGACTGCCGGGTGCGTGTGATGTGCCATGATGCAGGACCTTGTGAGCAGTTGCATGCCAAACAATGCCTCATGATGCCCTGCAGTGCACACTGCCCCCTTTGAAACTCAGTTCCGGGCTGCTGCCTCTGGACGCTCCCGTTACAATTGCTGAAAAGCGTAAACTTTGAGCAGCACAGTAATGCTTATCTGCCCTTGGTCAAAGCACTTCCGGCATGTGCTGCAAATCCACAGATCATCTGGCACGGCATTGTCCAATGCTGGCTGTAGCTTGTCCAGGATAGTCTGTACAACCTGCAAATCACAGCAAAGAATGAGGGTGATCTACAGCTGTGAATAGCAACAAACACCAACTTGCTTAGCAAGGGGGGGACGCTTACCGGCAAGGTGGTGGTGCGTGCCTTGGTACTCGGAGTCTTGTACAAAGCCTTGCAGCAGCTGGTGCACACACAATCTGGGCCATTAGCAAAGTCTCCGGAGACAGACATCTTTGGAGACTTTGCTAAAGGCCCAGATTGTGTATGCACCAGCTGTTGCAAGGCTTTGTACAAGAATCAGGGTACCAAGCCACGTGCCACCTTGTCGGTAAGCGTGCCCACTTGCTAAGTAAAGTCGGTGTTTGCTGCCATTCACAGCTGCAGACCACCCTCACGCTGTGCTGTGATTTGCAGATTGTACAGACTATCCTGGATACGCTACAGCCAGCAGTGGACAATGTTGTGCCGGAGGATCTGTGGAAGTATTTTGGCAATGGTATGCATAACTGAGCTGCTCATTTCCACATTGCAATTCACACGCTGATGTTTCAAATCAGACTACGATTTGCAAGCTTTGATTAGATTTGCATCAACGTGTCTGAGGTTTGCATGGATTGGCAGAAGCATGCTAAGAGCAGCATGCAACTGAGGTCCACAGCAAAGGTCAATGAGCAGTACTGCAGGGGAAATCAGACGCACCTTCGCCTGTGCAGCAGGCATTGTAGTTGGCACAACCAGTTTGTACTTGTGTAAGCTCTTGTCCTGAAGGGCCGCATACATGTACACACACCCAGTGCTTGATCTCACACTGTCTGCTGAAGTCAAGTGAAGAGTGGCTGGGGCAGATTGCAGCCTCCACAAGGGCTGCTGCTCCCAAGCCCCTCCACGAGTGCAGCCAGCTGCAGCGGCCATGACCTACACAGGCAGTGGTGCTCTTTCAAGACCACATTCATCATGTGCCACTTCACTGTGACAACATATTGCAGGACATAAACAGTCATTTCACAATCAGGGGTGCACAGCTACGTTGCAAGAGTGAACTAGCAGATGCCATGTCCAAGCTGGAGGTCTCGTGTGTGATGCATATTTGAAATCAGCTTTGCATTCAAACAGCACATCTCACATTAGGTCTGCTGGGCAGCATAATGTTGATGGCACATTCCTGATCTCCTGTTTATGGTGTCAAATCCTTGTCCACACACTAGACTCACAGCAAGAAGTCCACTGCCAAAATTGTTCCTTACCACAAGCTGACCATCATTGCAGCCAAGCAGCAGCCTCTCACAGGTGTCACGGCCCATGGCTGGCAGCCAGGCAAAACAAGATGCACCCAGCAGCACTGCTTCTGAAACCACCTGAAAACTTGTCGCAGAGGCAGAGTACTCCCAAACAATGACAACGCCGTCTGGTACTGACAGGCTAGCAAGCAGCTGCCCATCTGGTGACATCTGAGCTGCTGACACAGCTGCATTGTGCTGCCTGGGAACGGGCACAATGTTCAAAGCTGCAGAAAGACTGATGCCAGTTTCTGTAGCGTGGTCACTGCTGACGCCACTGATGCCTGTGGACAGTTCATCGATGTGACCAGCATTGCTGTCGCTATGCGCTGTGGCTGCTGCGCTTTGGCTGACGACTAAGCGCAGCAACCGCCCAGAAGACAACCCAATGACAGCTGCTGAACAGTCTGGCTGTGCTGTAATGCAGGTGATGTTGCAGGCTACGCTTTGCATCCCACAGAGCTGAACAGTCAAAGCGCCTGAGGGATCCCTGCAGGTGTGACAGGTTATGCTGATGTGGGTGCATGTGGTCAGGACACATGTGCAGCGCTGCTCACAGAACACTGAGAAGACACATGCAAGTTGTTTGACATGACCATTGCTACAGAAGATGCTGGTCATCTGGCGTCATGACTGGGCTAACGGCTGATTCAGCAGCAAGTGGGCGCTCCTAAGCCTGTCACGCACAGGCAGCTGAGGAACACCACGAGGCTCTTAAGTGGTTCAAACTTACTTTTGCAACTGCCATAGGCCTGCCACCCCATCCTGGCTCACAGATATCATGCTTGTTGCAGACAGGAAGGCAATGCCAATCACCTCCTTCACATGTTGCTTGCTGACCAAAACAAGGCTTGCAGGCTCCCCCTACACCATGCAGCACCCACTAACAAAGATGCAGCACCCATACATCCTGACTCACTTCATTTGCAAAGAGCTTTGACAGCCAGTGCATACAAGCTGTTGAAACAGAGGCAAGTAGCAGCAACTTTGTGCTGTGCAATTAGGTTTCTGTAGTGCATGCAGCAAGCAATGGCAGCAAGGCTTTACCTGTGGGTGAACTGGAAAGGTGAACATGCTCCCACATGTAGTGCTGACAATAGCCTTGCTAAGGCCAAAATCAGTCCAGGCATGACAGATGTTGGTGGGTAAAGCCAGCCGAGCGATTTGCTGCAGGGAGCGAGTGTCCAGCCAGATGGCTGATGCCGCAGCGCTGCTGCCTACTGATGCATGCATCACTACAAGATGCCGCTGGGTGAGATGTATGTGAAGTATGCTGCTGGTGCACTCCCACCCAGGCAATGGTTCAGCAGTGAGAGGAGGGTCATGACCCCAGGTGGTTGCGGGCCTGCCCTTGGCAGGAACAGCACCTGCAGCACCAGAATCACAGTTAAGGGGAACCTGCAAAATCTATGCCCAGCATACGCAATTGAATCTTGAGACGTGCCATCATGCGCCATGAGTCTCTGTAAGGATTTTGCCACTGCCTTATCCCCACAGATCCATCAGAATTGGATGTGTTGAAAGAGGCTCCCATAGTAAGCATGCAATATAAGGCTGCTTGACCGCTTTGTGTCTTGCTGACGTCAGCAGAGGTGGAGACTGCATCAAGATGCTGATTGTGCACCATTGGTGTATTTCAGTATGCAAAGAATGTCAGTGGCCAGGCTGCAATGCAGAGCATCACGTGACCTGCCTGCATGCAAGGCATGCAACATGTTTGGTGCAATCACAAAACTTGCCTTCAGCCTTCAAAATACGGCCAGCCGATGTTCCTAGCACCAACGTGCCATTTGGCGCCCAGCAGTGGCACCGAATTTGTTCTTCATGTCTCCATGCAGCTGCTGTGACAGTAGCCTTCCTTGCAATGAGCTGACCCAGCACTTTGTCAAAGCATAGTACTTCTGCTTGTTGGCGGGCAATGCTGCAAGCAATCAAACTGTTGCTTGGATGAAACGATAGACACTGCCCTGCATACACAAGGAACTGCTGAGCAACATCTGGTTTTGCTAAATTCAAAGGATTGGACCTGCTTGCATAGCTCAGCATACCTGTGCCGGGAGGAAGCACATCTTGCGTGAGCAATGGCTGCAGGGGCGACAGAGCCCACAGCTCTACATATGGCTGATGGGGACCACACAGAGCTAGCAGGTGCAAACCATCCTCTGATACAGCTGCATTGCTGTATGCACAATTTGCTGCAGGATGCTGCTGCTGCAGAGTGGTCAACTGAGTGGCAGGGCTGAGCACAACAAGCTGTAGCCTGTCAGGTGTACCAGTCAGAGAAAACGCCAGTAGTGTCCGGGCGGCACTGACAGCAAGTGCTGTGCAGCACTGACCCGAGGTTACAGTGCTTACAAGCTCCTGATCAAGGAAGTTACACGTCTGTGGACACAGGGACAATTCAGTCTTGCAGCAACCAGGTCAACAGCGTATCCAATGCCTGGTTTCTGGCAGTTACCATTACATTTGAGCCAGAACCTTCGCGTACCTGCTGTCCATCATGAAGCGCAGTGACAGTTGGTCCTGTCCCAACAGACTGCACCAACGAGTCATCAGCAGCCAAGAAGCATTCATCTGCTGTGCCCAAGAACAGTGGAGCGACCATAGCCAAGACAATTGAGCTCGCTTTGCTCAGCACAGCGAGAGGAAGCTACTTTGGCAAGCAGTCAACCCGATGAGGGATTTCGTACTTTCGTGCTCCTATTTCAGTCTTTGATTCTTCTTGTTTGATCGAGGTTTTGATTGCATGCAGCGCGGCAACGGCCTATTTCCTGAGAACTCGACGCAAATCAATCCAGATTTCTTTTTCAAAGCTCGCATGAAAAGTTTGAGCTGTGTTTGCTTCGCTTTCGGCTGTTGAAAAGCAATAACGAGTGATCGTCAACCGTGATGGTTTTGCATATTGCACAGTGCTGGGCCGGTCCTACTGTTGCTGGACATCGGTCTGCTAAACACAATGCAGCACCGTGCCTATCAGTACCGAATTCCATCAAACGCAGCATTAGTCGAAGTCCCAAGTTTGCGCAGTCTCTTCTGCCCAGGCAGCAAACACGCCGATGTTGCATTCCGGTGTCCTTGTCTTACTCTGGCAACAATGGATTTGGTCCAGTTGGTAAGTGCTTCTTGGTATGCCACTTTCGTTATTGCGCATTGACGGGAGCGTCAGTGCATATCGTCCGTGCAGGAGGTGACGCTCAAATCAAGGTCATCGGGGTAGGTGGAGGAGGAGGCAACGCCATCAACAGAATGATTGCTAGCGGGCTGCAGGTCAGAATTCCAGCAGATTGTGGAAATGCAGAGCATTGCTGGTTGTGCTACGTTATACCTTGGTGCACTGCAGGGAGTGGAATTTTGGGCTGTAAACACAGATGCTCAGGCACTTGAAAATTCGCTGGCAATGAACAAGGTGCAGCTGGGATCTGAGCTGACTCGTGGACTTGGTAAGACTGTATCCATTTCTGCTTAACTTAGCTCCTTGACCCAGCAATGGCATACATTGCATTATGACTTCTCGGCAATCGTTTTCCTGTCAGCTTTCACAATCCTGCTTTGGATTGGCAGGCACGGGTGGCAACCCTGAGTTGGGTGAGCAAGCAGCGCAGGAGTCTCTGGAGGCCCTTGGTGCTTCTGTTGGCAATGCAGACATGGTTAGTGTTATACACCTGCTTGTTTGCTTACTGCCCTAAGCAGCTCATTGATGTGAGCCATTTTGCAGGTGTTTATTACAGCAGGCATGGGAGGTGGGACAGGAACAGGAGGAGCACCTGTGGTGGCACGCATGTCCAAAGATGCTGGAATTCTCACTGTTGGTGTAGTAACTTATCCCTTCACATTTGAGGGCAGGAGACGAGGGCTGCAGGTGTGTTGTTATCAGCACTCTCATGCCTGTTGTGTCATACAGCACTGGGAAGCAATCATAAATATATTCAGCACAAGATGGGTCACACATCACTTACATAGCAGCAGTGCTAACGTTGCAGCTTTTGTGTCATATCAGCAAATGACATTTGATGACAGACATTACATGTATGGCTTCGCAGGCTCATGATGGCATTGAAACACTTAGGAAGAATGTAGACACACTTATTGTCATCCCTAATGACCGGCTCCTGGATGTTGTGGGTGAGGCCACTCCTTTGCAAGATGCCTTCCTTCTAGCTGATGATGTACTGCGCCAGGTGAGATGGGCATCATCATTGCCAGCAATGTTGATGCTGATTGATAGCTAGATACTGAGGCTGTGCTGGTCTGCATCATGCAGAGCAATAGCTTCTTTGCATAAGTATTGTGTCACACATCTGCACAAACTGTGAATCATGCTTGACTGGCACTGCTGCAGGGTGTGCAAGGTATCTCAGACATCATCACCATACCTGGCCTGGTCAATGTGGATTTTGCTGACGTGAAGTCCATCATGTGTAACAGCGGCACAGCCATGCTGGGAGTAGGTGTGTCTACTGGCAAGAACAGAGCAGAGGAAGCTGCCATGGTAAGTGACTTGACTGGAAGCGCCATGCCACAGTCAACACTGTGCTCCTTGTCAGTGCATTTGCAACAGGCACAGCTGCATCTGGCTGCAGTTCACCTATAGCAGCCTTGGCATCCACACTCACCTGCTCAGACATACCTTGGCAATGTGTGACACATGTGTCATTGCAATGTGCAGGCAGCCACGTCAGCACCCCTCATTGAAACATCAATTGAGAAGGCAACTGGCATTGTGTACAACATTACTGGTGGCAGAGACCTGACGTTGCAAGAGGTCAACAGGGTGTCGGAGGTTGTGACCAGTCTTGCAGACCAGTCAGCCAATGTCATCTTTGGTGCTGTGATTGATGATCAGTATGAGGGAGAAGTGCATGTCACTATCATCGCGACAGGCTTCAGCCAAACCTTTGAGCAGAATCTGCTGTCTGGCAATGTGGTCGCAGAGACCAGGCCACCGCCCCCAGCACAATCACAGTCAAGCCAAAGTCTCCCATGGAACAGAAGAAGTGGGACATTTGGCCGACAGTCCGTCCTCTGAAGCAATCACCTGTCATCTTCTGCTCAGTTGAAACAACACGGTGAATAGTCATTCAGTGTGATCAAAACTGTTACTGACAACAATCTCACTCATGCTGCGGAACTCTTCAAGTTTGACTCTTGTCTTTGCTGAAGGATTTTGACTTAAATGATACGGGCTACCATTGTGAATGTAAGTACCAAAGCTTCTTCTCTTCATGTTACACATCATCAGCGTGCCTGCAGTCATTGAGGGTCACTTGCTTCATAGTGTGCCACCTCGGATTGCAGCCTGAACCTCCTGCCAAAGTCATCAATCAATCAGTCTTGTGCACACATCTTCAACCAACTCGGCATCATTCTATTTGGGATTGTGACTGGCATAAATTGATTGTAGCTGCCGAGAGTTACTTAGCATCAATGCAGAGATTAGCCATGCATGCGGCCGGGGTGCGTGCCAGTGCAAGTGCCAGTTTGGGCCCTAGGCAGGTGCGTGTTGCCTTTGCCCATCTAATCCTGGCTAGTTTTGTCGTGAGGCGGACTAAATGCGATACGTGCGCTGCGCTGCTCATGCTGGGCGCAATGTGCAGCTGTGTGATGGAATGTTGAATTGGATGTCCGGTTACACAGGTTATCAAACAGTGCAGCTTCCAGCCAAGGTTGCATCTGGCGGCAGCTCGGCTGCCTCAGCGCAGAGCGCTACGTATCCAGACAACGATCCGATCGCAATACAGCAAACATGAGAAGGTAAGTCACTAATACTGTTGTCCAGTCCAGTGACAAGCATGCAATCCCATTGCCTGGCACTGCAGCCCTGGACATTGCTGCTAACTGCACATTGTAATGCTCAAATACACTAGTCATGTGGCATGCAGGGTGACAGCAGCACTACTGACTACCGCATCTTCATTCAAGATAAAGGTAAGCACATCAAAACGTGACATTTGTACATTGTCGGACATCACAGGTGTGCAGTCTATGCTCAGTGCTGAAGTGCTGCACAGGTGGCAAAAATGTCTCTGCCTGGCATGACATTCCCTTGTGGGCTGAAGATGGTCTTTTGAACTTTATCTGCGAAATACCAAAAGAAAGCTCTGCCAAAATGGAGGTTGCTACGGTGCGCAAAGGCTGCATTAGCATTACATCTCTGTTTGCATCCACATTAACATGTTGCGCCGGTTGTTCGTGACTACATGCAAATGCGCATGCCTGTTTCGTTGCCGTAGGATGAAGAGGGAACTCCAATTAAGCAAGATATCAAGAAGGGCAAGCTGCGATTCTACCCTTACAATATCAACTGGAACTATGGGCTGCTGCCACAGACATGGGAGGACCCAAATCATCACAATTCTGATGTCGATGCAGCTGTAAGCCCTGGTGGGCCACAAGATGGTCTAGCACTCATGCACATCTGCAAAGCTTTCTTGCACTTAGCTCTGCAACAAATCAAAGTGCTCACAGGGTGTTAGTCATTCATCTCCACCAGTTTGCGCTGCTGATTTGGTCGCTGCTCCTGCGCAGTGTCTGCATGTCTTTCATGCTGCATGTCTTTCATGCTGGAATCGAGCTTTACCCTTGCAGCAGGAGCATGCAGCAAATCCAGTTTGAGCATGATGAATTAAATGTAGGGAGACAATGACCCAGTAGATGTTGTGGAGATTGGCGGCCAGACAGGAGTCATGGGAGCAGTGTACAAGGCAAGTTCCTGCTCCACCTTCTGCTATTTCTTTGCTGCTTCCATCTGGCTCAAGCTCATGCCAAATGTTTTGCATCTGTGAGATAGGGTCTGGCATTGGCTACAGGTCAAGCCTTTGGGGGTTCTTGCCATGATTGATGATGGTGAGCTAGACTGGAAGATCATTGCCATAGATATCAATGACCCCAAGGCTTCTTCTGTAAATGACATTGAGGATGTTGAGAGGTAATCCTCAACCTGCATTCAACAGCTGAGTCATCCATGTTGCAACATCTGGTAAAGTGAAGTACAGCCATGCAGACTGCCAAGTTTGTAGCAGTATCACAAACCTGCAACAATACGACGCCATATATTGGCAATGCTGGCATGTGCAAAATTGCATACGATGTCTTTCTTGGTACAAACAGATGCATTCAGCCTGGATGGATTGCAGGGAGTTCCCTGGAGAGGTTGACAAGATTCGGACGTGGTTCCGTGACTACAAAACTCCTGATGGCAAGCCCCAGAACAAGTTTGGCTATGATGACAAGGCCATGAACAAGGAGTTCACCCTGGGCGTCATCAAGGAGACCAGCGGCTTCTACCAAAACCTGCTGAGCGGCAAGACTGAAAACACCAAGGGACTAGCCTTGAAGTAGAAGCTTTCTATAGTTGATTTGATCCCGCAGGATGCAACACATAACAGTACAACGCGATGATCCAGCTGATCCTTTTATACTGTTAACGGGACAACGTTGTCCCTGTCTATTACTGATATCTGCTGCATATGCAGTGCATCCCGCTTACTCTTTCATTGTAATTCTTTTTAAGGTCCAGCTTCAAGCACACTCACATGCTTCATTGCCTCAAACATGATCAATGCGCTCATGGGTGCGCTGATCAGCTCTGAGTGTTGCTTGCAAAATGGTCACAGTGGCCAAGCTGACGTCATGCAAATGTCCAACTTGTCCCTGTCTCCATACACATGCACGCGTCTGTCAATGCCAGGCCTAAGTGCCCTAAACCCAATCTCTATTTGGTGATGATACTAGTGAAGGCAAAGAGAAATTACAATGGTTTAGCCAGCTAACAAGTCTGTGTGAACGGTCCATCGTTCGATGACCGCCGCGTTGACCGTGCAGCGCTTTGTGCAGCGCTGCTATTTTCCGCGTACTGCTCCATTCGCTGCATGGCGAGCTCAGATGGGAGCTTCGGTCGCAGAACTTTATCGATAAGCAATCAAAATCAGCTGTGCGCGACTCCTATATCGAGTTGAGTGCATGCGTCGAAGGTGCATCAACAGTTAAGATCCAGTTAGGGGGACGAGAATGCCCAATGGCCCATCTGTATACAATTCTTTGTGCGATCGCTTTGGTTTAGAGGAACAGCACCGATCGAAGCTCTTCTGGGCAACCGTTTTAGGCACTCCCGTTCTGCTGTGGGCCCTGAGCAGCAGATCAAAGGCAAAACAGAAGCCTGGCACGCACATAAACGCCTTCTTCAAGGACAAATCTGCTGTACGTGCTCCTTCAGCGCAGCAGCCGAAGCGAAAGGGGACAGGATTTCATAGCTTTCTCAAGGAGGTACCTCAAGCACACCGAGATGCCACCAGCTTTGGGGCCTTCTTGAAGGCTCCAGCATCAGCTGCTGCTGTCGTATCAAGTAATGCACCTAGTCAGCAAGCCTCCAAGGGCCCAAAGGCCAGTGATGTTGTCATCTCTGTGCTATTTGGGACAGAGTATGGTTTCAGCAAGGAAGTGGCAGAAAGAGTTGCTGCTGCCATAATGGCATGCGGATCATATTGGTATGCAACAAAAGCTCACACCAAGAAACGTCATGTCCTGAAAGTCTGTTGCAGCAGTCATTTGTGTTTCTGGCTTGCAGGGTCAAGCTGCTTGATATGGCTGACCACGCTGATGGCCTAGACCTCAGCAAAGAGCAGGCTGTCATTGCTGTCTGCTCAACTCAGGTATGTATATCTCTGACTTCCCTTGTTTAGGCCGGCCATGCACTATGCTTCACAATGGCAATACCCCTGTGGCTGCTGCCCAAGCTGCAGAGCCATGGTGAAAGCTGGCTTGTGCCTTTTCTGTAGGGTGATGGTGTAGCGCCAACTGAGGCTCGTGAGTTTTGTGACTGGTTGGGAAGTGATGCAGCACCAGCACTGCCAAGCATCCCCTTTGCTGTCTGTGCCCTCGGTGACAAGTAAGGCACCTACTCCTGTGTTCCACGCCATATGAACCCGCTGGAGTTGGAGTGAAAACAATGTCATCATCCTCGTGACATATGTGTAAACCAACGCTTGCAAGCTTGTCGCTTTCCTGAACATCACACGTCCCTACTGTGACACCCAGAACAAACAGCTTGGCATGACGGGACTTGTGCCCAACACACATAGCGCTTGCTGGAATTTGTGATTACTACTGTTACTGTTCATTCTTGGCATTTTCCAGCTGTACAACGCCCAGCACAAGCCAGCACAGCCTGCTATGCATTGCTGATGATCTGCTATTGCTGCACAGGTCCTATGTTCATTTCTGTGCATGTGGCAAACAGCTGGACAGTCGCTTTGAGTCTCTGGGTGCACAGCGCTTTGCAGACAGAATTGATGTGCATAAAGAGGATCTGCCAGCCATTGACAAGTGGTTGAGTGGGTTAACCTCAGCCCTACAGGCCTTGCAGCTGCAGACCTTCCAGCAAACAGGAGGTGTGCATGAGACTTTACTTAGTCCTGTTTAACTAGTCATACTCTCAGCGCAACAGTCAGGCCAACCCATCCACAACATCCTCTACTTTTCTGTTACAGCATGTACCTGTGAGGCTGCTGACATGGCATTTCTGCCTATTTACCAGTCCTTCATCGAATCTTTGCATTCTTTTGTTTGTGCATCGACCATGCAAGCTTTTGCCCAAGCAGTCCAATGCAGAATTTGCAACTTGTCAGGAGAAGTCATGCATGTCACCTGAGCAGTCTTTTGTCAAACAGCCTTGTACAGCATGACAGAGACACTATGTTTTGTCGGGTGAACCTACATGGTTGACTCCTCTTTTCTTTGTGCTTCAGGTGTTGTGGGTGATGCTGCTGAGTGTGCAGCTGCTAAACCCAAGAGATGGGGTAAGAGCCGCCCCTTCCATGGCCAGGTTGTGGCTGTGGAGGGCCTGTGCAACCTTGCATCAGGAGATGATAAGGACACCATAAGGGTGGAGATTGATCTTGGGGAATCAGGCCTGCAGTACACCCCTGGAGATGCATTGGGGGTGTACCCCCTCAACTGCAATCAGGTATGCAGCGCACCCTCGTATCAACATACTAAGCAGCAGTTTTTGTGCCAGATGGTCTGTAAACTGTTTTGATCCGCTGCTATGATGTCATCAGGCATAAGTGTCAAAGTCACAGATTCCCGTGTACGCACACATGAACAGGCACTGGGCGACAAGGCAGAAGTTGGGGGCATTCACAGCCCAGGAGGCTCATGTACAAGGGAAGCTAGCAGGTGGTGCCACAGATAGCATTGCATTGATAGAAGGGGTAGTCTGTGTATGCTGATCAATCAGTTGGTTGCATAGGCAGTGGACGAGCTTCTACAAGTGATGGGGCAGGAGGGGCAGCAGCAAGTGCCCTGCCCTTCCTGGCACTATCAGGACCAGGATGACCAGGCTCAGTCTGCAGACATTCCCCGTCAGCTGCCCTTACAGGAGGCCCTTGTCAAGTGCTATGATCTCAGGTCATTGTCTGCAGTCTCTGCACCTGACGCTGCTGGAAATCAGCAGAAATGGCTTCACAGACTGCTGCTTTCGTTTCATTGTCAGCAACACTTGTCTGTGAGTCCAGGCATGTCTGCAGCCACCCCTTAGTGCAGAGTCAGGCAACAGCACAATGCCTGCTGTTCATTCTCACACACAGCATCACATGATTGATTGTGCATTCTGCTTAGCAATATATATAGCAGCAGCTTCGGCATTGTTGTCACTGTTGATACGCAATGGGGCATGTGGATTGCGCTGATATGAGATGGAAGTCCCCTTCGCCGTGTCTGATGACAAGCTTGTTATGCATAGGAGCCCCAAGCCAGAGTTGTTGCAGCTTCTCTTTGAACACATGCCTGCTCCAGCCCAGGCAGCATCAAAGCATGCTGACAGCAACGGCTACAGCTCACAAGGCACCAGTGCCCTCAGCAATGGCAATGGACATCATGCTGACGGCAGCAATACCAGCATGAATGGGAATAGCCACGCCAGCAATGGCTACAGCAAATCTGCCAATGGACACAGTCATGCTGCAGAAACCAATGGTCACAGCAGCAACGGCAATGGCAAGGACAGTCACAGCAGTCAGAACGGTAACAGTGGTGAGAAGGCTGTGATACATGTGGATGGTCATGCCAATGGCATCAGCCAAGATGAGGCCCATCAGCAGGCCAGAGAGCTGCAGGATGTCTTACAGGATGAAGTTGAGGCCTACTTAGACAAGCGCCACATCATCGATATCTTGCATGACTTCTCAGGCTCCCACCCCCCTCTTGCCACCCTGCTCAGCTGCTTGCGCCCCCTGCAGCCCCGTCTGTATAGCATATCCAGTAGCCAGCTGGAGCATCCCACACACGTACAGATCACAGTTGCTGTTGTGAAGTATGTGGCGCTTGGCAGAAACAGGATTGGAGTGACGTCTACCTTCCTGAAAGAGAGGATGCAGGTAGACTGCATCCCCTGTGGCTCAGGCCCTTTGGTATTCCTTGTGTACATGCTTGTTGCAGTATGCAAGCTAGTGGCACAACTTGCTGCCGCTGTTCATGCCATCTCAGCATTTTGGGGCTACTGAAGCTATTGACAACCAACCTATGCCATTTGAAGCACAGCAGCATTTGCGCTGTAACCTTGTGTGCCCTCAGCTGTTCCTGCCAGTTGCCATGCAACGCTGTGTAGGTGTTTAGGTCTGGCATGTATTTTGATGACCAGCTGCTACTGTTGACAGCATATGCTGCAAATCAATTCTGACGCTGCTGGTGGCATTTCAGATGGGTGATCATGTGCCAGTGTATGCAGCCAAGAATCCAGACTTCAGGCTTCCTAAGGACCTGGGTACCCCCATCATCATGGTGGGCCCTGGCACAGGCCTTGCCCCCTTCAGGTCCCCATTTCCTTCTACCCTGCCTTTGCAACAACAGTTGTGACGACAAACACTTTTGGACATAGCTACGTCATCTGGTCATTGCTACAGCTCTCTTTGCTCAAACATCACACCTATTTAGCAACGTCTTTTTTGTTTACAATTTGCTTGCCAGATAGGACTGACAGGCGTCCCAATGCAGGTCCTTCATGCAGGAGCGCATACACAGCCAGCAGAGCTCAGGCTTGCAGCTTGGGCAGAGTGTGCTGTACTTTGGGTGCCGCCGCTCTGACCAGGACTACCTGTATGGCCCACAGCTGCAGCAATGGGCTGATCAGGGTAGCCTTACCCTGTTTACTGCTTTCTCCAGGCAACAGGTCAGTGCCAGCAGTGCATGCAGACGCATGGGTGTTGTGGCTAAAGGTGTAAGTTCAAAAAAGTTGTCAAGCAACTGTACCTGCAGTCCAAGTATGTTGACAACTCTGGGAGTTGCTGTTCATGCACACTTCCAATGTGTTGTGTTTACACACTTACAACGTGTTGTATTTAGCCACAAACTCTGGTCACATGGTTGATATCATGCTGTGCCACTGCAGGCCCAGAAGGTGTATGTTCAAGACAGGCTGAGAGAGAGTGGTAAGCTTGTGTGGCAGCTGCTGCAAGAGGGGGCGCATTTCTATGTCTGCGGTGATGCGGCCCACATGGCTGGCTCTGTGGAACAGGCCCTGCTGCACATCTTTCAGCACCACCAGGTTTGGCCTGCTACTGAATGCACTTCACCTTTTGGCTATGATGCTACATACTTGTCTAGCTACAAACATTCTGCTTGGAGCGTCCGTTGTGCATTGCTATCAATACACAATATCATTTTCCGTATGCACGGAATGCAGCATTCTGCTGAAGCTTTTCATGGTCTGACTGTGAGCACATTGCATTGTATGGTGTCAAGTCTTCAGCAGCATGCCATATTGTGCCGGACAATGGTGTCACACATCCCTTGCTGTGTGCTCAGGGCGATGGGGATACACAGAGTGCAGAGCAGTACTTGGAGGCTTTACGACAACAGGAGCGCTACCAGAGGGATGTTTGGTTCTGAGAAACACTATCCTGTGACATTATTTTTGAGACAGCTTGTGAGAGATGCATTGTTTAGGACAGGTGACAAACGAATGACGACATCTTCATTGTTGGACTGAAGACTCAAGCTTGAGATGTGCATCTTCAGGATGATGAGCTGGCCTGTGCTAGGCAGACATGAGTATGCAATGAAATTGACCAGGTCGTCATAAGGGGCATCAAGCACAATTGCCAGTCACCCTTCTAGCACATCACTGGGAAATCTGCGACCTTTGCATGATTGTCCAGTGAATCTTGCCATAAGCACATGGGGCGTGCATTATCTTACTATCCAAATGATGCTTTCCACCTGTGACATCAGAATTGCGCCAACTCGACGGTGCGGCCTCGGGACATCAACTCATCGCCATTTACCTGCAGCTGCGTAGTTCATTCTACTGACACCCACCTGTTCGCCTTCCGCTCTCACGCCGCCTCATTTACACCAGGTGAGATCCATGGGTTCTGCGTGAAGCTCGCAGGTAGTTTGTAGATCACTGCGCTTGCAGGACAGTCATGAGCCATTCAGTTCAATAACACTTGCATTCTTTCCGTGATGAATCATATTGTATTTTGCAATGCCGAATGTCTGATTTGGCCCTGCTCAGCGCGGTATCCCATGCTTGTACTGATCTGGGGGCTCGAGCTCGCTGTCAGACTGAGTACTCCTTGTTGACTGCAGATTCGATCATGAACAAACTGAGTATGGCAGCCATCGCTGTTCTGCTTGTGTCTGTGATGTTCATTGGCGCACAAAGTCGCAAGACTTTGGGAACCGTCGACGTTGCCACTATCGAGGCAATGGAGCACCAGAGGATTCTTGCTGAATTGGAGGAGGTCCATCAGCTACGGGAACGAATGTTGCAGCAAGGTAAGTTTGTTGATTTCTTTGTGCCGATAAAATGCCCGGATTTTCCCCTTATTGTTGGGCCCCGGCTATTGCAGTTGCTGGGATGCTGGTGTTCAGGAAACCAGCGGAGTCAGTACAGTTGCTGTGTGCACTTTTAGCAAACAATTAGAGGCTGTGTCATCCAAGCAAACAGCATACGACAGCTGTTGTTGCAATGCATGATCCTTATCAGGACCAAAGCATAGCATGGAGAACACATGGAAGCTTGATTACTCCGCCCTCTGGCTTCACTAAGGCAAAAAGTCGCAGTCAGTCCTTTTACTTTGTAACATGCATGCACAGTAGGAGCATTCTGCTCAAATTGGCACTCATAATCACAGTCTACTTGCTTACTTGCTTGCATTTGACACTGAACTGTGTTGCTTGCAGCTGCAACATACACATCCAGTGGCAATGGTCCTGCTCCAGCCCCAGCCCCTGCACCCCCAGCCACACCTGAAGGCACAGCTACCCCGGGGTTGCCAGAGCAAGAAGCATCCCCATAGACTCCTTCACCCTCCTCAGTTGGTTGCCTTAACAGTCCCAAAGTGATCACTGTGGCGTGCCGCCTCAGGCCTTAATTCAAGGACCTCTGGCGCAAATGTTTGCTTAAGCTTACCAGATGCAGTCACAACTGAGTGTTACAGTTCGAGTGCCGTCGTGACCAAAATTTCCTTGAGCGTCAGAACCACCGATAACAATGACTTTGACATATATCTGCACAGCTGTCTTGAATGATTGATGACCAACAACATTGATGATTCTAGACCAACTATTGAAGATACATGCACCCTTGCTTGTGTAGGTGATCTTGAACATAGTGAGGTAGTACAAATGTACCAAATTGTTCAGTATTTCATGCTGTAAATGTGCTAGATGTTGCAGTCAGTTGTCCTGTTGGCATGCCTGTGCACTTATTTGCATTTGAGCAAGGACAGCACAATGAAATGGACGGTATTGAGCTGGTGGACATTGAATCTTGATCGCACGTGGGACACATGCTGCTGTGTCTGGCTCTGTGCAATCAAAGTGCCATAGATGCAGGTCGAATACGCTTTCTAAAAAACATTGAAATTTGCAGACACTGCATGTAATACATACTATGAACATACCAGACATGTGTTACACAGTCCTCGGATGTAGTCTGTCAAGACGAGAATCATTATGTCCCTATAGCCTGAAGTGCATGCACTATTACGGCAGTCACCTGCTTGCAAGCCAAGGAAGCCAATAGCTCTTGTTGGTCGAGGCAGCAGCCTCTTTGAATCCATTCAAGTTGCAACCAAGCATGTTCAACACCAGTGCTGAGACTGTTGTCGCATCAGTACTGGAACAGATACTGTTACTGTCGCATCAATGTCACTGCGGTTGCTACGAATCTGTATGCGCAGGGGGGGGGGGGGGCAGATGCACGTCGTGTGTGTTTTCGATGTATTGCCAGCATGGCATATATGCTTTGCATGCCGTGGATGTGTGCCAAAAAATAACATGTACAGGTGGCTCGGCAACCTCTCGTGACTGATTAGTAAAGGCCACGTGCATGTCCACATTACGATCTAATTGGTTGTGAGTGGCGTTTATGTGCTTCAGGCGCATATATAAGCCGCTCAGTGCAACCGCATTGCATCTTGCGGCTCCTAGCTCGGGTTTTGCATGTCATCTGCTTCTTATTCGACACTGCTGACTGACCGTCTCGTCCTGTCGTGCTCGCCTTGGTTTTGAACTTGCAGTGCTTAGGTCTCGACCCGGCTTACGTCGACGGTTCAATAGCGTGTTGAAAAATATACGACAATCTGTTGCCATACAAGGAAGTGCAAAGTTGCTTTAGCACTGAAGCTGTGCTGTAAGTCTTGGTGAAGCGTCTATAGCCGTTTAAG
>JAABUP010002642.1_pt1 | contig 33930 bp, 26 predicted proteins | sample 5559201 | NCBI WGS metagenome assembly JAABUP01 (sample SAMN10711887, study PRJNA513373) | rock metagenome | isolation source: Antarctica rocks | place: Antarctica
ATCTACCAATCTCATCGCAAATACAATGGCAATCGCGATCGACACCTAGAATCCCACGTTACGCCGGGTTGCTGTGGCAGCGTCCTCATTGTAGAGAACCCTCTTTCCTTGCTTGGGAGCAGGCTTAAACTTGGCATTTCGCATAATGCTGGAGGATTCCATATCCGTACCCCAATGAGCGGAAGGTTTAGCAGGACTCGCGGAGCGCTGGGCATGTCTAACTGTGCCATTTTCTGGGATCAGAATTCGAGGCGGTTTGTTGTGAATTTGAGGCGGCGACCGACTATGCTCTGGTCTTGACAGAACTTCTGAGGCCCACGGATCATGAGTAGGGTTTGTTACTTTCAGTAATCGAGCTGGCTTGGGGTTGGCGCCTTTTCTGCCAAGTTGATCAAATGCTAATCGCCATCGATCATCAAGGGGTGGTGTGTACGAACGCAGGTATCTCTCATCTCGGCCTCTCGGTCCATACCGCTCGTTGTCCTCGACCTCCTGCATGCTTGCGTACTGGTCCTCATCATCTACGACATACACACCACCAGCCCACTGTTGCTTCTCCCGCCGCTCGGGACGATTAGCCTGTCCTTGGAAGGTTTGCATCTGCCTCATTTCCCGCCGATGACGAGCCTTGTGTTGCTCTTCGACTTTCCGCCTTGCTTCAGCTTCTCGCCATTGTCGTAGCCCTTCCCCCGTGCGATTGGGGTAGGCGTGGTAGCCTTTGTGGAGTTGAGAGGCTTCCAATGGACGGCCGATGACTGGACGAACAGGCCTCCTAGGTTCGCAACAATCGAACCACCCCATGGTGTCTTCCTTGGAGTTTGTGCGTGTGGATTTGGTAATTCTCTTGTGGTATAGATAGCACAGAGAGATAAGCGTTTGCTACTTGCTGCAAGTGAATAAATCCGATGGGGGATGCCAGATACGAGAAAGGGTATGCCAGATGGCGAATATATGGCGAAACTGTTTTTCTTACAATGCCTTTGTGGTGGAATCTCGCATTGTAGCATCATGCACCACATTTCTTTCTATGTCTTTGTTGTTGGCTGACCACCCAGCTTGGTTTGGTAAGGGACCTTTGTCACATGAGTTTCCTTTGTTTAATGAGAGATGTACGATACAATGGCAATTGTTGATGAAGACCATTGTTCGTAATGTAGGCCTGCATACCTTCTTACTTGAAGTGGCGTTTCCGTCTTCAAGGAGCTCTTCACTCGCCAGGAAAGTTCTTTCCAATTCTGCAGATCGACTTGTCCAACTATGGCTACTCATCTGGAACGCTATATGGCGACCGTTCCAAGGTCCGTTGTCCGATTTGCAAACAGCGCTGTAAGCTCTTCTGAGCCTACCCATCACAAGTGGGACTCTAGCCTTGCCTCGACAGTAAAAGAATGCTCTGATCGCTTCGAGGTAAGCCCATCGCATGACCATCACACCGGAGTTATTTATTACTCGCTTGGCCTTAAAACGTTAGATCATCTCGGGCGACTGCTCCAGAGCTCAACTCCTGAAGCCCATGAGGAAGTGGCTGCCTGGCTCGAGATATTGCAAGACACCTCCGAGATTACTCGGTGGGCAGCGATAGGTGCACATATGCGAAACGAAGAATGCGCAAGATTGGCCGCAATGGTGAGTCAAATCAAGCAACATTACTTTGACAGACTGGAGATTCTTGATTGCAGTAGGAAAATGCTCGCCATCTATACCTCGATGATCGTATGCGAGCGCTGGGGTTTGGACCAATTGAAAGCCTCTATCCGTAACGGTAGTCGCTCGGGGCTCACATTTTCCGAATTCTACCAAGCTCACTACGCCAGTGTCTTTCTCTTGGACCAGCTCAGAAAAGCGTACAGCTGTAGTATCATGGTGGATCTCCATCGTACACAGGCTGAACAGCTGGCGAATCTTTGGGATAGGCAGCACAATGCTCAGATCCAGAAGTGGAATTGGGCATTTGATGAAACGGTTGCCATCCGTCAGTATGCGCGTGACTTGGGTCCGAAGGCTAACGGAGTGGAGTCGGAAGTGAATGATTTCTATATGCTCGCTGAGGCTAACGGAATGGCCGAGGATGGGAACTGACTTGAATCAAAGGCCTTGTCGTGGCACCGTAGGCTGGGGCTGGGGACGGAGGAGGATTCTAGGCTAGTATGAGTCAAAATTCTCCTTTGGACATGACATCAAGCTGCAAATGACCTCAATCTACACATCTTCTGGCTAAAGCTTTCTCCCTTGTCGATATCCCTATGCTGGTAGGTTGCAAAATTCAAGGATCTCTCGATGCCCCGGATACTTTCCCTCAGGGAAGCTTCTGATACAATAAGTGGATCATCGCCCGTTAGAATCTACTAATACTCTGCTCTTCTCGTCCTAGAAAATTAGCCGATTTCAGGTTGATTCCCTAGAATAAGACATGCTAAGGTTGAGGCTGCCTTCATGACTCGTTGAAGTCAATCTTCAACACCAATGTATCACAATGCTATCACATCTTTGTCTTTCTGGAGATCCATGCCCTTTAGTATTCAATTTCAATCCGTATCCTTCCTTCCTTGATATCTTTTCAGTTTCTCAGCAGCAGTCTTCGAATGAGGCTTACCCTTACTTCCTTGGATCATCACCGGATCTCTTCAGGCACGGACACTTCGAGAGTGTGTTAATTGCAATTAGAAAAGCTTCACCATGAATGCTATCGAAGCTCTCAATGAGTTTCGGCTCCTAGTCCAAGAACTAAGCTCAGAAACGCTTTCAGCACCATACGATCTCGAGAGGATCTTTACTGCCTATGACCACCTCGCTAACAATTACGAGATGTTCGTCGAAAATGCCAATCGGGTAGAGTCTCGGCAAGCGGGCTTGTACAAGTGTTTCCATTCGCAAGCTCAAATCCTACATAAGCATACGAAAAGCCTGGAGGCAGAGCGGAAAGTTCGCGATAGCTTCTCTCAAGGGATCTCGATTGTGGAAGACAGATTAAGGATGTTTACCCTAGCTGGAGATGATGAAACCAGCGGGCTGGAAACGCTGTGTCACGATTGGAGATTCGAGGCAAAATCTTCTACATTGAGCAGCGAGCTTGACGCAATGAGGCTTGGTTATGCAGTTTCCGAAAGACTTTGCATTGATATGAAGGCAATAGCAGATGAGATGGAACCCTTACTCAACGAGACAAGGACTGAGTACTGGGCGCAGCTCCAGATTTGGAAGAAGATGATCATTGATGTGGAAGGCCTCACGCCGATTGTGCGACGCATACAGATTAAAATAGCGCCTTTGCTGAATACTTTGACAACTGAGGAGATAGTGGCTAAGAATCAAGCCACGTCGATAAACCATGAAGCAGATTCAGTCACCAATGAGATCGTCTTGAAAGGAGCCGCTTCTGGTCAGGAGGACAAGTCTAAAAATGAGACAACAGTTGCTACGGACTGTCATGGTCATGTTCATCAGGACATAAATGGCAATGAAACAGACAATGCTGCACGGATAATGGCCATCACGGCTGAGGTTGCTGTTCCTGCGAGGCAGAACCATCAGTTGTTCGGAACTCTCGGTTTCAGCATCAGATTGATCTGGCTGCGTCTCACGATACGCTTCTCAATGTGATACAAGGGCTAGAATTCACTGTACAAATATAGCAGCTTCAAAGCTAAGACCAATGTTGACCTTTGGGTTATGCCTACAGATGGACAGACAGCGATATTGAACATACGGCTGTAGGAAATGACCTTAGTCGATTCCTGAGGTATCGCAATGTCACTATTATGAACTATGAACTATGAATACATAACAACGTTGTCTGAAACAAATGAAATCCTCTGATGTACACATCAGTCTGTATTTGTTGAATCTCATGAGGAATGAACATCATACTGATGTGTCAAATGTGATTGAGTGAACCTGCGTAGAATATACTCGCAGAAGTTCCTCCTAGGGTCTTGGTACTTGGATTCGAAACTTTGATTTTTAGCAAAATTAAGTGCAGTGCAACAACGGAGGCGATCTTGGAGGATTTAGCTTAGATATTCAGGCTTTCTCAAACTTGTCGAGGTGAAGAAAGCGGCCGCCATCGAGACCAGGGATTTATCAATCAAAATCAGAAGATGTATCAATTCTTACGAATCTCGCTCTACCATCTGGGGGGAAAAGGAGAAAAAATGACTACATCAGGACAGACTTTGCATAAATTATCGAAGTAGCCGTTTCTGTATTGCTACCAATAAACCCCTTTGAAAAGATCGTTGAGCTGTGCCCAACCAACACGAATAAGCAAGTCTACGGTTTGACAGTGACTGTAGGACCCTTAGCCAACCTCGAATTCCGTAAGACCGTCACCAAAACTTTCTAGCCGCGATGAGGACGGTACGCATGGGTCGCAGCAGGTACCACAATCAACACAATCACAACTATGGCGAGTGCGACACCCACAATATTTTGAGTCATCCTGTGCGACTTGATGCAATGAGCAAGTCCGCGGACCCGACCGAAAGTGGGCTTAGACTCCTTTCGCTGTCCTTCGAGTTCGGTGATAGCGTCCAGAGGACAAGTTAGAGCTGGCACGGACGGTTGATTGTGCTCACCAGGTATTTTTCCACCTGGACTATCGCTGTGATGATACTCGCCAGGGTGAGAGCCACAGGGAATAGAAAGGTTCGCAGCCATGTCTTTGGTATCGGTGCGGATTCGAAATGTCTAATGCCGATGCTTGAAGGGTAGAAAGGTACATATTTCAAGGAGGATCCAAATATGGGTAGGGCCAACACAGTAATACGACAGAGCCAATATGCAATCGGGAATCTCGTACAATGCTCTGAATCAACACAATGATGTGCTTATCAAAAAGTCATAGTGAAAGAAACAGAATAGATTTATTGCCTGAACGTTCGAGGTTGACAGTGCTTATTGTTATGATGAGATCTCGATTGCCCTATCTAAGTCAACAGAATGTGCTAAGAGCCTTGATTCCGAAAGAACAGCTTACTAGCCTGCTATCACTGCTGTAGATTATGTGTTGCGTAAAGCACCATAGGCAAGACTATTGAGCAACCCACAATCAGAAATAACCCAATCATGCCAAGAATGTGTCGGCCCATGAGTTTACCACACTGACGTAGCCGACCTGAGGGGCGGTCTTCGTCCTTTTGGGATTTTTGGACCTTTCTCTGGGTCTCCACGGCGAGAGCCTGGACAAGCAAAGTAGTCGGGTCAAGTTGCGGGTGAGCGGGCGCTGCCATCCGTCCAAGCTCGATGTCGTCGAACTCATCTGTCGGGTAACTCCGATTCATATAGGAGACGTCCTTGTTGGAGGCGGCGGGCGCCATGATGGCGGTGTTCCGTAGGTAGTAGAGATTCCGCGAATGGAATTCGGTAAGAAATTTTAAAGATGAGAACGATAGTAGTCTAAGAATGAGGAGAAAATGTTGAATCGTAAACGTCCATCGAACAGCGAATGTAATATGAAAAAGACGGTTTTCGCCGGTAGGATTAAGTGACCATCACACTTTGGCCCAAAAGAATGAAACAAAGACTGATTGTGATCTTTGTGTCTTATTGTTTTAATAGATTACGTTTGTGCCGATTGACATTTCCTCTAAGCCGAAAGTGTAAAGACTTCAAGATTCAATGGTAATTGCATGTGGAGATTGGGGCCCTGCACGCCTTTGGTGATCTTCAATATGCTTGAAAAGTTACAAAATGTCATGAAAAATAATGGCGCAACAACAGGTATCGAGACCGCTTCCTGAAGAGTCTTGAACAAAGAGAGTCACAATGGTGTGATCGATGAGGGAGCCTACCGGGCACAAAGGTATCAAACAGCAAGAGCCACTGATTCTCGGACTGTGCGTCGTCTAGCTAGTACTGGTAAGTCTCTGCTTGCTCCCTGTCTCGAAGTAGAGTGTCATGAAACGGTCACTTATAATCGTTAATGCCGGTACAAGGTTATGTAAGATCGATTGGCAAAACATGATGTTCCGAATACTACGGCGTAGATTGAATATAGGGGAAGAACTTAGACAGAGCAAGGCGGTTTGAGGGCTATGGCCATATTTGACTCACTGGTAGAATGTTTGAGCGACAAAGCTCCATTACTTGGTACATTGCTATCCGCCTAATGATTTTATATTCGATGAATCTGTTGGGAGTCAATTAGAGAGAACCCTGGTATGTAGCAAGACAAACAAACTAACACACACCTGATCCTGATAAAACTGTTTTGCCCGATCTAAAAATTAAGATCTCTAGCTCTTCCTGGAGCGAAACATCATGTAGGGGACGACCCACAAAAGCATCAAAATGAAGATCACACCCAAAGTGGCAAATATTCTTCGCGCTTTGATCGAATCGACAACTATTTTTGCAAGCTGATGGAATTTTCCCGGAGAGCCTTTTCTCACGGATCTCTGGCTCTCGAGATCGATAACATTGGCTGGCAGCGGGACAATAGCGTTCAAATGTCGAGAACCTGGTCGCCGGACTTGGCCTAGATCTACCTCCTCCAAATCGTTGGCGTGATGGCGCTGGAAAGGGTGGGACGCTGGTATACGGAAGCTGCTCATTTTTAATTGTTGCAGGATTTTCTCGATGGATCATTCCAAGAGGACGAATATGTGCCAAAATGCAAATTTAGCCTGAAGAAGGAGAAAATCCGAGTAGGTTAATTTTTCGTCCAAGAAAAGACAAATTACGAAGTATTGCTGACGGTAAATGACATGCTCAACATCACCACATACTGAACAATCAGGTAGTCTGGACAAAGCCCTTTGTTCCTGGCATTGAGGCTATTATACAATCCCCACTCTTCCAGTGATAGCGGCTTGACAGAAGCTGGAACCCCACATTGCATAGGACGAGTTACTGGAATTTTATAGACCACCTGGAACAAAGTAAAACGCGATTCTGAGCTGCTACAATGATCTCTCAGTCAATGTCGAGATCTTGACAGGGTTTCTACAAATATTTTGAGAGGTTTCCCCGGCAAAGCTAGCCTCAAGACGAGGATTTGAATTTTGACAAAACACTAGAGCTAGGTGAACAGGGATCAGCTCTCGTATGTTTGGAGTGACTCCAGACTTGCGACTCGGGGCGGCATTCAGAGTTCTGATCCAGGAACAGACTGTTTTCTTCGTAGTACTCCGTTATCCCATTGTGACTAATACGTGAAATGTGGCAGGTCATTCTCGGATATGATGGTCGAATTGTCGATTTACTCGGATAGACAGTGCCTCTCGTCAGCAGTATCAGAAACCAGGCCTCTATTTGTCCTGGTACTACATCGCTAGTCTTCGCCTTCTCGGCCTCTAGGGGGCACTGAGCGCGAAAGACTTGACAATTGTACTCATGCCAAAGACCCACTCTTTGTCGGTCGCCATTCATAGAAAAGGGATTGTACGTGCTACTTTATGCAGTCATTGTCTGATGTTCACAATAAGCCTTGTCCGTGAAACCATACAAAGGCATTGTTAGCCGACTGTACTTATTAGAGACCTTTCTGCTTGAACTATTCCCAAAATTCCCATGTTTTCGAACATAACCCACGGGAATTTCATATATAAATCCAACCAAGACTTACACCATTATCGAAAATGGGAAGTAGCTTTGGGTGCTCGACTCGAAACTCCTGTCATCCCTTTCTACTTGTCTTTGGGCTGATATACGTCGGGTTATTTGTCGCGTTGGTTATTTTACCGACTCTATTCGACAGAGTAGCTCGGTCAAGACCGCGGAGGGGCCCGATTTTGGCCTCTCTGAGGCCAAGGAAGGCCGAACGGCACGTAGATACGGAAGCGGGGATTGAATTTCGAGCTGTGAGGTATGAAGATACCGAAAGCGTAAGGAGGAAAAGTGTCACTAGTGTATAGAATGTACCGGATGATCGTCCCCCAGAGAGGAAACCGCCGAGACAATCTGACAAGTCTACTACTAATACGGAGTGGTAGTTCACAAATTTTGCTTGTTCTGTACAGGCATTAAATATAGACCAAACCAATTTTTGGACTGGGAAAAAGACGATACGCGTAAAATTTACTCACTATAATTTGAATGGAGGATCTAGGTGAGATGTTAGCAACTTCATGAGCTTGCAATATACTAGTGAAGCCTGGATCTTCGATTGTACATGTAAAGAGGGCGAGGGGTCCTTTGTCTTTGTTTGCGTGCCTGGCACTTTCCAGCTATCCCATTGGTCGCCTTCTTGACACCTCCTTTGTTTGGCAGCCCCCCAAACGAGGTGCCTGGTAACAAATGGGATAGCTAACATGAGGTGGAGAGGCTCCACGTTAGTACTCGAAACGTCAATATCCCGGCAGACCCAGACGGCCAGGGTTCACCGAGTCACACCTTGGAGGACCATTGAATGCAAAATCAGCTGGCAGCTGCTGAACGCTAATGATGCCCATTGACCAGACAGTGCTATCCATTGAGAAGCACTGGGCGATTGCGACTGGACAGAGCTTCTGAAATGCGTGAAGAATTGATTGTATTGCATTCGGCCCGGCCCCTGCGCTAGTGGGCAGGCTTGCTAAGAACTAATAGTCTTCTACTGTGTTGTTTGTTTCCAGGACAATGACAAGTTGGGTGTCTTTTTTTACCCAAAAATCCGATGGAACATGAATATTTAATATGGTACTCTCAAGTGCCCACGCATTTGAATAGCTACTATATTGTATTAGCATGAATATCAATTTATAAAATACGAATTGCTGGACTTACCCTGGGAAAGACCCCGCAGCCAATGACATCTGCCTGACTTTGGCTTATAAACTGTCTGACTACTTTCCTGCTCTGAATCGCTGGTAATTATTGACAAGACTCCTTACCGCACGAAACATGCCTGACTTTGACTTGGAACCTTTCTGACTACTTTCCTCATCGGAATTGCTGGTGCTTTCGTCACTGCTTGAACTGCTCGAATCGTCTTCATCTTCTTGCAAGAGGGCAGGATTCTGAGGCGCTGCAAGCGCAACAGCCTCTTCTTCTGGCGTCGTTGCTTCAGCCATCATTCTGAAGTTAGTGAAAGTGGGATACTTGAAAGGAGTAGGGTGGGTGCTGTTCAAAAGTCGGTCGCGTGTGCTCAACCATGGGTTCCCTTTATCAGCTCTGTTGTTTTCATCATCTTGAGAGGTGTTGCTTGTACTCTGAGCGGACGCGGGTTCGGCGCGATTGAGCTGCGACTGTTGCACAGCTTTATTATTGACATGGTTATTGTAGTTTCCTGTACAGAAAACCTCGCTGTTGGGAGAAGACTGTCGTTCACCCTTGACGGACTTCCCAATATCATGGATCTTAGCATCCAGGGGTGTGCCACTGGTGGCGTTGTTGAATGTCTTTGCTGCCGGAGACTCATGGCTGTCTATCGAATCAGAGTCAGAATCGGATCCCGACCCTGATTCCGAGCTGGAGGTAGAGCCAGAGGTCATAGAAACCGTCTCGGACATCCTCAACGCAGGGGACCGCGAAGTTGACCTTGACGGAGACAACGGGTCGGACACAGACTTCAGTCGTAGGGCGGGACGAGGAGACTCGGATGTTCCACGTATTGGTCTTATCTTCTCGAGGGCAGGGTCTACCGGTGTTACCGGCGTGGGTGTCTTGACTGCAGAGTTCTGCCGAAGTTGCACACCACGCACAGATTTCTTCCTTGAACTTGGGCCTGCTTCTGCGTTCCCATTGCCCAAATCCTCGTCAGATGAGAAATCGGAAACCGATGAACAATCACTAAATAGCGATTTGCCTTCCCTCTCCGGTGTTGACCTCGACGAAATTGGAGGGTCCGGCATACGACCTTTCAGTTTCTTATCTCTTATTACATTGAGCTTTTGCTGCACCATCTCCTTTTTATCTATGGATTGTCTTGCGGTCTTGCTAATTGGTAGCTCGCCAAACGGTGCGGTAGATATTCCAGCAGGCATTGATGTGAGTGCAAGTTCATTGTTGAGCTCGACTAAGGATTTCATGGGTCGAGCATGAGAAGCCGATGAACTGGAAAAGATATCAGCCGTGCGAGCTCGATCGTTGTCTCCATGGTCATTGACAAATGACACCGATCGACGTAGCGTGCTGGGAGTTTGATTTTGTTTAAGAGCACTGCGAAGTGGGGTATCTACGGAGGCCGAGGGTCCTGATGCTAGAGGGCTTGAGGACAATAAGCTGGCCTTATGAGGTGACTTTGTAGTAGATGTATTTGGGAGAGCCGGCGTTAGGGACTTTCGATTTCGACTCAGGATACTGGCTTCAGACGGAGTCGGAGAACTATGAGCAATTTCGGCAGACGAAATGTTGGGTTTCTCGATGGCCCGGGTTGAAGGTTTAGATTTGGTTGAGGTCTTCAACATCTTGTCTTCCTCAGTGTCAGTGTCTATATTTTCACTGTTCTGGCGGACTCCTACACTACTTTCTTCGAAAAGCTGGTCAGCCCAGTTTAAAGTTCCTTTTGTTTCGACCGCTTTTCTAGGCTTAGCCTTCTTCTTAGCTTCTCTCTGTTTTCGAGCTGCCTTTTGTTCATCAGTCCTGGGTGGGTACTTAGTAGACTTTGGTGTCTTGATCGTTGATCCTTTTGATGCTGATGTTGGAGTCTTCTGCTTCTGGAGCTTCTCGACTTGAAGTTGCATTGCACCATCTGCCTTTAGCATCATCTGTTGGGCTTGCTCTGACAACGTCTTCTCTTTGGACTGTCGGTCTCGCGATGATCTCATATTTTCTTCACGTTTGTTCACTACCGGCTGATTCTCTGTTGTAGCCGCCAGTACACCGGTATGTGATTCATCTCTCGAATCTATTGATGTCTTCGTGGCCTCTTCCAATTGTTCGGCACAGGACTTTTCCTCCTCAGATATCGTTTCCGGGGTCGTCTTTTCTTCGATTCCGCCTTGAAGGGCCTCTTGCACTGCGGTTGAACTCGCTTCTTCTACTCCATCCAATTCTCCCTGCTTCTCTACAGCATTTGTTGGTGATCGCTGTTTCTCGACCCTACACTCTCCAAGGGTTTGTCTATTCTGCTGCCCTCCGACCTTCTGAGCCATTCGCTCAACTCGCTGGGTCTGGAGACTCCGATGGTTTTCCTTGTCATCGCTAGAATTTTCGGCGTTGGTAAGAGATGAGAAATCAGGCTTCCGCCCTTCGCTGAGCGCTTTCTTAATTGGATGCTCTACATCTAGATGACTGCAATTCTTGGGGAAGGAATCCGAGGCTTGCGACCATGTAGTTGTACATTGAGATAAAGGCCTGGGTTCATGCTGGATTTCATCGTTGGTGCTATCTTCGCCACTTGATTTTGCTGGGACAAGAGTCTGGGGGTTTTGACCCTGAGCAGCTTGTACAGAACGGGATTGTGGGAGATGCTGGAAACCGCTCCCAAGGTTTTTACTCTGCGAGTGTGATGCCGTCCTTTGGGGGTCGAATGGTGTTGCATCTTGCGGCTTGTGGAGAACTGAAAGCTCGCCCGATATGATCCTGCTTCCATTCTGGCGCGACAAAGGGGTGCTAGGTATCAAGCAATGCCCACCACTTTTGTCTCCAGTTGAACCAGGCGGGTCGCAAGGAGAAGATAGACGCTCAGGAGCTGTACGATCAAGCCTCATGCGTTTCGCGCTATACATCTGCTGCCTCTGCCGAAAGCTCTCACTATCTGACTCGATCTCGTCAAAAATTTGCGTCGAGTGTCGCCGCGATCCATTGGTCTGTCTGATTTGATAGGAGGATGCACTGACAGGCTCATGTGTTCGCCTTGAAGGGGTACGATGATTACTTGGCTCACGTCTAACCTCTTGTCGGACATTCCTTGTGTCGATCTTTTTAAGTGCATCTGTTTCATGTGCGACAGATCCTGGTGGCAACGGTTCATCGATCGCATACGAGGGCTGAGAATTTTCCAATGCTTCGACCTCAGAGTTTGGCTGGAGGATTACACTTTCCACTTCCGCGTGCGGTACATCATGGACCGATAGTGGCATCTCGGGTGATTCCGATTTGGTCCTTTCTGTTTCTATATTGACGGTCGTCCCGGAGACTCTTTCAATGGCTGTTGCACTCGTACTTAGTGGTGAGTCTGGTATCGAGGTGACATCGATCTGGCTCCGTCGTAGTGGCTCCTGGAGGCTGACAAGGGAAGGAGAGGTTGGGGTGCCGTACGGATTAGGTTCTGAGAATGTTGTCAGAGATACTAGGCAAATGTGTAGTACATCGTGGACCTACGCCTTCTCGCAGGAGACTTCTGTGAATCATCAACTTGGTGAATCGATCCTGGTCTCCCTGGTCCTTGCGGGGCTCGGTTGAGTCCTGCTTCCTGGGCCTCCCCGGACTGGTATTTCCCGCACAAGCCGTAGGGCCTATCTCCGTGGACTTCGAGAGTCCGCTGCCGCTTGTTCGGCTCTAGAAAATTCTCTTCCTGCTGCATGTCATCGAGTCCTTCTATGGTGGCTATCGCACGATCGTCGGTCCTCGAAATCTGAGCGGGAATTGTAAGAGGTCGCTTCCGAGGTCTGGCTGAGGACTCTGGCATCAGAGAACCATATCTTGGGATGTTTGCGAGCTCTTGGGGTTCTGGCGGATACCGGTACACCTGCACAATAGAAGTAGGTAGAATTTCTATGCTTGACATCTTATCAGGAAAGTCTGCTCGGTCGTCAAAGATTGCGCCAACGGTGTCCTCCATATCCAGCAAGTCGCCATGAACGGTCTTCAAATATCTGATGTTTAGCGACCTTAATGATCTCGACCTCGAATCAGCCGTCTTGTTGGGTCTCGCGTTGTTGCGGGGGAAGATGGTACCTACCCGTAACCTGCGCCCAGCCTCGCCCACCTGACGAGAACCCTGTCGGTAAGGTCCTGAATTGTGAGGTCCTCGGTACATGGCTGACACCACTTGAAATCGGCGCCTTGACGCGTTTGCAGAGTTGTTGCTGGCCCTGGCTCTTGCCAGGGCATTATCTGCACCTGTAGGCGTATACGTTTCATGGGGGACGTGTCAACGATGATGATATAGATCTAAGTTGCAAGGGTAGAAGGACGCAAGGAAATCCACCAAATGGTAGGTAGGATGTAAGGTGATCTCTCAACACATTATTCACCACGCGTAGCGATGGATCTTCATACTTTAGTAAACCTCACTTTCAATTCAGCGCTCTCATTGGTAGACCGAGCTGCATGATCCCGCAGCTAAATTAGCTCCTTGGCAACAGTGTGTCAGGAAACCCTGAAGCTCCAGCCCGCCTGATAAGTATTTGGCCCAGAATTTTGTATGGCCGCCATCCAGCAATTAGGTCATATTCTTGGGGCATAGATGAGCCGTATAGATGCTTACTCGCCACATCTCGGGCTGTGCTATGGCTCTTCGAATTGCAGTCCATCTATTACAATGTGTCTCCGGGGTTTTCCGGTGTTGCAACCAGGATTTGTAATTGGAAGGATAAGTGTAACGGTCTTCAAAGCAATTTTGCCATTACCATTGTATTGAAAATGACAATGCAACAGTTTCTGTTTGAGAATGATGGAGTAATAGTGCTCTGCTAGATATGTTCTAAGATCTCTATGAGGAACCAACCAAAAAGGCTCCAACAACGCTTGCCGGCCAAATGGGAACCATGCTACCATCTCATCTATGTTATGTCACATCACAGGATGATCTTTTCGTCTTTGAGGCCCCGAGCGTTCAACCATGCTTGAAGGTCTGCTTCTCCATCTCATAAGCGTCATTGCGGTGTGAGAGGGCATTGACATCCAAGCTCATGCCACGGCCTGACTTCATGGGCATGCCAGTCTCAGGGTCGATAACGGAATTGCCTCGTTGTGCAGCTTGAACCAGCTCAGGATTCTGTTCCTTGAGGATCGCGAAATTCCTCTCAGCCTCCCAAGTCCAGATGCTATCTGAAGCGAAAACGAGGTTCATTTCTTCAAGCGTGCGCTGGTTTGACTCGGGATACAAGCAATAGACCATGGGCAAAGTGATGACGTTGGCGATGCCGAAAATGTAATAAGTCTTCTGTCCAAGGGCTTTGAAGACGACAGGCAAGATGAGCGTGAGCCAGCCGTTACCAAGAGACCAGCCGACAACGCCCCAGGCGTTTCCCTTGGCACGAACCTCTAGAGGGAAAATTTCGGCTGGGTAGAGCCATGGAACAGTGAGCCAGGTAGCACCGAAAGTCGCTGTGAACAGGAAGATCATAGCCACAGCACCTGAGCTGTAGCCCCGAGCAAGAGCAGAACCCTCTGGATGTTGAAGACCTAGCGTTGTGAGACCGCCAGCCAAAAACATAGAGATACCCTGCACGATGGATCCCCAGTACAAGGTCCAACGACGGCCGATTCTGTCTAACGTGAAGACGCAAATCAAGGTGGCAAACTTAAAAATCAGTATGGTGCGCATATGTAAGACACGGTTGAACTTACCATGTAAGTGATGGTGTTCAAGCCTGAAATCCATTGTACCGAAGAGTTGGGGATACCGGCGGTACGGAAGATGGTGGGAGCGAAGATGGTGACACCGGCGATCCCGATCCATTCTTGCATAATCTGAAGCCAGATGACCAGCTGGACGCGACGACCAGTATGGAGTTTACCAGAGCCAATACCGAAAAACATAGAGAAATAGGACGAGTGGCTAGCGGTTTTGCGTTCAAGCTCTGCGATGTTACGAACATCCTGGAACTCGGCCTCGGCCTTTCCAGCGTCTGCACCTGTCTCGCCTCGAAGGCGGCCAAGGATGTAACGAGCTTCCTCTTCGCGGCCGACCTTGACAAGCCAACGGGGTGATTCGGGGAAGAACCAGCAAATGGCGAAGAGGCCCAACAAGGGCGCAATTTGGAATGCAATTGGAAACCTCCAGGTGAACTCGGTGACACCTCCTTTATAGAAGTTGCAGCCGCTAAACAAAGGTATTAGCTGTTTGTTTAGTGGTCTCTTGGCTTGGAGAATGCTTACTATTCGATCCAGTATGCGACAACAACACCAAAAATATTGAGTGTGAATTCAATAGCCACGAATTGACCACGGGACGTATGCTCGGCAGTTTCGGTAGCCCAAACTGGTACGATGGCATTAAGCATTCCGGTGCCCCATCCGTTGATGAGACGAGCGCAGATCATCCAAACGGCGCTTTGAGCAGAAGTTTGAAGGGTAGCGCCGACGACGGCCCATGCAGCTCCCAGCCCGATTGTCTTGATACGTCCATAGCGATCACCGAAGGAACCACCAACAAGACACCCCATAAGAGTACCAAGATAGTAGATGGAGACGATGCCGCCCTGAAGGAGCGTGTTGTCGACAACGGGAGCGCCTGAGACAGGATCGGTATGGCCGAATTTCATGACATTGTGATAATAATCTGGTGCTGTATTCACTCCGCCCATCATCCCTTGATCATACCCGAAGAAGAAGATAGACAAGGCGGCAACGCAATTGATGGCAATAAGGAGACCTCGCTTTTCCAACTTGTGGACGACATTGGATCTTGGGATGAGATCCATGACGGCGTTGACCAGCAGCGTTTGGTCTCAGTCAGGTTTGGCGTGTGTTCAATGAGAGGAAGGGACGCTGAGACCAGCTTAGCGTTGGAGACCAGAGACCGGTGGAGTGACTGGAAGGCTAGATACAAAGAGGAGAATGAAGATAGGCTTGGACCAAGAAGTCAGCGGGGAACAGGAGAGGTTCTTATATGTCGAGATCGACGCATCTGGGTAGCGAGTCTTGGATATCCGAGATATCCCACATGGGGTAATGCGGAGATAGTCTGGATCGGGGCTTATACGAAACACCTCTCGAGCTGGACAAGCTGCCGAATCCATTGGCACCGCCAGAGTATGGGGGTGCTCACCGGCGCGCTACGTTCCCATGATTCCAATGCGCAAATCGCGTGGGGCATGGAGGGCCTATCGCTATCGCACCTCAATCGGCTTCGCGAGCAAAATAATCGAGCGACATGCACATGACCATCAAGGCTGAAGGAAGGCAGGCTTAAAGGAATGCCACTGGTCGATTGATGAATGTCAAAATTAGCTGGGTGGTCGGCAAGTTGAGGCAGGAAGCGCATAGCCCTAACTCGCACTCATAGAACCGCAACAGCATCACAGGATGCTGCCTCGCTACCAGGCTTTCGGGCTAGCCGCCAGACTTGTCCATCATCGAATCGCTTGGTGTCTCCGATTCTCTGATCACCCCACCGTTCGCTTTGATCTACGCAGTATTTAGTTGGTGCATCAAGACGCTTTTGTGGCTCGCTACAACATCTACGAAAGGCACACAGTAGATCACTTGTACGCTCAAAATGATCGGCAGTCCAGACAAGTCTCATCGGAGCATGTGTCACGGCCATGGCAGACAGCGATCACAGATTCTAGAATCATTACTTGTTGTTCTACAGACAAGTATCACTCTGTACCAAGCCTTGATGAGAGATCCGTTGAGCCTGATCACTCCACAGAGAGTCTGACACCAGGGGTTCTTGCTCGTATAGGTAGAGATCTCCGGTAAGAAAGCTAATCTGAACGTAGGAATTTCTGGAATCCACTTGACAATGAGAGTGGATGACAGGGCGATTGTGGAATCGCATATGGCGTCTGCGCGAGCGCGCCAGTCGCAGGACAGGGATTCTCGCGCTCACGACCGTCAGCTTCAATCATGAATCTAGCGTCAATAACGCCGGTCCAGTATGCATCTGTCCCCCACTACCCACGCGCAGAAAGCCTCCCGACAGCCTGGTAAGCTCAGCCAAGCGATTTGCACGATTGCTTCATCCCTATCCAATCACTGTGCAGTCACTTTACGCCCTATGAGATCTTTGCTCTGTATGCTGCGGTTATCTGTGTTGACCTTCTAGAAAGGCTACACCTACCAACACGCCCATTTGCAGCCCCTGTTGGCTGGATGATGGCCAGGATCTGACCTCCCAAAACGCCTTGGATCCGTGTGGATCTTTGCATCCGAAATTGCTCGTCGAAAAGAAGCTCACCAAAGAGTCTTGACATCGAGTAGGCGCAGAGGTAGTCAAGTATTCGGTAGTTGATTCCATTCGTCGGTATGCACCACCCTCCTTAATTCTACCTACTCGTTCCTCAACGTCACAATTTGAACGCCAGACCAAGTCCTCCAATCGGCAGCCGTACAAAGACCTAGGACTCAACCGTGTTTACTGTTTGGGGCGCATCTCAAGCTGCATTCTTGCTTCGGCGAATGTGTGAATTTCGTCGAGTGACTAATTGTCACTTAGGGGTATCGACCGATACTGTGGACATCCAACCGATCATTAACGACGCTTCAGCATACAAGCTATCCCACCCCGTCGGAGAATAAACCCTATTACCGGAAGCATTCCACCCAATTTGCAGCTCCTAAAAGGGGACGCCTCTCCATATCCCTGGGTAGCAAGTCCCAGAATGCATTCAAATCTTTGATTTGAACGCCAGGAAAGTCACCAAAGAACTCGGTCTAGATTTTGACTTTCTTTAGTAAATCATAGTGGGCAGTGTTTCAACCTCAACTACGCTCGCTAAGGCACTGGACCAGAGTGCTGGGCAAATCTGGATCCGCTAATGTTCCTGCACAGGAACGTCAAATGCGACCACTTGACATAATTGCCTCATTGGTCTGCTTCAGATAGATGTTCGACCCACAACAAACTGGTACAAAGATAATTGGACCCGCATTGACCCCAGCTAGGGTGGATTCTTTCATGTCGTCTTCAAATAAGACTGTTACGAGGATCGATCCTGGATTTAGGTTCTCCCTTGCGTGATCTGTCAAACAGGCTACCACCTGGGCCGTATTACGCCTGATCTCTGGCACACCTTGCGCACCCAACATAATCTAATCTGCCCAAGTCTCAATCGCCGCTATCCATACACAGCCATTATCATCACGATGCCGAAGCCCAACCCTCGATGGTCCTCCGTAAGCGAGGGATCATGCCTGTTCTCGGATCCCAGGGACCCATTGGTCGACCCCTCAACCTGCTATTCCAGATTCCTGCGACATCAGCAAGAAGTCAAAGAGCAGACATTGATCACTTGGGCTCTTCACCATGCTTTCTACGACATGCCATCCCAGAGAGATTTGCTGCGCCAACAGTCATTGCTATGGACTGGTAGCCGACTTATTCAATCTTTGTACGAGATTTCTTGAAGATCTTCGGCCTTGCGCTGAGTGCTGCAAAGTTATTTGAGCGCTAAGGAATGACACAGCTGCAAGCTACCCTTGCGGAAGAGACTTCAAGAATCTGGCTCAATAGACCGGGGAATGATAATTGCTACTGACGCCGTGTCCGGTAAACAGTGTGGGATCTGCACGATAGAAAGTGTTGACCAGATATCTGAAGGATCGACATATTCTCTTGCGGCTATGATCCTCCGCGCTGGCAACTGAACCAAGCAGTGCAGACGTCATTGAGCCGGGCAAAAGATGCTTTCGATGCCTTACTTCTATGATGAATTATGCTACCTAGAACTTACGCTTCCTACCTTTTCCTGAACATAAAAGGGTTCGCCCGAGCGACATAAACAAATAGGGTTGGCTATAGTCTGGGACAACTGAGTGAGAGTGCCATCGTGCGGAGGAAGTCAGGTGTCCATCTGCTTCAAAACGAATGCCATCGCAGCGAGCATAGATGCCAATTTTTGGGGTTCATATCTTTCAGGCCTACCACACTGATTTGGGAATCATCTCTTACAAAGAAGTACTTCCATAGATTCATCAAATGTAATAATCTTGTACCTATGTAATACTTGCTTGGAGCGCCCAATGCTATAGAGGCCGTTCAGTCACACAGCTTGATGGACATCTACTCCCTTTTCGTCAATGCTTCCATATCGTATCGACCGCCTCCTGACCTTCCCTCCTGCATCCTCATCGTCATCATCGCCATCCTTGTCCCCATAAGTTGTCCTTTCTCCATCCCCAAAGATCTTATAGAAGAACTCATCATAGCTGGCCCACATTGCCTTGAATATTGCGCCTGTCACTGCAACCAGCCACTTTGGCGCCCTCCCATGTTTGTCCGCGAACTGGTTGTTGAGTCCAAATACCAATGAAATGAAAGGCAGCCATATCATTGCGAAAACAAAGGCTCCGACCTTCTGGCTTTGCGTCGTCATCGTGTAAGATCGCAATTGGTGCAAGTACGATTTGTATTCCGATGGTAAAGCATGCTCGTCTGCTCCATCGGTAATAAGCTTGAGATACCGCGCCGATGCTTGCGCGTAGTCTGGATCTGGACGTGAGAAACGACCGCCTTCCTTGGGTGGTTTTTTACCAGGTGGGAAGACGGGAGAGTAAAGTGTGTGTGCTTTGAAAGACTCCGAGGTGGGATGTTCGGGCACGATGTCTTCCTTCGGGGAAAGTTCGTAGCAGTCGACAAGTACATCCTGATAGGATGCACCACCGCCTTCTGTCGCTATTATGTGTGCGTAATCTTCCCTTGTGACTTCGTAAACGACACCTACAAGACCCTTCCTCCAACGGTTCTTGTGGTATTCAGGTGGCTGGTCTGAAAGTAGAGTAGATTTCTCAGAAGGTGAGGGTGTATCTATGTTCCTGTACTTCGTGTTTGCAAAGCAGGGTTCAATATAGGGCAGGCCGGCGAGGTCGAAGGTCATCACAAGTTCTGGAACGACAACATTGACAGCTGAAAGAGGGCGAATGCCGCGTTTTCCTTTGAATGTCTCTGCCGAAAGATTAGATCCATATGCAAGGTAGAGAATTGAATCTGGTTGCTTAGAGTCGCCGCCGACTTCTCCAATTGCCGCTGGGCTTTCAGCTTCGAGATCGAAGGGTCGTTCTGTGAGAGAGTCCAGTCGGCGTCGTTTAGAGGGATTTTGAAGAGAGTGGTCCGATACAGCAGGTGTCTTAGAATGCGCTGAGGTTGTATACACATTCAGTGCCTTCTTGAAGGCTGCCAGGCCACAGGAACCTGTCGTTGCCGCCATACTCAACAGGGTTTCTCTGGGGCTGAGCGCCAATTGGACAATTATACGAATCTCCGCAGGCACCTAAATTGGAAATACTCGAGGGCATGACGCCTTTTAATATCTACATACGTAGGCATGAGCGCATTTGTCAGTCAATCTCAATCCATTGTCCTCGTCGCCGACCCATGCCAAGCCCGGGAGGAGCTTGAGCCGAAGCCGAAGAGGACCTCGGGATGCCCTTCGAAGCCGAGGGCGTGCTCATCTTCAACTCCTTGTCAGAAATATTCCATGGATCACCTACCACTGTCAGTTTCTAGCAGCAGCTTCGCAGAGCCCTATGGATGAATTGGGAGCCTTCCGCTGGATTCTTGATGTCGAACCTCTGTGGCCAAGCCCGTCAGAACCCGTTGAAACAGCCAAAGCCACAGCGCATTGGGCTACAGGAAAAGCCACGTCTGACGCTCTAAACGTACTTCGACCTGAAGAGCTCACTAAAGTTTTACGCTTCTATAGGCCCAGCGATGCAAAGCTTGCATTAGCATCTTGTCTTCTCAAGTATCGTGCAATAGTCGATACATGTGAAGTCGCTTGGTCCGACGTGGTCATTAATGAGGACAACAACAGGAAACCATGCTATAAGCCCCTTGGTACAAATACCAAGGCTTTGGAATTTAATGTCTCACATCATGGCATGCTGGTTGCGTTGGTTGGATGTCCAGGCAATGCAGTCAGGTTGGGGTTGGATGTGGTGCAGATGAATTGGGAGAGGGATTACCCCAGAGTTTTGAAGGATGGATTCGGGGCCTGGGCCAACGTATATGAAATGGTGTTTTCGGAGCGTGAGATCAAGGATATTGCTGGATATATTCCTCCAGCGCAACTTGATCCGCATTCAGAGATAGGAGCAAAGCTACGCCACTTCTACGCCCATTGGTGTCTCAAAGAGGCCTATGTCAAGATGACAGGAGAGGCTTTGCTGGCGGCTTGGTTGAAGGAACTTGAGTTTCGTAACGTTCAAGTCCCCCTGCCCTGTAGCCAATTACCGCCAGATGCTCAGACGAGTGGTGAATGGGGACAGACGTGCACTGACATTGAGATCTGGTTTCGTGGGAACCGAGTGACCGACGTGAAATTAGAGATTCAAGCCTTTCGAGAAGATTATATGGTTGCAACAGCTTCCTCGACTATTGGAGTGCGTTTCTCGGAGTTTAAGCAGCTGTCTCTGGACAGCGATGTCTATCCTTGAAGAGAATGGTCCGGATGGGATGCTAGCTGACTCAAGCTCATGAACTTCCCAGCCCCTGTCTCCTGTTCGTGACATCGAAAATCTCACCCTGAATATCTCAAATGCTTTAGAGACAATTCAGCAAAGCAGATGACTCCGAGGGAAAATAAGTCGATGCGGCTAACCTCATCAGAATCCCAAGGCAGCTGATACTGGAGGGGAAATCTGAGCAGGCAGTAAGATTGATGATGCATTACCTTTATGGAAAGTATGAGCGTGGACAGAAGTCTGGGAACGAGCAATATTAAAGAAATATTGTGAGAATTACGTCGTGAGGACCAATTCCTCGATTCTTGCATTGTCTAGTTCTCAATGGATTCTGGACTCGCTTTCTCTAGTGCCCTAGAAGTCGGAAGCGCCAAATGATTGAAGTGAGCGTTGACTCACGTGATTTTTATTATCATTGACTTATACTCAACACACAATTCCTTCCCCGCACAAACGCAAACCATATCGCCCTTTCATCTTGATCCAAAAGACCTCTACTCACGCTCTCACCATTAGAACACACTCTTTCGATTGCCCTTCCCTTCCTTGGAAGTGGCCTTCGCCGGCTTCTATCTCAGGCTTTGATCACGGCGTCTGTCTGCACGTCCGCCACAATGACGAGCAATTTCCTACGAAAACCTGGCCTCGGAACTTCGCCACTGCAGGGCCTGGCGAGATACTTTGAGACAGCTCAGAAGCAAACCGGGATTATCACGTATGCACATCTACCTGTAGTCTACGATCACAACTGACGCATTTGTCGGCAGCCTCCCTGGCAATACCTTAGAAACCATCAAAGAGTACCGGACTCACGGCTTTGAGCATAGCGAGGAAGAACTCGATACGATCGTCCACGCTCTAGAGCCAGGCGATGCGCATTTGTGCGAGCGGATCGATGCAAAGGGCCTTGTAGGCCTTTGCAGTATCCTGATCCACTCGCAAGCTTGTCTCGCACAGCAGCGAGGGCTCTACCTCCTAACAGTGAGTCTTCATCTATCCTCGCATGCTCAGCCGTTCATGCAAAATAGGAAGCGATTTATACACCTCTTGACCATGCCGAATCCCAGTCCCAGTCAGCAATTACCCTGAGGCAGCCTAAGAAGGTTGCTATTGGTTTCTGTGCCATGAGTTCTCTAATCAAAGGCTTTGCCGGGAGCGAGAACACTGATCAAAGCCGAAGATCGGTCCGTCAAAATGACTGCTATCGAAGAGTTGTCACTGACATTTGTGTCTAGATGGGTATCCTAGCCCTCGAGCTCCTGAAGGCTTGTCCAGAGAATGTCTCTGGGCTGAGAGCTGACTATCCAAGATTGTGAGCTTTACGGTGAACTCGTCTCGATGCCTAGGTTACTGATATTAGTCATAGGCAGTCTATTGGTGGAGTCATTAAACATGGGCGTTGCCAAGTGCTTAAGCTTCTCGCTGGGTCAATGATCAATATCATGTTGAATCATGGAGTTATGCCAGGGCTCATATGGTCAGACAAGATAGACTTGGCCATGCGTTCTCGTTTCCCAAGAGCCGAACAGCAGAATACCCAATGGGTCATCTCATTCGAAGGATTTCTCGAGGAGCTAGATCTTAATAGTTTTCTTACCCAAGAGTACACTCCTCAAGCTTTCCATAGAATGTCATCAGCCAAACTGACAATCTCACAGGAGATCAAGTGTCATCTTCGCGTACGCAACTCTGATAGGGGACAGTCGCTACAGTACGGCCGAGGAGTCTGCTATCCTCGTCACTGTCTCCAAGGATCTGAGCATTATAATTCCAGAGTCATGTACCGCGCCGGCAAGATATATTGATGTTCCTCTTGTTGGTATAAGCTCCGTGACAATTGAGGGCCAGGCGAACAGTCAGTCCCAGACAGTCTCTTACGCATTGACAATACAATTGTCTACTAATACTGAGTGTACCTGCTTCATCGATGCCTCTGCCAGGAACCATCGTTTGATTGTACTCGCTTTCGTTTCGGAAAACGACGCGCAGACACTTCTGAAGCTCATTCAGGCAGGGTCTTCAACCACGGCCAGGGGTGGGCGACTAAGTATTTCTCAGGGTGTTGTTCTTCCACAACAGCTGTCAGAAGATGAGCCTGTGACTCCGTCTACTGACAATGATCAAGATCTGTCAAAGACCACTTCAGGAGCAGTCTCATTCAAGGCTCAAAATCCTCCGCCTGTTACGATGCAGCCGAGGTCGCAGTCGCAGTCTCTTACAACATCGAATAAAGAATCTGTCACAGATCCCCTCGACTTTCGACAGGCTAAGCCGAGTACACACGAAATGCCAAGTCGTACATCAATATCCCTTGGCGTCAATGTCTCGCAGACAAACTCAACAAATCATGACATTATGTGCAACCAACTTTGCTCCAAAGCTGGAGATGAAGGCTACAAAGATCCTTGTCATCCTGATACCGCTGAGAACGCTCAGGACAGCTTGCCATATGTGTCTCGAATCGCGCCCAATACTAAGTCTTCGAGCTTGTTGCGACAACCAACGGAAGTTGAATCCCTCAAGGATGTGGCTGAAACTCACAACAACCCAAATTTCCCAGGGAACCAGTCTAGTGCTATCCTCCAAGGTCTCCAGCATGGAATGGAAGATCACGGTAGCTCCCATGAAGCCGTCTTTGGCACTTACAAAGATGTATTTCGTTCTTCCACCAACGAAGTGCTACCGCCGGGCTCCTCACCAATACCAGGCCACGGACTACATATTTCCGCGCAGGCCAATCTGGAAACGATCGTCACCAACGACGAAGCGCCATCCAAGCTCCACGCGGTGAGCCTCAATCGAGCCTTACAGGCGACACAAGTCAAAAACGCGAGCAAATTCAACACGGCTCATCAACCATCAAGGAATACTTCTCCAGAAAAGCTGAAATGGTCCTTCCGGGGTGGCCGTGAGAGTAAAAGGGAAGTCTCGGCAGAGAATGAACCCAAACAGTCTGAAGATATCAGTCCTCAGCTAATGAAGAAAGCCGAACGCGGCCGTAAAGAAAAACCGATAGAACTTACGAAGACAAAAGTCAGAACTCAGAAGGAACTCAGATCAATCAAGAAGCCTTTAGCACCTGGAATCCGATCAGGCCCCGCCGCCACCCAGCTCAGCGATGGCGTTGATGAATACGAAATTCAAGACTCCCCCTCAAACTTAAATAGGTCTCGACCAGCTGCACGAGCTAAGCAAAGGAAAACGAATGGGACCGGAGCTGAGGCTGTAACAAAGTCTCAAAGAGACCCCAATTTTGTTTCAACAGCGAAGATTACGAGGAGAAAGAGTACCAAAGGTATTGACCAAGATAAGGAATTGCTCTCGAAGGAAGGGCATCGTTTGGATGATCAGTCTTCTCAAGCGCAATTTAATGAGCCCGTAGAGCCTGTTCGAAATAGGCAAACCGACAAGCAGCGGCAGACGTTGAAGAAGCCTAAGGCAGTAGCGCAGCCTACACTGGCGGCAACAATACGGCCAAGACCTAGGCGTGAGGCAGCTAGGAAGGCCAACGCTAGGATCCAAGGTCTTGAGATTGGAAGCAAAAGTACGAGTATCGATGAGCAGAGGGCGAAGGCCCGGGAACAGAGCATCATAGAAACTTTGAACGCAGGGACCGATATAAATGGTTTGTCGATTGGCTCCAACGATCGGGCAGCGAAGGGCAAGAGTGTAGCTTTAGCTGCTGTGGCCAAACTAGGTGCCCGGAAACCAGGGATTTTGAAGGCTCATACCAAAAGCAGTTCATCTCCCAGAAAGCCTGAGCCTTCAAATGATTCTATCTCGAAGTCTAGCCTAGGTATAGACAACTCCGACCAAGTCGACCTGATTGGCGGACAGGATAGTGAGAATGCTAATGATTCCCATGAAGGTGCACAATCGAGTGACGTGAAAGCGGCGGACCCGCCGGAGGTCCAAAATCGAGGCCCAGAAATGCTCGAGGATGAATTCATCGTGAAGAAGTCAACGCTTTCAGCGAAGGAGCAGGACTCAGCCTTGAACCAGATGGCAGGAGCGGCCGACCATATTCATCTTCCGGACATCGTTCCCAAAATCAAAGATGTAATTGATGAAACAGAAACAAACATCACGGCCCGCCCAATAATGGATTCTTTGGGTAGGCCTCTTCAACAAATCATGGTAGGCGATGCTGAGGACAGCTATTTTCAAGCAGCGATAAACGATATGGAAGGAGGATCCAAACAGCTCGGTCGCCAAAGGGTCGCAATGAGCAATTTCGATATTGACACTCATGGAGAAGACCCATTCGGAACGAGACTAGGTCTTCTGCTTCCACCTTCAAGGGTTGCAAACGACAGATTAGGATACATTGAACCGCAGAACACTAGATCAGTGCCCGAAACTCAGGACTTTCTGAACGCAAAAGTTCAGAAAAATTTAAATAGCCTGCCAACTGTAACAAAGACAAAGATCAGCAACGCGCAGACACCTGACAATCTTGCGGCACCCGCAGTAAATGATTCGCGGCTTGCGCACGACGAGTCTCGGGCAACGAGGCTGTCACAGCCTTCATCTGCCGGCAAGAGGAGACTAGAGGAGGGCGAGAGTGAGCTGAAGAAAAGGCTCAAATTGACGCCGCTACGTGAAAATGGTGCTATTACTGAGAGGCAGGGACTCCATGAAAATTCAAGTGCTAAGACCCCCGTGCCAGTGATCAGCAAAAAGCCAGGTTTAATTAGTTGGAATTCCTCAGGCCCTAGGAATCAAGGTGCCACCTCGGCAAAGAAACCGAAGCCTCATCAGACTGTCAAAGCTGTCGCTCTAATTGTACAGACGTCGGGGGAACGACATGAGTTGAAGAGAAAAACCATCGACGACCAGGGTCCGCGGCAACGTGATCAACCCGCAAAGCGGCAAAGACGAGATTTCGTCACACCTCGCCAAAGCCGTATGTATGTGCCGCAAATGATTGCGGAACCAGATTCATCTGCCAAGCAAGACAAAGGTCACCGGCTGAGCTCGCAGAGTATGAAAGTCGACGAGAACGGCAGCCCTCTACCATTAGCACAACCACGTATTGATCATCATGAACCTGAGGAGAAGCTCGATGACGACTTACTTGCCTCCAATGATAACGAGATCGTAAGTAACAATGACGATGGCGACAACTATGATGTTCATACGCCCCGGCTCCCAACCAAACAGGACACTGTCCAGCGCACAGAAGAGAATCTCAAACCAATGAAGATGATCCGTAACAGCAAGCAACAACCTAGCTCGCCACGTGCACCATCAGCTATTGGGACGGATGAACCTCACACAATTCTGAATAGCGGGGAGATGGTGAACAATGAAACTTTGGAGAGCATTTTACCTACCCTACCACAAGATCCTTTTGTTGGTGGACCCGAGAAGCCTCCTGGTTCTTTCGTCAAACTGCTTCGCAAGTCCAGCGGCGTGGAGGCACGGCGCGAGAGCGATCAAGCGAATCTGGCAAATTCTTCCAGGGGAGTGAAGAGAAGGTCAATTGATAGCGACGATGACCCTGATAAGACTTTAGTCGAGCCGGAGCGGGAGCCGAAACGGAAGCGACAGAAGGGCAATTCCCACTCTGCCACAGAATCTTCGCCTACGACAAGATCAACTTCCAAAGATGAATCTGTCGTAGGAGAGCAGTCAGATGATGAAAACTCCTACGAAGTGCGTCGCTGGCTAAAGACATTGGAACCGCACCAAGCTAACATGCTTGACATTTTGACTATTATAACACACGTAAGTATCAGCCCATATGCTCTGACTTCTTCGAGTTGACACTGAATAACCTAATAGCGACTGGTCCGGCATTTGGTTGACGAGGAAATGGCGGCCAAAGATATCATCAATGATTACGAGATAGGGGGAAAGAATTTATTGAAAGGCTATGAAGAAGAGCGACAAAAAGCATTGGAGACTGACCAAGCTGGCCTAGACCAGGTAAAGACTGCGTTGTCCAAGGTCTATTTAGAAGCGCAAGCCAACATAAGAAACACCTCAAAAGAGTCGACCAAGAGGAGGACTAGGGGTCTGGAGACACTAGAAGCTCGCAGGAGCGAGCAAGAGAAAAGTCGCAGCAAGGCTATCAGTGCTGCATTTGCTGCTTGTGTTGATTGAAGAACACCTAAGTGAAGGTTGTTTAAGGAGGACGCATCCACAATTCTCATTAAATGCGTCTAGTATATTTGGTGCTCTCTGCATGGACTGACTACGGTGTATGTCTGCGGATTCGAGCTCGGTTGCTTCTCCGGAGTATTTTCAGGGATGGGGTAGAGAGTACGGAAGAACATTTTTGTACGTCACGATTATGTACATAGGTATCTTCAGGTCGTGAGGTGCACGCCCGGACTTCAGGTGAAGTTGCTTTACATATTCAGCAACCTTTTAGAGTACAACTTTACAGGAATCATTTACAATCCCTTCTCAACTAGTAATGGACTTCCAACGTCGTTGCTATGCTCGACCTAGCCTGTGCTCCTGTGTTTTCGCGAAAAGTTGGGGCGTCTAGCAGTGCGGTCTCGGGTATCTCATCTCTATTATTCGAATCCCAAGCGACTCATGCACCTTGAGTCTTCCTTCCCTTCCTCTCGTTAGCCCTTTGTTTCCTCTCGCCCCTTTTCACTTTCTCCATCCTATCCCTCCGCCCCTCTCCCCTTACCGTCTTGCCCTTCCCATCTTCCCCCAATTTCGTCTCCTTCTTCTCATCGACTTCAACAATCCACTCGGCCTCGCCCTCCTTGTTTCTCCCCTTGTAACCCCACTTTGGCATCCACTCCCCCTTCTCTTCATCAAATACCAATTTTCCCTCTCCCCTTTTCTTATCCTTGATTCCCTTCTTCGCTGCAAATTTCTCCCATTTCGTAGCGGCCTTTGGTGCAGGTAGGGGCTTCTCGCGTGGTAATGGGGTTGTTGGGGGTGGAAGCGTTATGAAGACGCCGGCGTCTTTGGAAGCGGTGATCGGGCATGTGGTAAGGAGTTGGTTCAGAAGCGATTGGGCGCAGTCACGCGCGGTGCGAGTGAGAGCATCGTTGGTGGAATTTGGGGGAAGAGGGTTGCTGTCTGAGACGAGGAGGTTGCCAAGATCAAAGGTGTGAGGTATCGGGGGGTTGATTGTGACGGAGCTGACGGGTCTTCAGTTGGGATCAAACCGATGGGTAGAGAGTCAGGACAATCCTGGATTCCCATAATACCGACTTACGGTCTGTCTTTCTTGGTCACATTCTTCTCTTGTAGCTCTAGGCCAATCAATGGAGAGAGTGTGTCGGTCATGATTGATCTTGTAATCTTACCTGTGGCCGAAGAGCACCTCAGAGAGAGGATGAACTCGGTTGAGCTGTGCAAGGAAATTTTTCGCGACGGCCGCTGCTTTAAGCGATATTTGCTCCGCAGGGTCTCCGCACTAAAGCGGCAGGGCAAGATGTTTTCGACATCGAGTCGACAGCATCTCGTCTTTACTGAACTCCGCAATATATACGAAATGAGCGTCCAAACCTGCTGGCGCTGTCGGATTCGAGCTTCAGACTCATTCACCTTTTCTCGGCGCCCAACACCACAGCCTTGGCTTCTTATTCGATCCTCAACGGCTCCCATCTCTACCAGCGCGCCTCTCCTGGCCCTTCCCCCAAAGAAAAAGAGCGGAGTCTCGATCGACAAGAATGTCCGTAGCCGAAAACGTACATTTACCAGGAAAAAGGTTAGACCACCGATGATCGACAGGAGTCGGAAACCAGCAATCGGCGAAAGGAAAGCTCTCCGCAAGAGAGTCGTGCTCAGTAATACCAATGCGTTAGAGGTGCATGGTATGCAAGACCTTACTGCCGAATCGTTCGTTGATGAAGGTTTGCGAAGCCAAGTACTGGGGATACCCGGGCCAGTGGTGGATCAGCTGCGGGCGGTGGAGGCGTTCAAAGTCACGCAGGGGTGGCCATTATTTAGGAGGCCTGCCATGCTTGTAAGACAAGAAACGTTGGATCTCGGAAAGGAGTTGGAAGGGATAGGGCCAGGGCGCTCGAATGATTCAATTCGACGGGTGTTGGTTGGCGAGAGAGGAAGTGGGAAGACTTTGATGCTCTTGCAGGCTATGACCATGGCATTTTTGAAAGGCTGGGTCGTTATCAATATTCCAGAGGGTATGTTCTGAAAACTCCATGTAGAGAATGAGCTGACTCCGCGCCCTTCAGCACAAGATCTCATCCTTGCCCGCACCGAATACGGTCCTGTCCCGTCTACTAAGCCCACCCTGTATCATCAGAAAACCTACATGGCGACCTTGCTCTCCGCCCTCGCCCGCTCTAACCCTCTTCTTCAAGATCTCCAACTCTCCCAATCATCCGGGTCCACTACGTCTGACATCCCAATCCCGATTCCCGCCAACATCTCTCTCTCCCGTCTCGCCCTCCTCGGCGTCTCCGACCCCGAAACCGCGTGGCCGATCTTCCAGCTTATAATGCAAGAACTCGCTCTACCAGGACGACCGCCAGTATTACTTTGCATGGATGGTCTGGCGCACGCTATGCGGGATAGTCATTACATTTCCGCAAAGTACGAGCGCATTCACGCGCACGACTTAGCCATCATTCGCTTCTTCCTCGATCATCTCTCTGGCGCATCAACTCTGCCAAACGGCGGGATGGTGCTCGCAGCTACATCGAATTCGAACAACCCGGTCATTCCGTCACTCAACCTTGCGCTCGGCCAACTGGAGGGCAATAAAGCTGTGAGAAGAGATCCCTTCGCTACGTATGATGAGCGGGTGCTGGATGTGTTTAATAAGGGCGGAGTGCAGGTGCAGAGATTGGGGGGCGTGAACAAGCAGGAGGCGAGGGGCTTGATGGAGTACTGGGCTAGAAGTGGGCTTTGTAGGCAAAAGGTTGATGAGGGTTTTGTGGGGGAGAAGTGGACGCTAAGTGGAGGTGGGTGTGTAGGAGAATTGGAGAGGGCAGTTGTAAGGATGAGGGTGTGATGCGTGGTTCTTTGGCTGTTTTATGGCCAGTCGTCATAGACAAGTGTGTCTTTACTAATTTGCCAGTGCTACAATAGTCCAGATGATCCTTGAAATGCTCTTCTTCGTTAGTACTACCGTGAGGGATACGCCTCGACGGCCCGTGCTATTTGAATGACTCGTTCTAGTACACTGCCTCAGTGATGCGTTCGATGATTAAGAAGCGTTCGTCGTTGAACAATATGCGCTACCTAGTATCTAGCCAACAAGACTCGCGTTCGCTACTGTGCTGCCAGTCAAGCAATGACAGAAGAAAGGGCCGTTCTCTTCTACGTGGGGTTATTTTCCCCTCACACCGCTAATGAATGGGTATCGTCCAATTGTTGATGAACATGCAAGCCGAGATGCCTGCTCAGCTTGCCGCCTCAAGCTCCGTGAACCTGGAAATCGATGGTTAAAACAAGTTGAGAAGAAGAGTTGGTCATAAATGACACGGGATTATGGGATAAGTTTCCAATCATGACAGAATCTGGGGTGAGTCGCTCTGGTGAATTCATAAGTCACGCTAGAATGCCCTGAAACCATCGTAGTACCAAATTATTGAAGGCCATCTGGGAAGTTATAGTGCGAGTGTCGGTGAACAATTATCTCAGATGCCCCTCAATGAAAGTGATGGACAATGGGCGAGATCGGCTGGACAGGAGCCAGCTCAGGCAAGGGCGTATGATTCGAGGTAAGCTGAGTCTGATCCTCACCATTGTGAAAAACGGTTGCCGTAGGGGTTACGCTAGCTTCACTGTAGATCGTAGACAATTGCTCGTCGCTGGGTTGGGTAAACTGAAGAGGCGGTGGTCGTGTTTGCAGACCACGTCCTCCCGACGAAGGCTTATGACTGCTGGCGGAGGTCACTGAATGCTCATCTCCTGTGGTTTGATGGCTACTCGATGAAGCTAATGAGCGCTCCTCAGCCACAGCGTTATGGTTGCTCGACGAAGCTAGCGAACGCTCTTCGCCAACAGCTGCAGAGCCTGGTGAACTGTCTTCGCCACTACCACCACTACCACTAGAGAGTAGTCTACCGTCAAGAGCGCGATATTCCTCGTCAAGAGCTTCCTTCTCCGTCCAACATCCCTGCCAGCAATTGCGCCAGTCTTGCACAAGGAATTGAAAACAGAAATTGTCGATCCGAAGAGCGGGCTGGAAGCAGACACAAAGGTTATGGAAGTTCATTTTGTTTTTATCCGAGTAGGCGATAAGGAGACTAAGATGACACGTGATGGCGAAAAGGAGGTAATAGTTCCATGGCGGAAGTGAAGAGAGTTGGTCTTTTAGGAGCTGCGGACATTCCCTCGCACCTGCGCATTCAAGAGCAACTTGGGCCTGAACGTCTTTGGGAAGAATCTCGGTAGGCAAATCACGAAGCCAGGCTTTGAACATTGAGCCTACGATATTTATATCGTAGAGTTCTGGCTCATCGAAAAGGTTGATATCGCCCTCTATCAGAGTGTCAGCAGGTTCGAGAAAACCCTCATTCCAATGCGACTTACCTTGATCAAAGCGCTTTTGCCAGTGACGGATCTGTAATTCACTGCCTGGAATACGATAGAGACCTTCCTCTTCACAGCCCTTGAAGTTCAAAAAGCTATTCATGCGTCAGTATAATCTCGATTATGAAGATTTACTACATACTCGATACATCGCCAGGGTAGTGCGGGCATCCAAAATTCTGTCTTGTCTCTCGAATCTGCCAGCCGTGACGCGATACGAGTACATCGTGTTTGCTGGATCAGGGGTAAATTGATGACACTCAACACATAACGCTCTTCCTCTTTCGCATTGCTGCTACCGCTCCTGGCAACCTTCCCAAAAATACTTTTGCCTGCTTTACCAAGTCCACCGGCAGCTTTGTTGGATGTATTTTTAATGTTCATCAGTAAATGAGAGCTACCACCCTCACGCGAACCACCAGAAGAGGATGCTGAAAGTCCTTGAGTCGATGTCTTCTCGCCTTTACGCAACGGAACATTCTCTTGACTGTGATTTGAGGAGGGTTGGCGGTCAGCTGACCGATTGCGGGCACTTGAGCCCATCCTATCTCGATACGATTTATCCTGGCGCAAAGGCGCAGTATTTGGAGGTACCTGATGACTCTCGTCCTCACTTGGTCCGTCATATTGCAATCGTATCTCTGGTCCATTGGGTCGAAGGGGTGTGGAAGGCTTCGATTTCCGTCCTCCCTCATCCATTCGCATTGAACGCGTACGAGTCAGAAGTCCTGCCAGCCGTGGTTTGGGCTTCCTTGTATGCGATGCTTCGTTTGGACCAGCGACGATCATGCTGTCTGATGCCGCAGAAGCACCAACAGGTCGCCGAGGAACTTTGTATGCATGAGCTTGATGATCTTTGACGAGGTCAGTGAGTCAATAAAGCACTCAATGTGTTCGGAGACTCCCTACCTGCACGGTCCTCCAGTGTCACGCTATCCACACTTGTAGATAGGCTCAAGTCAGGGGTTGACCCAGGATTTTCGCACACCGAGTAGATCATGTTTTGACTCGTATCCATATCGGTTCGAGGGAGATCTTCTGATACCCGTCGGATCGTCGGCTCCACGTGATGTACCTTGTTTGATGATTTTGAGGCCTTCAGGTTTGAGAAAAACCCCTTTGAGGGCTCGCGAGCAAGTGTGGGCGTGTCTGTAGGTGAGGACGGAAAGGGCGGGAGAGAAGTGAAGTCTGGTGATCTTGGTTGATCCTCATTTAAGATTTGTGTTGCAACTGGTAATTCCCTAGCTCCATCATTGATCGATCGGGCTTCTCGCAGAGAAGGAGATTTACTCCTAGCATCCGTAGGGGAAGTGATGATGCTGCTGACCGCAGACGTGCCTTTGGGCATGGCCAAAGACAGCGAAGCCGGTCTTGCCATGTTTTCTTCCTTTCCAAAATTGGTCCAATCTGAGATAGAGACTGTGGAGGCCCAAGAATGGAGCTCAAAGAATATAAGTTCTGACCATGAAGTCGCAAGAGAGACCAAGTAGCCTTGCAGATTTTCCGGTGCACACTTATTAGCATGAGAAATAATCTGGAGGACTAAGAAGTAGCTTTCATCAGTACGCTTTTGAGTCCAGCTAAAGTATGACTAACCTGCAACGCCTTCTCAGTACCAATGCCCCATATCTCAGTCAGGCTCTGTCCCCACCCTAGACGCAGACACGTTGTATGTCCTTCCAATGTTCCTAAGGCTGGTTTGCCACTCTCTTCTTGCAGTTCCAGTCCGCTTATCTTGAGCTAATTATTTTTGAGACACTGTAAGACAAACCCCGAAGAAGAGCCACGCCGGAGACGCAATTGAATCTTTCTTCGAATTTGTGACGAGGTCTGAGAAGATGATTCTATCTGGCACTGTGTTAGTTCAAGTCACAATGATACACAGCTGAGAAGAACAAGAAAGTCCGCGAGGAAGCCCTTTGAAAGAAACATCTTCCTGGTCACCACGTACAGACAGCAGTGGACAAATGCAGATTCTGATGCACGTACTAGTGTGCCAACCGCACGCATGAACGCTCCCCTTGGATCTGAACCGGCTTCCCACAGCCAGTCAATCGGTATGTATTATCGCATTCGGTTGATCGAGAAGCTCGAAAGAATGGAGAATAATTATCAGGCCTTTGGTGTATTAGGTAGGGGAGTAAGTGTCGCCTCTATTGCTTCTATGCAGTACGCTTCGTAAGATGCGGCAAGGCCCAAAATCTGGAAGAAGCCCCACGCACGACGGCCGGCGTCAGTAACGCGGTTCTTACGCAGTGTGGTGCAGTAGCGGCACCTCGATTCGCTAAAGTTCAG
>JAABUP010002643.1_pt1 | contig 33916 bp, 48 predicted proteins | sample 5559201 | NCBI WGS metagenome assembly JAABUP01 (sample SAMN10711887, study PRJNA513373) | rock metagenome | isolation source: Antarctica rocks | place: Antarctica
AGCAGGTACTGCCTGCTGGGGGCCGGGCGCTGCCTGCTGGGGGCCGGGCGCTGCCTGCTGGGGGCCAGGTACTGCCTGCTGTGCCTGCTGGGGGATTGGACCCCGCTGTGCCTGTTGCTGAGGTGCCTCACGCCTGGCTTGGTGTGCATCAGCCTCATGCTGTGCCTGCTGGGGAGCTGCACGACGCTGTGCCTGCAGAGGACCTTCACCAACGGGAGCCTGTTTAGGCTGGCCATCCCTCTGTCCTGACTGGGCAGGCTGAGGCCCACCACCTTGCTGCCCTCCAGGCTGAACATCGTCTGCAGCAGCGGCCTGACCACTGCAAGCAACTGATGCTGTAGCAGATGATGCACCAGACAGAGCAGCTGCCTCGCTGCCTTCTTCAGTACCAACCTTGTTGGACAAGCGCATGAGCATGGCTAGGATGCTTTCTGCGCCTGACAAGACATGGTGCAGGGGCTGCAGGGAGGGCAGGCCCGGAAGGTCCCTGGTCACCCTTGCCTTGATCAATGAAGATGATCTCCTGAGAGACTTGCTGACATCATCACCTGAAACAAAGAAGCTTTCAGTACATGCACTACTGCTCAGTCGATGCAACTTACGGCAAATGTAAAGCATGCATGTTTGTGCAGTGAATGTAACATGACTTCACAACGTCTCATATGATCACAGCACACTGACAGGCAACAAATGTGGATCAAGCAACACTTACACCTAAGCTGCGCTGAGAACATCATGTCATGTTTGTCATCCAAAGCCCCACTAGGAATAGCTCATGTTGTGCAACCACACGCATACGTTCAACTGTTCAGGCCTAAGCACTGCAGTGAGTTGCCCGAGATGCTCAAGAGTCATGACAGGACTGCAGTGAATTGTCCAAAATGCTCAAGAATCGTGACACAACAGAAGGGAGCATAAGCGTGGTCTCACCAGCATTCTTCTTCTTCAGCGTCATGGGCTCAGGATGGTCTTCAATAGGCGCAATGAAGGCTCCAACAGCTGGGCTGATGGTGCCAAACTCCTACCACAGTGACAACCCTGCAACACCAAGAGCACAACGGTGAAAGGAAGAGAGCACATTGTGGTGGACAGACCCAACTCTCATCCGACAGGCCATGCATGAACATACTGTGTACACGCACATCATTCAACAATTAACAACATACAGCATGTACAAAGCTTGACCTTTACATATGTTTGACCATGCAGGCACCAAACCCTGCAGTCCAGAATGGTGTGCATCATGGACATGAAGTGCGTCTTATAGAGCAATGTTTTCGACACAGGCTCTGCTGGTGCCATGCATTGCACACGATGGTGTATTGCTCTGCAAATGGCAAAGCATGGAAACAATGCAAGCAGGCAGACAGACAGATGCTCAAGGTAGGCTGCTGTTACCAGTTCGACCAGTGTGGCGATTGTCTTGACAGAAGGTTCGCCTACAAGCTCCAGGGCAGATTGATATGTGAACCACCGCAGTGCATGAACAGAGCAGGTGACTTTCTTCCTTTTACTGGCCAGCAGACTAGCATCACCGTCAACGCTACCAGGATCACCATAATCGGCTACTGCTTGTGTGTCTGCGGCTGAGCCAGATCTCAGCAGCCACAAGAAGTCTGACAAGGGTGTCAAATTGTCTGATGCCCTATTGGACACATAAGTCCCAGTACTGACACGCGAGTCTGCTCCCAACACCACACCACCGTTGTACGCTACAACTACGACTGTTGTGCCTGTATATGCGGGTACTTGCAGGTGCCAGCCACAGCCCGCGTCCATATATGGCTTATCAACGCTTTCTGATCAATATGTACATATCAGGGGTTCAGTGATGTAGAGCAGAATGCGGAAATGCCTACAAATACGATGTAGCTCTCTTGAATGAGTGACTGTTGCTGTTAGCTGCCGCTACTGACCACGAGAATTGCATATGCCGGTGTACGCAGAGCCCTCGACAATCCGACCCTAGGCAAATTTGGCCGAGGATCTTGCGAAATCAAATCTTCAGCAAACCCTACATTGAGAAACCAGATAGCTTTGGCTTGTGCACTCTACACTGTCAAGCATGTATGCCAGATTTGCAAAGTCCAATATTACATGTCATAAGCTTGCAATGCATTTGGAGCTGAAGTATACCAATTGGTTGCAACCATGCACATTCTCAGAACTACATCAGGCAGACTTGCAAGCTTGCAGGATGCCAGTTCCAACTTATGAGCACCGGCGTCTGACACCTGTCAGGCAAGCTGACCCTACATTCAACACTGTCTTGCTGACAACGGCAATTGCAAGATTGATGCAGCTGTGCTATACATCACTATTCTTGTTTTACTCAACCAGACAGCATGATGTCTGCATCTGTAGTTGTTTAAGGTACATGCAGACAACCAATGTGGTGCAAGGTACGTGCAAAAAACAAATGTGGTGCAACTGAATGGCTGAGCTGTCTACACTGCTCATGCCAGTTTAACTGCAGACACCTGCACAATGCTGCTAACAGTTCAGCAGCTGAATCGGCGCAGACAGAACTCAGCATAACTGCGTCTGTGCTATTGGTCCAGCAAGAACAGCTAAAAGCGTGTCCACAGACACCAAGATTGCAAAGGCGCTGAGGCAGATGGTGCACATGCCAGCATTCCATCTGGTTGCAGTTCTTGCTGGCACCTCCAACAAGTCCCTCAGAACCTCTGGCCTCCCAAGATTGCAGAGGTGCTGAGGCTCGCACTTATGCACAATCTGTTTTGACACAGTGTAGGCAGTAACAAAGGTGCAAACCCCGGCGATCAGGAGGGCAAAAACTGCACAGGTCTTCAGGTTGGCAAGACTGGTGTGGCAAGACCAGTTTTAACCGAACCTGCAGCCAGCAAGAGCCTGAAGCAAAAGAACAACACATCTGCGCACCCTTTTCTGACGCAACATTGTAACAATCCTGGTTACAGCAGGCACTGATCAGGTTCAAGACTGTCAAGATGTGCCACTGCTACATGCCCATTGACCTGAAGCCAATGCTTGGAGATGTATGAAGATATGTTGTCCAGACTGCTACGACCTGTAGCGCGGTAAAGCTATGTCACAAGAAATGCTGGCATGCATAAAAGGGCTAGTTTCAAATACCTGTCTTGGCAGCAATAGTGGCGGGCGTGGACACTGGCACCGTGAAAAACCTTTGCTGTGCATATAGGGCCCACACCTCACTAGTTGGCACAAATGCAGCAAGCTGCGTGGAGTCTACTGGGAGCCGTGCTGTGCCTGCTGGGGCCACTTTTGCCTGTTGTCAGCATGACCCACTGATTGCAAATATGCATCAACACAGAACATGCAGAGCCTTAGACGGTCTAGCCCTAAACTAAATTTGTGTCAGAGTGTGACAAACTACAGGCAGGGGATCTAAGGTCCTTCCTTGAAACAAGGCCTTGCTGCATACCGGTGTATTTATACATATTTATTTACTTGCAATTGTGGCATGAAACTTGTCTGCCTGGTTTGCAAAGTTCTGCTGTGATGTAATCCACAGGCTTTCCAGGCGTTTGATGATGGAACAAAACAGCGATGCATACTGACAGGAACTTATCACAGGCACACTTGCAAATTTGCATCATGTTTATACATCATCAACTTTGAATCTTGATGAACGTACTTTTGCACTGACAGCTACGGTACATGTTGGCTTGCTGTCAATCGCAGTTGCAAGATGTACAACTATGACTTTGCAGTATAGATATAAGCTTGTCCCCAACCAAACAGTGCTTGTACCACACCTATGACTTTGCAGTATAGATGTAAGCTTGTCCCCGACCAAACAGTGCTTTTACTATACTCAGCTGCAAGTAATGCAAAAAAACACGCATCTAAAAGGTTCGCTGCAGATGAAATGCTCAGCTCCCTGTGAAATCATTTACTTCATACAAGAGTCTGCACACTGCTTGCACAACTGACTGTCTGGCACACACAATCCCAAGCACCATTATGTTGATGGTGGAAGGCACACCAACTTCCTCAGCACCTTTAGTGCTTTGGCCTTCTTGGTGACACGCTTTTGCACCTTGGGTAATTCCTGCTGGGTGCCAGCGTCGGCAGCAAGTTCTGGTCCCGCCACAACCTGCAGACACCAACAGCCACAAGCCTGAGAACACTACATGAACAGACACGTTGTGCAACCCACTGGACAGAACAGGTGTTGAAATCACAAGGCTGTCAAGATGTGCCTGCTAATCTGCTGATAGCTCTCAAAGAACCCTGACAACATGTTGTCTAGACTACAATGACTCTGAAAGTGCAGCCAACCTATGTCACAGATGTGAATTCAAAGATTGAGCCATACCTGTACGTTTGTCACACGAGCAGTGATGACAGGCATTGGGGCACGCGCCATGACCGGCATTTGCTGTACACCCAGGGCAGGGACTGCAGCAGCTGGCACATATGCAGGAGCCTGTCTAGGCCCACAGTAAGGCACATGCTGTGCTTGCTGGGGGGCATGCTGTGCCTGCTGAGGAGGGATGGCAGGCTGCTGTGCCTGCTGCTGGGGGATGGCAGGCTGCTGTGCCTGCTGCTGGGGGATGGCAGCCTGCTGTGCCTGCTGCTGGGGAATGGCAGGCTGCTGTGCCTGCTGCTGGGGGATGGCAGCCTGCTGTGCCTGCTGCTGGGGGATGGCAGGCTGCTGTGCCTGCTGCTGGGGAATGGCAGGCTGCTGTGCCTGCTGCTGGGGGATGGCAGGCTGCTGTGCCTGCTGATGGGGGATGGCAGGCTGCTATGCCTGCTGCTCAGGAATGGCACCCTGCTGTGCCTGCTGCTGAGGAACGTCACCCCTGACCGGAGCATTGGCTGCATCAGCGGCCTGACCACCAGAATGAGCAGCTGATGTAGCAGCAGATGATGCATCAGGCTGAGCAGCTGCCTCGCCGCCACCTTCTGGTATGACAGTGCCCACCTTGCTGGACAAGCGCATGAGTCTAGCCAAGATGCTTTCTGCGCCTGACAACACATGGTGCAGGGGCTGCAGGGAGGGCAGGCCCGGAAGCTCCCTTGTCACCCTTGCCTTGATCAATGAAGACGTTCTCCTGAGAGACTTGGTGGCATTAACACCTGCAGCAAAGAAACTCTCAATATATGCACTGTTGGTCAGTCAAGGCCATTCATGGCAGACGCAAACCATGCATGCTTGTGCAGTAAATGTAACATGACTCCACAATGTCTCATATGCTCACAGCACACTTACAGGCAACAAATGTGGATCAAGCAATGCTTGGATCTAAGCTGCGCTGAGAACATTATGTCACGTTTGTCATCCAAAGCCCACTACAGATAATTCATGTTGTGCAACCACATGCATATGTCCAATTGTGCAGATCTCAGCACTGCAGTGAGTTGCTCAGGATGCTCAAGAGGCATGACAGGACTGCAATGGGTTGTTCAGGATGCTCAAGAATCAAACACATCCTGCAGCAGAACAAGCCGTCTACAGAGGTGTCTTGCTGCTACAAAGATTTAGTTACACTAACATTACTGCATACACCATCCTGACTGGCAGTCTCAGCTACACGGACACAGCAGGAACTGAGTATTGCAGCAGCTGCTAAGACACAGGACAGCCACTTTGGAAAGAGAGCAGTCTTCATGTCAAGAAACAAGCTGCTCCTTTGTTGGTTTTACTGACTGGTTGGAGCAGAGAGACAGTGCATATGCTGAGTGGGACTTGGTGGCCAGCACATGGTCACAGCGATGACAGACGACACTCGGTGACACTTGGTAAAACTGGCAAGAGACGGTAAGTACCTGTTGTACGCTGCTAGGCAGGATGCTGACTAGCTGACTGTACTTGGACAGCAGCCTAGATAGGCTCACACAGTGGTCCTTAGACCATGGCATTGGGGCCTGCACCAGAGGATATAAACATATGTGTATGCCTGTGTAAGCAATTGCTGGTGACAAGATGGTGAACAGGATTGAGTGCACCACAGGATTGTATCTTATACATGCGTGCATTTGCCTGTACAAGCAACTAGTAGTGGCAGGACAATGAGCAGCATTGAGTGCACTGTCAATGTCCCATCACAAGCCCAAACGTATCATTTCATTGGTGACTGCAGAGCTGCGGCTGTTATGTGGCTTGTAGGCTTGTGGCTTTGGCTCCTAGGTTGGATTAAGGTTTGGAGAGAGTGAGCAGGTGACCACGGGAGATGTGTCATCCTCAGCTGACACATCAGAAGAAGGTCTGCCAGCAAGTCAAGTTGAGTCATGCATGGAGCTGGCATGAGCATGCATGTAAGCCAGCAGACAAACAAAGGATAAACACCAGCATGTAGGAAAGCAAGCAGACAGATGGACGCTCAGACAGACATGCAGACAGAAGGATGAATGCTTAGACAGCCATGCAGACAAGCAGATGGACAGACAGACAGGCAAGCAGAGGAAAGAGGGCATCTGGTGGGGCTTACTGACATCCCCAGATAGGCAGAGCGCATGAAATAACCCAGCAGGGCCGCTTTGTATATCATATCTGCGTTTGGCGGCAGTGTATCCTTTGATCCCTCCCAAAACTCAATCTCCACCTGCAGACCTCACAGCTTGAGTAAACATCCTTAGCAAGCACTATGCTTAGTGTGTACTGTTCCTGTTTTCCATCTGTTCCACAACACAAAAACCAAACAGCTGTAAGACATGGCACTGATACAGATTCATGCACCTGCCAAGGCTGCATGCAGAGCTGACAACATGACAAGAGTAGTTGAGAGGATAGTGTATTTTTGGAGGCAGATGTGTTGAGCAGTCTATGACAACACGTTGTGCGACAACAGGTTGATGACATAAGATGTCAGAAGGACAAGAAAAAGAAAGGGAAAAGACGACTTTGTTAGGCGTTCAATATAGAGAAGCTTGAGATGATCCCAGATGGGGCCCAAGCTTCTTCTGGCCTTACAGCCATTTGAGTGGTAGGTCAGAAGGAGGGGGGGGGGGGGGGATTACCCTTGCCCCGGCGTACAAGACATCAGCTTACCTGACACAAGATGAGGCAGCAAGCAGCAGCTGTCATCTGCACCGGGTGCAAGGCTGCAATGCCATGTTGCAGCTTTGGCTGAGAAAGCATTCCAAGGTTTAAATTGACAACTGCACACAACAGAATGCTGCAAAAAACCTTTTGCAGACATATTTCAGCGATTTTTTGCAATTCTGCAAACACATTTATGGCTGAGTGCAGAGGCATTCAGATTGCTCATGTCACTGCAGCTGACAGCTTGAGCACATCCACAGAGGCATCTCAAGCACGCAGGAACAAATGTAATGCCAGCGCAAATCAAAGCCTGAGAGAGAGCCACAATTTAGTGCACATCTGCCTGAAGCACCAAAAAGCACAGAAGCCTTGCAGCTTACACAGCAGCTCAAATAGCTTGAAGAGAACATATAGCTCTCTGCGCAACTCCTCCTGCTCAGAGTCAGCAGCCTCATATCGCTTTGCCAACGTGGCTCTATCAACAGCCAGCTGTTGCAGCAACGCTCTCCCCAGCTGTGCAATGCAAAACTGACTATCCGCAGGAACTTGGGGGGTGTTTGCTAAGCACCAGTAAGCAATGACAGGCTTCAGGGCAACCAATGACAGCTTGCTTGCGTCCAGCTGGGAATCAAGCACATGACCGATCACCAGCTCATGCAGCAGCGTAAACAGGGCCGTGATCAGATCTGTGTAGCGATTTAGATTCCTGGTTCTGGCTGGGCTAGGGGAGTGGCTGTAGTGGGTCTTGAAGGCGTCGATCTGAGTTGGGGAATTGAGCCATTCCAAAGTGGCGCAGATGCGTGCTGCTACAGTCTGTGTGACAGTCCATTCAGCAGCTGTTGGCGTGGGCCAATGCTCTTGATGCAGCTGCTTGTCAGTGCTAGGGGGGCTGTGAGTAGCCTGGGGCTTGCCCTGCCCCTTAGGCTGGTTCCCGCCCTGCCACTGAGGCTGTGCCCTGCCCTGCCCCTGAGGCTGTGCCCTGCCCTGCCCCGCTGACCCTGGGACAGCTTGTCTGACAGCTTCTGATCTGTCTTGCTTTACTGCAGCTGGTTCTGTCTGTGCTGCTGCTGCTGCTGAGGGGCCCTGCTTGTCCAGTGAAGCCTTTTGTGAAGACTTTGACTCCTTCTTGACTGGAGTCTTGCTGGCAAAGGCTTGAGCCAAGCTTCTGCCAAAGTCAGAGCCAGCTTTAGCTTTGGCTCTTGGCTTTGAAGGGCCTGCTGTGCCTGGTGAGCCTGCTGTGCCTGCTGTGCCTGCTGTGCTACCTTTAGCACTTGTCTTGCTGCTTGTGGTATCTGCTGGAGACTCTGACGCAGAAGGTAACAAACTTTTTGAGCCAGAAATCGACATATCGGTCAGATCAGTACTCAGATCTGTTGCTGGAGAAGTTGATGGACGGGTAACAGGAGGGGTAGATGGGGGAGTTGGAGGGGTAGATGGACGGGCAGTTGGGAGGCTGTGGAAGGTGTATGTGACATCAGTGCGCTGCTGTTTGGTGCTGAGCCGGTGCAGTGCCAGCATTTCAGCAGCTGCTCTAGTCATGTGTGGCATTTGCAGCACGAATCGGGAGATGAGGGGTTGACTACCCCCAAAGGCTTGTGTGCCTGCAGGACATTGCACTGTCTGTCACCATGACATGCCCAGGAGGCCATGCATGGTGATTTACATTTGTTACACAATCAAGAACTTGTTATTTCACAAGGCAACTATCGAATTCCTGGGCCTGCATTGCCATGTGGGACGCCAGGTTCAACAGTGCAAAAGGCCAGCTTCAACAGTGCAAAAGGCAGAAAGAAACAATGCATAGTCAGAAGCACACAGCAGAGTCTTTCCTGAGGGGATGTGTGCAGGCGGAGGGGGAGGCTGGGGGATCAAAGGCTGAAGGGTTCTCAATCTGTGTGTACAGGTTACAGATGCTACAAGGCATCACCTATAGCAGCTTGTTCTGCTTCTTCTTCTTGGTAAGCTGGACGCAGCATGACAGACAGCCGCTGCAGGCCTTGCATGCGTGCCATCAAACCTTCACACTCTGCTACTTGCTCCTCTGCCAGGTGGCTCCTGTCCAGCAGCCTGCTTAGGACGCAGTGGGCTGCCCCTGCCCTGACTGCCCCCTGCCCTAGGGCTTGCATGAGCACCACCAGCCCTCCTTTACGGCACCAAGAGGATGTTTGTGTAAGAGTGCTACTGTGAGCAGACAGTGTGTGAGTGTGTGTGTGTGTGTGTGGCAGAATCTCGTCTGTCACAGCATACTGTGTTGTGCACAAGACATGCAGGCCAGTGCGCATGTATGTTTGTGTGCTGACACCGCTTCGTTGTGGTGTCCCAGCATAATGCAGAAAAGGCAAATGGATGTGCACAGAAAAGCACCCGTCATGACAACTTTGAAAACTAAAAGGTATCCTGGACCCTACAGTAATCTGCGGACATTGCGGATGACTGTCCACAGAGAAACACCTGTCATGACAAACCGTAAACTCAAATTCAACTTATAAGCCAATAGCAGATTGCAGACACTACAGATGACTGCGAGCAGAATTGCTTTGTGTTCCCCCAAAGAAAAGCTCAACATGACTCTAAATCCTGTAGCAATTTGCAGACAGATGATGCATGCAGAGAAACACCTGTTCTGACAATCTCATGTGCCACAGCTGAGGCCACAGCTGTGGGTGCAGTCAAGACTGCACACAGCATCCAGCACACTCCGGGCACCAGCTCCATCCCAGGTGCATCACTCACCACAGACCTGACTGCCTTTGTCAGTTGAGGCAGCAACACTGCAACCACCAGCACTGACAAACGCCGTTCCTGATCAGCTGTGGTTGCACTCCTGGATGCAATGTCAAGACTTATGCTCTGACTCAGCATGGGGACCATCATCCAAACAGCTTCATGTGCTGATTGCAACGCTGCCTTGGGGCTAGATGCAGCCGTGACTGCCTCACTGCATGTGACTGCTAGCTTGACAACTAGCAGAGCAGAGCAGAGCTCCTCTGTGCGAGACATGTCCATGGACAGCATTCCAGGCTCAGTCAAGTCAGCAGTCAGCCTTGCTTTTGCGTCTGTCAAGCTCTGAAGCTCATGGGTCTCCCTTTCTTGTACGCTGGCGTAACCTTCTTCTTCAGCTGATGGCGATGTGAGGCCGTAGTCGTTGGCAGGTGAGTTTGTTATGTGGACTGCACACAAGCTGGAGAGACAGATGAGCAGAGGCCGGAAGGCTGATGGTACAGTGACAGCAGAGTCTGATGCTAACAGCCTGGCTGGTTCTGCTGCTAGGAGCTCCATTGGCAATACATCTGAAGGAAGGATGCCTGCAAATGCGCTTTGCAGGTCAGCGTCTGCTAGCAGAGCAGCCTGCCGCATTGAATGCTGGTGGAAGTCTGTGATGACTGACATCTATTGCTCAGACACCTTGTGTGCTGGCTGTCCTGCCGGGCAGACGGCTTGCAAGCAGTGTGCAGTGTATGAGGCAACTGTGATGTTGAAGACAGCTGTGAGTCGCAGGGCCTCCTGGGATCCTGGCTGGATCTACAGGCAGGGTAACCGATGTAAAGTATGGCAAGGTGTCTGCGAAGGGGCATAAAAGTGCTCATCTGGTTCTTGTGCTTAGGTTGCAGGAGCCTTGTGTCATACACATGTCTCACCGTGTGCAGCAATGTGTCTTGCTGCAGAGGTGCATGCCGATGAAGCAGCTCACATGTGTCTGGCACAAAGGCATGGTGCAAGCTGTACTGTGTGACCACATTTTGGACCGTTGCATTAGCCGCAAACTGCTGCCTCCATACTAGCCAAGGCGCATGGCTGGTGTCTAAATCACCGTCTCCATCCTAGAAATGATTACAGCCCAATCAATATTGACGCTGCAAAGACGACGCTGTTGCCACATCCTCAAATCGGGATTGGTAAGTACCTGTGGAACTACAATTACCCACATCGATGGTACTGCACCACAGAGGGCTAGCGGGTGGTTGCTTGTGATAACGCCGTCCTGCTGCCTACGTCTGCCGATACGTTCCAGACAAGCTGTGTTTTCCTGATCAGTGAGTCTTGTCAAGCCTTCGATCGTGCGAGTCCGTGGTCATCCAAAACCGAACTGCAACAAATTGCTTACACGTTCTCCATGATGACGCTCGACGCACGCTTAGCGCTGCCGAAGTCACGCTGAGGATGCCAAAGAGGGGGATGTATTTTTGGTTTCGGAGCGAATTGCAGGGTATTTTGTTGTTGACTACGTCACAATCAAAGCGCACTGATCTTCGCGGAAACATAATGTCACCTTGTCCGCCACATGTTGCAGAGACCTATGATGCGGCTGGTCTGGCCAAAGCCCACTGGGTGCTCTAAGTTATAAGAATGAGGGTGCTAAGTTGCAGGGTAGCGCAACAAAGTTGATGGTTTCGTATCAGCCTGCAGCAGCTGCTTGCGCCAAGAGCTGTCCAGACAACTCTTTCCTCAGTAACGGAGTCAGGCCCCGTAGTTGATGATTTCTGAACATGTTGTCAGGGTCCAACAGACCTTTGAGACTCCGTAGATGGTGCAAGTTGCTGTGCCCTCCAACCTTGCTAGCCAGTCGTTTCTCTGCATGCCAATATCGATGTGTGAAATTACAAACAAAGTGCAATGCATACTTGTTTGAATAGGTTGAGACAGCAAATGCCGCTGGTGGTACCATTGGTACTAGCAATTGGTAATCAAACATCTAGGTGCTGGTGTGATAGCGTCGACGTCTGGCGGATGCCAACACTAAGAAAGGAACGACCCCTGTGATCATGCAAAGAAAAGCCTGAAGTCTGAAGCTGTCTCAACTTCTGCATGACAGGATGCCAGTGTGAGTCTGACTGCATAAGGGGCAAGGCACATACCTGGTTTGGGGTCAGAACTCAGGTTGTCATAGGCATAGAAGTGTGTGGTGTAATGTTCCAGAATGTGTTCCAGGTCCGCTGCTGTTGCTTGCAGTGTCTGGCTGTCAGGATAAATCAAAACTATGTAGTAGTGCATGTAGGCGCCTTTGAAAGGCGTGAAGCTGGTTGTGTTGTGGGTGCCCTTACCAAACCAATCTGCACAGCAACCCCTTTCAGTTGTGTCTTTGTGTGTGCTCGGAGGTCACAGATGCAACTGCTACGCCACCCATCAACAACATCAACAGTTGCCTGTGCAGCTGCAGTACTACACTAGTGTCAATGCAGTACAGATGAAATGGCTTTCAAATAGACATTTCAGAGGCAGCAAGGGTCTGAGCATGTCCATCTGCCACCACCAGCAACACAACTTCTGAACAGTGCGCCCAAGACACAAGACTCTGCATGGTAACAGGCAGAGGTATCAAACAGGCAGCAACACAAGCTGACCACCTGTGAGCATTACTGCGGAGGTTCGCCCCCTGGCTACTGCAAGAGCTTTCAACAAGGCATCCTGTCCTCCATTTGTCAGCTGCACCATCACATGACAGCTTGGCTTGCACAGCTAGTAAAGCAGAGTACAGCGTACATGCAGATGAATGATTAGCACATGAATGAAGGTGTACACATGTGGTCCAAATTGCATCAACCCCTGCTTGCGTCAAGGCATGGCCAGGCCCAAAGCTGGCTGTGTTTCAGCATATAGATTTGAAGCAAGATTTGAAGGGGTGTGCTCAACGGCATTTAAGAGCTGGTCTTGAAGAAGTTTCAAGAAATTCTTGAAATGAGGCCTTTTTAGGGAGCTTGGCCAAACGCATGGCAGTAACAGTCAGGCATGCTTGCAAGAAGAGTCATGGCTTTGTGGGGTGATGCTCGTACATGTGCTTGGGTCATCAGTCCAGATAAATGGTAAGTCTTTGCTGGCATGCTCTGTGCAAAGACTCCTGCTAGCTGGTCGTCCACTAGCTGGAAAGATGACACGTTCGGGCCCAACACATCCTGCAAACCATTCATGTTGTTCTGTCTATGCATGGCCTATGTATGGCTTGTGATACTCTGCACACATGGTACCCACAATGTTTGGCCAAGAATGGCTCAATGGGCCCTTCTATGCTGGGCTTCAGAAGCATGTGTATGAGTCATTTTTATGGCATGGTGTCACTGTCTGCATCACCTCAGTCCAGCCATGAACGCGCCAGGCAAAAAGGACACCTGTAATCGTTCACAGTGATGGATGCCAATTTACTTGCAGCAATATGACAATGTCAGCCGTCATGATCTGATATCAATTGGTGCCAGGCACAGCGTATGCGTACCTTCACAGGACCCAAAGCACGGATGGGGTCAAAAACAGCTGCTTTCTGTGCAACACTTTCAGGCCCAAAGAAATTGACCTGCAGCAGAACAGGTGGAAATCAGGGCCAAGGAGCAAATCTTGAGATAAGCCAAAACCCAGTAATTAGCTAAGCAGCAACATTGATATCCTCATTTGATATACTTGGTTAACGTGGCAACTCAAGAACTCAATTCAGCCAGGTAGGCTTATCATGCACAGTACTGCTTTCCCCAACCTTTTCCATGCAAATGATCCAGATGCTGCTCTGGTGCCATGCAAGAACAGTGGGCAAACTGCATTCAAAAAGATCATGCAGCATCGTCAAAACATACCACTAGAATTGCCAGATTTCCAGGAATGCTGAATATCTCTAGTCCCAGACCTGGATATTGGGCCAGTGCTGCAACTGTAAAGTCTGTCAAGTTCCTGCCACGCCACAGACACTTTGCCTTGTGTAAAAACCGAAGACTGATGCAGTACATGCGCCTGCATCATTTGGAGTAGTGCGAATACACTGGGACTATAGTGGGGTATGTATTGCAACAGCTGCACACATTGTGCCAGTATCTGCTTGTGGACAAAGGCAGCGCTGAATAGTACGCACAGCAGCAAGATTGTGATGCAACATGCTACTGACAGTCAAGCCAGGAGGCGCAACGCCCACCTGATAGTTGTCAAGTTGCTGTCATCTGGCAAAATGAGATACCCAGCATACACATCTGTTGTATCATTGAAGAGTTGAAATGTCACTTCAGTCACTATTCCAAATACCGTTCCAGCCCCTTTCAAGCCCCTCAGCAGTTCATGATTCTGTGTTTTGGAAACTGTGACCTGCAACCGATATAAACCATATTAAATGTTGCTGACTTTGCTCCCTTCAACAAACAGCCATCCAGATATCAGCGCAAAAGTTGCCATGTGTGATTGTTTGACAACATTCTAGCAAGCTGACATCTGCCCATGATATATGATGAATGCCCAAACAGTGAATTCATACCAGCGATCCATTTGCGATGACAATTTGAGCTCCAAGGATCCTGTCACATGTCAAGCCATGCTGCCTCATGGACAGGCCGATGCCCCCGCCCAGAGCTAGTCCCATCCCTGCATGCAATATACGATATTCTGCAATATGTACCTCATACCCAAATAAGAGTTGGCAAGTCGTGATATACAGACATGTAATATGGCACTGATATCAGCACTGGGTGCTTGTAAGCAGCAAGGCCAACCATGAGGGTGCAGGATGCTTGATGGCAGCTGAAAAGCATGCATCAATTTTTCAATTCCACAGGACAACTGAAGAGACAAGGGGATATTGGGTCAAATTACTAAGTTGCCCTAATCCCCACAAGATCCTTGCAAGCCATTTTCATGTGTTAGGTCAAGACATGCAAGCATACCCATTCATCAAAGCCGGGCAAATCATATGCAGAACATACAATATGTGCCAAAACAGTGCGAATGATGCTGAAACTATGCATACCTGTCGAGTTGATATCTCCCCAGGGTAGACCTAGTCCCCAAGTTGCAGCTGCATGCAAAATGTCACCACCAAGCGCTCCACCTGCAGGTGCCATGAACAGGTGCTGCATGTGGCCAATCATGACAATGCTTAACAAGAAACCAAAAGAGTCTTAACATTCATGACAGCATCACAAGTCTGTGTATATGTGAGACCTGACAGCGCTGTACTGGTTTGGCAAAGGTTTCTACCTCCGATGCACAAGTACATGGGGTCGTGCTGCTATCTGTAAGACGTGGTAGCAACAAAAGCAAACTCTCTAAAACAAAAGTTCTTTGGCTGCAATGGATGTCAAGCAGAACACAGATCACCTTGAGCAACAGCGGTCTGCTGCACAGGGTCAATGGTGACATTGCGCATGTTGCTAAGGTCCACAGTGATGCCGCCAGCGGCACTTCTGGCATTGACCTGCAAAAAACTTCCCTTGTGAACCGCACTTTTTGCTTTTGGCTGTGAACCCAAGGGCTCAGTGCATTGACGTGCAACATATCTATACTGTTGAAACACACTGCAGCAGCACTGAATTGCAACATTGCATCTAGACATGTAGTCAGTAACACCTCTAGCGACATTGATGAAATGAAACTCTTAGTGTATTTAAGTTCTTATGGCTGTTGCTGACTTTGTAATGGACTGGCAGGTTGTTTCAGCACATGCACAGTGTGCTTGTCAGGGACAGTGTGTAACAGCCATTCAGTATGAAGGACTGACTTGCTGAATGCATCAAAGCAAATGAAGGTGGGGAACGCTTACCCCCCAATGACCTCCGCCACGAGCCGCAATTGTCAGATTATATTCCCTAGCAATGTTCACAGCAGCAACAACATCCAGGCTGCCTGCAGATGAGAAGGTTTTGAGAAAGCTGGCCAACGTGTGCTAGCTGATCAGTCGTAACTGCTGAGAACTGCTGCAGCTCAAAGTCATGTCCACTGAAATTTAAGCTCAACCAAGGGGGTGTGTCTCACTCTGAGCAGCCAGCACAGCTGCTGGGACTGCAAGGGCTTCGTCTTGCAAAAAAGGGTCTATGTAGTAGCCCTGGATGAGCAGTGTTCGCACCATCCTGAGCAGAGTATAAGGCTCCCGCCGTTTGGTTTTGGAGTTGCTTTATCCATACTGGCTGAGCAACCGCGTTTGCAGTTGCACACAGGGCGAGTACCACTGCTGCAAGGCCAAGGCCTGCCTTCGAGAGCACTTTTTGAGGCAAGATATTGCACGTCTCTTCTGAGTGGAGGAGCCTACTGCTGACCCAGCCATTGAAACACTGCTGAGGCCATAGGCACTGCACACCTGTTTGCCCAAGCGCACAGAGCCAACTTGGATTCTTCTCAAGGCTGTGTCATTGGTTCCGGAGCTTACACACAAAAGTCTGATCGCCTCATTGAAGTATCGGTCCAAGAAACTCTTGTAGCAACTGCCGGAAGCTAGCGCAATGACCGGTAACTCTTCGAAATCGCTTGTTCTCTGCACATGCTTGCGTGAAAGCACATATTGCGTTTTTGTCGATAAATTTTGCGTCCATCGCACACGAACATCGTTATCGGCCCAACAACCGCTGCCACAGACCGCCCGGTCGTCCGCGGGCCTGTCGCTTCCGTTCATTGGACTCCCTCGCTACCATCGTAAAACTGCAGCATATGGCTTCCTGTCGGTCATGCAAGCTGACCCTCCGTGATCAGCACCGAGTCGCTTGCGCCCTTGCTCTGTGTCTTTTGTGCGGTTCGGTGGGTGCCTCACTGGAAACAGACTTCCAAAGTGATGAGGTCAGAGTAAATCGTGACAGCCATAAGGCTGTGCGGTCAGGTTCACTTGTGCCTGAAAGGTGAGGCACTGTGAGCGCCTGTTGCTTGTTACATACATACTGCGGGCACCTGTGACTGCCCCAATTTGGTCACAGGATGCAGATGTTTGCCTCATTTCCAAAGAAAATCACGCACCTTCTGCATTGACGTGCAACGCTGTGTTCATGCTTCCCGCTTGATGCTACAGACAAGTCATTGCCAACAGAAGCTTGTTGTCCTCTGGCAACACCACAATCTTCAGCAACGGCTGGGCTCAAGGGTGGGGCTGGTGGGCTAGTGGGGCTAGGAACATCTCTGTGGTTCCAGAGGTTGGCGTGAACTCACAGTCTGGTCTGTGCACCACATTTCCAAGGCCTGGGGTGAGAGAGCCATGCACACTCCTGCCTTCACCTTCGTCTGTCAACTTTTGAGGCTTTGCCTTGTGCTACATTTGCTACACCCAATGTAGCTCTCAGCGCTCAACACAGGGAGGCTGCGCCTGCATTGCACTTGTATTGCAGGCTAGCAAAACATCACTTGAAAGTCTGTGTCAAATGCATATACTGAACCTCCATGTTGTGATGTGACATGCCTGCAACTGCTTACAGGGCTGGATGTCATTCAAATGCCGGGACTGTTTCACACTGAACAGTGCTGCTGGCATTGGATATGCAATATCACAATTTTCAAATGTTGACATGATAGGTGAGGTGCTCCTCAACATAAAATGGGAATGTGAAAATTCAATTTGTGCAACTTCAGTTTCGTACATGTTGTCACTGCGTGTGTGGAGTGACTGGAAGTTGGCTCACTTGGCACATGTCTTGTAAGCATGTTGTGTCAACCCTCATGATACCTTGCCATGACCTTGCACATGAATAACAACAAGTCAGCCCATACAGTTTAGATTTAGCAAGTGCGTAGCTTTGAGCATGTCTGAGCAGAACAATCCTGTGTTGTGCTGTCTGGCAGCCCTAGGCAACCATACACATGCCTGCCAGACATCATGACCATTGCTTGTTGCACAAATCCAACTCTACATTTGCACACAGTGCTTACCGAATGTACTGTTCACCACTGATGAGCTGCAACCACCAGCAGTGATTACATGATTTACATTGCAGGATCGACTTCAGGGACCTCCACAGCCAATTCTACAATCCCCACGGGACTGCAAATAATCATCCAGGATTCCACAGCACAAGTCACATGCTCCATGCCTTTGGGCTCTGCATACAGCACTAACAACAAGCTCGTACAGAGCATGACCCTGTTTCAAAGCTCTCCCAGCAGTTCCAATCATCAAGACTGCCAAACAGCCCTGCAGAACGCACATGCAATTGGGCTGCAATCGCTGTGGGGCAACGTCTCATTCTGCATTGATGATGTACAGCTGCTGTCAAGCACGGTGGTGTCTCAAGGTGCAACTCCTTCTGAGCTGTCCATCTGGCTGAGTGCAAACTTTTAGCTTGCAGCATGATGCTGTTTTTGCAAATCTGCATAAACATCAGAAGGCAGGCTCAAAATGCACCACTTACCTGTCCCTGGAGCAACACAACTTCTGTTCATACCCAGCTTGTGTTCTTGTTGTTGTGTCATGTTAGACATCTGGTGCTGTGCAGCTATTCCTCAGGCTGGAGCCCTGCTGGCAGACCCCAGACAACCCCCCACCCCTGCAAGCTTCACAAAATTCAATCCTGCAGCTGATGCTGGTACGCTGACCTGTTGTACTGACTTGCAAGGTTCAACAGGCCATAAGCATTGTACAGCTTAAGCTTCACTCAACATCACCTGCTTCAGCTGCTTGCCACATTGCTTACCGATGCATTGGCATGCATGCATTCTTTGTCCTGATGACATCCCTGTTTCACATCAAGTAATCTGCATGAGCGGCGTTGTACAGCTTGAGCAGTCAACAGCTACATGACTGTGAAGCTTCTTGCATTGCAGGCACAGTGCTTGGGATAATTCTGGGGGTGGCAGGGCCTGCAGCAGGGGTGGCAGCATGGCTTGCCATCACCTACTCTTACAGAAGGTCCAAGCATATGCTTGTCTTGCAAGTCAGGAAGCAACTTCAGCTCAAGCACATCTCATACGACAAGGACGCACACAGTGTCAGCGCAAATCAACCCAGCTCATCTGCCATGGTGCAAATGACAACCGTCACTAGTCCACTTGTTGCCAAACAAGTGCCAGGTGAGCAAACAGGAATGCAAGCCTATAGGAAGCCTTCAGGAGATGTAGCTGAACTGTGCACATGCAATACAAGACAAGTTTGCAAGCAGATTGGAGACCCTTGCTTGCTGACGTCACAGCAAGCATGCAGCAGTGATTTTGCAGCTTTGCGTCAGTGTACACTGTCACTTGCTTTCATCTGCCAGACAACATGCTGCTGGCAAGGTCATAGAGCCCTGTAACCACAAGGGTCATGCTGCATGACAAGCTACAGCTGGTATGGGTGCTGAAGGTTGCTGAAGTACTGTACCTGTAACAACAGATGCTGACAAGGGTTCTGGCACACATATGCATGGCTGAACGTTCTCATCCCAGCTGTTTTAAGGATAAGACCCCAAGCTATTGTTGTCATCTATCTTGCAGGAATGCAGAGAGACTCATCCATGACTCCCTTCATTGATGAGCTGATTCCAGCAAGTCAAGCCTCAGAGGTTCCTTCGACCGAAATGAAGAGAGCTGCCATGCACATTGCACAGCAGTGTTTACGCTTCTGGGATGGGACGATTGGGATTTGTCCTGGGACAGATGCAGGTGGTGCTAAAGCTGGAGTCTGGAGGCAGAAGTTTGACGGTGTACGCTGTGCCGCTCTGCTGCTGGCATTTCAAAAGTTGAACAGAAACCTGCAGATGCAGTCAGGCAGACCAGGTATGTCAGCAGCTACCACCGCTGAAGCAATCTTGTAGTATACCAATATCTGCGTGACGTCGTGCTGGGGCAGGCCCGATTCGTGCTGCGCCATTGGTTTCGGAGCATACACAAATCAAAGTTTCCTCATAAAATGGGTTCGTACGAGGGATCGATCCAAGAAAACTGTTGTAGCAACTACCGGAAGCCGGCGCAGCAGCCGTTAAATCTTCAGTAATGCCTATTCACAGCATCTGCTTGCCTGACAACACGTACGGCAAGTTTATCAGTAGACTTTGCCTCCGTATAAGCACCCTAGAGTCTCAACGGCTGCCACCGAGTGCCCGGTCGTTTGCGGGCCTTTCACATCGATTGACTGGCTAAGACTCCCTCGATACATGCTCATAAGAAGTCAACAGATGACAGACTGTCGGTCATACAAGCTCACCCTCCTTGATCAGAGCAGACTTGTTTGTGTCCTAGCATTGTGCATCCTGTGCGTTTTGGTGACTGCCCTTGAGGAACCGGGCTTCCGACGTGATGAGGCCAGGGTCAATCGTGGCAGCCACCATGATGCACATTCAACTCCACTTGTGTTGGAAAGGTGATCACTCATGAGACAGGGTGATTGTTTGCTAACTGCATATACACTGCAGGTACCTGTGGCTGCCCAGATTTGGTCACAGGATGCAAACCATTGCCTCAATTGTCAGAATTTCTTGTTGTGCCCTCTGCATTGACTCGTGCAGCGTTGTTTATGCTTGCCGCATAATGCTGTAGGGACACTGTTGCCAGCAGAAATTTGTTGTCCTCTGACACTGGCAACACCACAGTGTTCAGTGACGGCTGGGCTCCAGGGTGGAACTGGGCGGCCAGTGGGGCTAGAAATATCTCTGAAGTTCCAGGGACTGGCGTGAACCAAAACACTGGTCTATGCACCACGTTAGTTGATCCTCAGGTGAGAAATCCAAGCATACTCTTGCCCTATCATTGTATATAGCCTTCAGGAATATCTGCAAAATTCACCATTATTAAGCCTTCAGCATTCACCACTGTAAGGTGTGCCTGCTTTGCAGTTGAACTGTAAGTCAGCAACGTAAAGACTGCAGATCTGTGCCCACATGCATGACAAGCCACATGTTGGTGATGTTTTACGCCTGCAAATACGTACAGGCAATTATTGCACTCAGCTGCGGGGAATCGGACTGCTTCAGCGATGAAAGCTTGCAATATGCCCTGAATAATGCTTCTGGCATTGGGTATGCAATATCACAGTATTCAGATGTCGACATGATAGGTGAGCTGCTGCTTCTAGTGGCACGGTGAAGCTGATTTGCACAACTTGTTTTGTACATGCTATCACTGCATGTGTTGAATGTCTGGAAGTTGGCATTCATGGCACACATTTTGTGAGCACACTGATGCTCACATCATGATATCATGCACATGAACAACAACAATTGAGCACATATGCAATGTTTTCAACAATGAGTTGCATAGCTGTGAGCGTGGCTATGCAGTGCAATCTTATGGCAGCCTCATGCAAGATTGGTATGCCTGTGTGTCCATACTGCGCCTTTCGTGACTTTGTTTTAGTAAAGATTGTTTGCTGACTGTACTCCACCCAATGATGTGCTTGAAGCACCAGCAGTCATCACATGGCCACTGCACTGCAGGATCAACTCCACAGACCTCCATAGCCAACTCCACAATCCCCATGGGACTGCAGTGGTTCATCCAGGACCCCGCAGGATTCCAATGCAGCATGCCTTTGGGCTCTGCATACAGCACCAGCAACAAGCTCATACAGAGCATGACCCTGATTCAGGAAAACAAGGAATGCCAAGCAGCCTTGCAAAATGCAACTGGAATTGGGCTGCGAGCGCTGTGGGCCAACATCTCCTTCTGCATTGATGATGTGCAGCTGCTGTCAAGCACGGCGGTCTCTGAAGGTGCAACTCCCTCAAGCTGCCCAGCTGGCCAAGTGCAAGAACTGTTTGTAGCGCGCAGCAATATGCTGCTGCTTCACGAATCTGCTTAAAAATGCGAACAGTCTTTCAAGCTGGCAGGCTCACATTGCATGACTTGCTTGTCTTCGAAGCAGCACAATTTGTTTCCACTCCCAGCTGGTTGTTCCTCTGTCGCGGCATGTTTTAAAGATTTCATTTCTGTGCAGTCTGCAAAAGCATGCTTGTCTACTCGTCACTCTACCTGTCTTCACAGCATGACATAAGTTCATACTACGCAGTTTTGTTAAATTACGAGCCAGCACCAGGCCTCCTCAACCAGACCCACATCTACTCTGGTGGGCTGCAAATGGGCTGGGATATAAACTCTTCCAGTACCATCACCTTTCAGCAAATCACAGGCGTAGGGGTAGGCGGGGAACCTGCCATATGTGCCAACTTACCTGCTTCTCAGGTCAGACGCACAACCACATACTGCAAATGCAAACAATCAAGTGCTAGTTGTCAAACACTTGGCGCCTGATGCAGAGGCATTGATGAGATCTGATGGGCAGTGCTCTTTGTCAGGTCTTGTCCTGGACATACCTAGCTCATCATGAGCTGGAAAGCAATTCAAATATTTATGATTATCATTATTATTATGAATGCTGTTAGATGCCACACCATGCAGCAGCACACTTGTTCAGCACACATGCACTGATGTACTACTTACTTGTGTGGAGTAGACCAATCACAAGCAATGTGTTTCACCTCCTTGCCTGCTGTTTGTGCCGTCGCAACGTCACTTCCTGTCGCACAGCAGACGTATACATGTTGTGTCAAGGTAATCACTTGTGCAGGATGATATACGCTTTACATGCCCAGATTGTCCAGCCAATGGCTTCCAGCCATTCCTAGCCAATGCCACAGCTGGCTTTGAGATGTGGATCTCTCAAGCCTCCACCAACAATTCAGGTGAGCTAGCATGGTTCCATGTGTGCCCAGATACTGTCACCATGCACAGTACGCTATATCACCGTGCATAGTACGCTGGATGGTATTATACATGCCATGTGCTAGTAGCATAATTGCAAGTCCATTTTGAAGTGGAACGGACAATCAACAACCCTGATTGACAACGCCACACATCAGAATAGTAGCGCTACCTCAGTTACATCTTACCATGCAATGCTTCTGCCATGGTGTAATTAGCCACCTTGGGTATGCACATCTACATCTGGGGTTACGACATCTGCATCTTGGGCTGACTTGAGTGATGACTTTGTATCTAAGCTAACTCTATGCTGGGTACTGATATGCAGGCAGCCTACGTCCCAATTCCACGTTCCCTCTTCTTCTTCATGCCCAGCTGCTGGATGTGTCAGGAGTCAGTCTGTGTAGCCTGCCCTTGCTGCCAACTGGCCTGCAGCGCAACAACCTTTGGCAGGCCACTGCTCTGTACCAAAATGCTCAAGACTGCATTGCTGTCTTGGGCACAGCTGCCAGCTTGAGCTTTGTATCAGAGGCAGCTTCTGGGCAGAGCTTGTGTGTGGACCAGATTCAACTGTTTCCAAGCAGTATCTTGCAACCAGGTGCAGTGGTGCTGCTAAGCTGGAATGCCGTCTGCATTGCTCTGTCTGGCTTGCAGTGACTTCACAGCACTGTCATGGTTGTTATGCCACTCTACATGTGATAGTACTTGTTTTATGCAGGAGTGCCAGACAATACATTGCCCATTCCAGACTTCCCAAATTGTGCTCTTGAAGGACCAACATACCCACAGTGGTACTTGCAACCACAGCCAACCAATGAGGTAAAGCGCTTGCAAGACCCCAGGGCTGTTGAGTCATGCACTCTTGCTTGCTCACTCTGAACTATGACAGCTTGTTGTACACGATCATGCAGAGCAGTGCAAAAACTGTGGTCTACAATAATTTGTTCATGTGCTCACTCCTTCATGCATGTGTTTGTTTGTCTGTTCACTCACTCACTCACTCACTCACTCACTCACTCACTCACTCACTCACTCACTCACTCACTCACTCACTCACTCACTCACTCACTCACTCACTCACTCACTCACTCACTCACTCACTCACTCCCTCACTCACTCACTCACTCACTCACTCACTCACTCACTCACTCACTCAGGTCATTGGGGCCAACTATGCTAAACTATGACTTCGTGATATTGTTTTCTCCCACCATCAGATGGGAGGAAGTAGCCACAGGTCATCATTGGCAGAATGGGCAACCCTTGTCAGTCAGTCAGCATGTAGTGGTCTGTCTGAATAAGGCACTTGCATGTGCATCAACTTCGCATTCACAACCAAGTAACACATGCAAGCCTTCAGGCAGGGCTGCATGCTGTGCAGACCTGCTGTGTTCAAGACTAGTGTAGGTCAGGTGCAGCTTGTCCACATGGGTCTGAACCTAAGCAGGGCAACTCACGTCAGCAACTTTGCTGAACAAGGCAGTGTGATCAGTCCTGTGGTTCTGTCAAGAACCTGAAGGAGACAATACTCCCAGACGACAGTCTCACAACACAGCAGCTCACCGCATGAGTTGGGTGACATCAAGGCTGAGGTTAGGCAGGTGCCCCCCAACCAGATTGTATGGCAACTCTGCCGTGTCTCTGTGCAAGGTGGACAAGCCTTCAGCAACGCGGTCGACGCCTCCCAAGCTTGTGACGTGAGGTGTGTATTGCACGTCATCAAAGACCCTCTTGGTCTTCAGCAGCATCTCCACACAGATGTGCATGCTCTCCCAGACAGCTGCTGTTGGGGTGGGCAGGGCCTGGTGGGGGTCAGCGGGTGGGGGTGAGCATCTGAGGAGCCTGTTTAGGATTGCAGCAGTGCGAGCGCGGCCTGGGACCTGCTTGAGTCCTGTGCCCTCAATCCACGTCACCTGGCGGACGTGTGCATCTGCAGAGCACCACATACTAGTGTGCATTCAAAGTGTGAGCAACAACTCTGACCGCACCCGAGCAAAACACTGCAAACAGCACAAAAGTGCTGCACCAACAGAGCATATCACAACGGCATTCCACCACAGCGTCTCTGATCAAAGGCGCTGAAACGTTGCATCACAGCAGGGGGGGTAACAGCGCACTCAGGCCATGACTGGTCGTATCGCATACGGCCTGATATACGTCTGCCTACTCTCTGCACGCCTGTGCAGTCATTGCAGTTTAGACCAGGACTTTTCATGGGGACTTGTAATTTTTGTGTGAACTCAGTCCCAAACCACCTGTAGGTGGAAACTTTATGAACAAGCGTACCCGTGTCAAGGTCAGCTTCTGGCACAGGCAGTGCAGGAAGGTCTGCGCCCAGGAGCTTGCACAGACGTGGGACCGCCTGGTAGCGCAGCAACGCCTCTTCTGCAGAGCTTGCCACCTCAAGTGGCAGCTCAGGGCGCACCAGCATTTGGCAGATCAAACCACAAGCTATTGTTGCTACCTCCCTCTCAAGTTCCAGCGCTGCCACCAAAACAACCATTCCTACGATGTCAGAGGATGGCCCTTTGGGAAGTAGTGCTTGTGCAATACTGGGGGAACAGCGATTTGGCATGACAGAAATGCACAGTTTGCTGCAATACCACAGACTGGAGTAGGCAGTAGCTTGCGACCTGACAGCTCAAAAGCAGCAGCTTCATGCCTGAACGCCTTTGCATTGACATGCTGGCGAGCTGCAAAGTTTGTGCTAGGCTTTGCAGTACTAGGATTGTTGTGTTGTGACCAGTTGACACACAACAGCTTTTAGTTGAAGCCTGTGACGCATGACAGCATGTGTCCATGCAACAGCACTCACCAGATTGTGATGGCTTTTTGAGTTTGAGTCACAGCGCAGTAGGATTTATGAAGTACGCAAGATTAGTACCTGATTGGATGAGCTCAGTTGCAGCTGCCTTCTGTAAGGTGGGATGCCTGTCAGGCATCAAACACATCAGCAGCTGGCAGCAGACGGGCACTGCTATAGTGACGGCAGATGACTTGACTGCAACCAATCGCTTCAATGCAGAGACGGTCAGCTGGACCATATGGATTGTCAAGCTCAGCACTTCAGCGGCTTCAGCAGCTCTCTGCCCTGAAGAGGTGTCTTTGCCATGCTGATAAGCCTGGACGCATGATCTTGCAGCAGCTGACCACAGGGAGAGGCTTGACACCTGCGTCTGCGTGCTTGTGAGCAGACATGCTGGCTTCAGGAGCAGCAACGATGTTCTGAGTGCTTTGAGTTGGGCACTAGGGAGCTGTTGAGTGCCGGTCTGAGTGCTGGCCTGTCTCAGGCTGATCTGTTGGATCTTGCCCACCAGCTCTGCGGCTGCCAACTTTGTGCAGGTATCTACTGATGGTACAGCACGCATACTCCCAAGCGCCCTTATGACCATGGCCACCATCAGCAGCATAGTTCTGGCTGGAGTTGAGACAGCCAACCAGTCTGGGGACTCCACCTCCGTGCCAAAGGTCCAAAGACTGTCTGGAACTTTCTCAGCTGGATCTAAGGCCACATAGCCTGAAAGTGTGGTCTGGCTATTCAGCTGGAGCACTGTCCAGCTAGGCTCATCAGCAAGAAGGTCAGCTGCTGCTGTCCACATTGTTTCTATGTCGAAAGCTTCGTCTGTGTGACCTACGTGGATGAGTGATGTATGCCAGATTGTCTGCCAGACATGGAAGACTAGCGTCGCATCAAAGACAGCAGTCAGCTCCAGGGTCTCAGAAGGGCTGGCTTGCAACTGCACAGCATTAGCATCACGGATGAGACGACGTGCGCATGCTGCTAAATGATCATCAACATGCCTGAGCCAGGTGACTATGTCCAACGCTGTCGCAAGAAGAAGTCGACCTGTCTTAGCAGCAGCTTATCTGCCAGCAGATCTCCCTTGTGATGTAGGTGCACAAATTCTGGCAGCAAATCGAGACCCTCGCACGTAAGTCTGGCTACCGTTAACACGTCAGTGCTCGGGTCAATATTGCGCACCAAGTCTACGACGACAATATCCTGCGGGTGCGCGCAACTCGACCAAAGACATGTTAAGCAAGCTCGCAGGTACGTTACTATAGGACAGTGCTTACCTTGCTACTCACTCGGACTCGCATGTTGAGGGTTTCTGCCTTGCCCGCTTTGCAGATGTCCCAGCGTGGATGTGCAAACTGCAAAACCACGGGCCTGCTCTGAAACCATTAGGTGACTTGATGACTGATGCCACCTGACATCGCAGTTGCGCTTAACTGCGCAAGCGCATGACAAACGCAGTGGACCAATCACGTCCAAGCATCGAGATTATGCGATCTACCACAAAAGGCGTCCTGGTGTCTACAAGCCTCGCTTGATCAGAGCTTTGTCTGTGGCATATGCGACTGCTGTGCACTGCTTTTGCGGCTTTGAGTGCGCTGCTCTTAACCTCAAACTTAGTTTCATCACAAAGCTGCCCCGCAGAGGCAGACTCTGATTTGCTGTGGCCTGAGCAACAGGGCACTGCAGCACTTACTTGCAGACCTGTCACCTTTCCTTCTGGCAACAGACAACTGACACATTCAGGCCAGCGGTAGGGACACTCTATCTATGCTGCTGCCTGAGCCAACAGCTAAGTTGCTGGTAACACAGCATGCTGACTGCACATGTGCAGACTGAACACGTATTTCACGTACTGGCGCTCAAGCCAGACCATCACCAGCCCTCTCCCCATTGCGCTTGTCATCACCTTCCACTCTCAAACATGCTTGTTCTCCAAAGCTCTCCTGCCTTTGATGGATGAAGTGGCGCAGCAGTATGCACAGCAGTCGATCCGGTTTATCAAAGTAGACACTGCGCAGCTGGCTTACTCAGACCTGATCAAAATGGGCATTACCTCAGTGCCTGTCATACGCCTTCACACACAGGTATACAAACATAAGCCCCTCCTACAAAACGAAGTCAAGCCTCCTTCCTGTCTCAGCCTGTGTGCTGAAGCTTTACAGGGTGATCGTGATTGTGTCTTTCAGGTGAAGAGGCTAACCTATTCTGGTGATCGCACCCTATCAGCATTGACACAGTACATCACAAACTACACTGTAAGTCCAGTCCATTTCCCATGCAGACTGACACAGAAGCAGACGCAGCTTGCAATGCCAAGCTACTTGATTCTGCAGGAAATTGCTGTAGTGCCACTGCAAGACTCGGATCAGTTGGCATTTGATCTGAATCAGACAGTATACACTAAGGCGCCTGAGCAGGTAGGACAATAAGTCTTTATTTTTGTAAACGTCTTACATAAATTTATTAAACGTGAACGTAAGACGTTGCTCCATGTTGTGTCACAAGAAAATCAGCTCGCCATGCAGTATGGTATCCCAAAGGCAATTCAGTAGACAAGTCAGGGATCCTGACGTTTTGCTCAGAATGCTATAAGCAGTCCAGCTTGTGACAGTCATGCATGGCAGTCTGGCAAACGACCATGCTGCTTGGCATTTACAGCATATGATGCTGCTATTTGCAGCTCGTGGCAAATCATTTGTGTCACCGATGGGGGTTGTGACATGCAGTGGTGCAGTGATGCTGCTGACAGGTTTTGGGGCTTGCTAATCACTATGTCATGACCATTTGAGCCATGATGCCAATGCATATCATTTGCCACTGTCACATGCCATTGTGTTGCAGGTGGCCACAGCTAGCATAGAAGACATGAGAGGTCTGTCAAGTGCCCCTCTGACCCTTCTGGCCAGCCTTATTTCCGTAAGCTGCCTGTTCCCTTTTGCATACAGTGTGACTGATGTGTGCCAGGAGGCACAGCCAGCATTCAATCACATGATAGCGTGTTTGTCAAATCCACCTTGCTGCATTTTGTGGGGCCTAATTGCTGGAAGAATTTGATGTCGAACTGCGCATGTTAACAAGCTGCATCTGCAATGTGTATGCAGCTGTCTGTACACTATGGGCATTGCGTTGGCAGTGATCCGCAGCATTGCTTCTGTATACGTGTGCGTGTGTGAGCAATGGCTGCCTTCCTGCCAGGTGCTGTTCTTGATGGAAGTACTGTGGAAGCGGCCCTGCATGCAAAGAGCACGCAGCTGGTTACAGCAACAGCGACACAGATAGGACATGAACATTGCAAACCTTGCTATACCCTTGTATTCACATCGCCTGCGCGGGCTCAATGAGACATATTATATAATAGCATTGTATGACATAGTGACAGCTGCAATACATAATCAAACATAATCAAAGCTGGTATTAAAGCTATGCCTGGCTTGCAAGTCTCCAAAGCAAGCATGTCTGCAACTCAGCATGTAAAAGACCTGCGCAACAACTCCTGTTGTGACAAGCTACTGGTGGTGACTACCAACCAGCCTGTCTCAGTCATCACTGTGGTAGCTTCGTCCATTGATGTATTGCAGTCCTGTAGTTGTGCAAGAAATGGAGGCTCTGTGAGTCATCCACTGAATAAATAAGTACAGCTGGTGCAGACATAGACCACACAAGTCTTGTGACTGTTTCCAAGTATTTGCTCAAATGTGCAACAGACAATGAGCAAATGCCCAGCTCATGTGGCTTCGTTGGGTTGTGCAAGGGGGGAAGGCAGCTGCTTGACAACAGTCAGAGAAAGCGTTTCTCTGCTACAGTAGAGGCAGTATACACTACTTTGTACCCATCTGTCAGGTTTACAGGTTGGTACACTGTGTCCGGACAAGGCATATGGGGAACATTCAACAGGTGCAAGAGGATCATGTGGTTGCAGAACTATGCTGTCATCATGCGTGCACATGGTGGGGAACAAAGTTGATGTGTAAACTTGGATCTAATTCGGAAATGCTCATAAGGCTCATGCAGCTGTGTCTTCAGCTTGGCAGTCAGAGCAGCGAAAAGTGTAAGTTCTGCACTGGTCACTGTCCCCATCATATGCCTGGAGACAGTCAGGCCTTCAGCAGCCGCCAGCTTTTACATTTAGCCCTCTACTGCAGAGTCAATGACTGCACGTATTTGCTGAGCTGAGGCTGTTGCATCTTCTACTCCAAATATAGCTGACACAACAGCAACCCCTTGACAGCCAGCTTCAATGGTAGGCTTGGCATTTGCAGCTGTGATCCCTCCAATAGCTACTATCGGTATGTCCACTGACTTGCAAATCTGCTGAAGTGTCTCCATGCTGATGGTTGAACTGTCCTTGGTGGCTGTTTGGAACACTGCATTGCAAGTACATAAGCTGAGGGCCGTGTCAGCATCCCTGCTGAAGACATTGCAACATCATTGTAAACATCAGGCAGAAGCCCATGCACAGCAGAATGGTCATCAGCAGAGAGGTCTGCTGTCATATAAGTTGCCTTTACTTATCAGACCTCAAGCAGCATTGGTTGTGTGTCCTGACACCCAATTGGCAGCTGAGACACTCTGGAGTGTGTTTTGTTGCCATGCACCAGAATATCCAGTGACACGATGTGTCAAACATAAGCTGTAACAATGCAGGAGTGCCTTCTCGCAATGCAGCTACTGCAGTCACAAAGAAGAAGTCACTGACTTGCTCCTGCACCAAGGTAGTCAGCACCATCAGCAGCAGCCTGCTGAGCTTGCTCCACTGTTTTCACTGAGACCCCCAGGATCTTGTGGGGACCCAACAGGACCCTAGCTGCCTTTGCTGGGATGTCATCTTGACCCACATGGACCCCATCTGCCCCCACAGCCAATGCCACATCGACCCTGTCGTTGATGATCAGACCTACCTGCATGCATGTTGATGCGCATGACATCTTTGCACGTTTGTACTTTTCCCCTGCCTCAGGTCAAACAGTTGGAATGCATGCAAGGCAAGGCATCTATGACAATGTTCCCCGATACTGAGCTTGTGCAGGGTCAAGACAGGCTCAGCAGATGCCCACCCATGCCATTTCCATGCTCATCCCTTTATGAGTGCATACAAAGTCGGCGTGCACGCCAGTCTTGTGCGCTGCTTGTGCTGTGCATGGTTGGTCAATGCAGGCCTGAATGCATACCCCAGCAGGTCTGGTGATTTCCACGAGCTGTTGGGCTTCATGCACAAAAGCACCGCCATCAGCAGACTTCTCCCTCAGCTGCACAAGGGTCACCCCTCCCTCCACGGCTTGCCTTACTGCCTCTGCATTGCTGCGCTGGCATCTGGCGTTGCAGGCAGGGTCTGTTACTGCGTACAGGCGTAAGTCCAGGGAGGGCTTTTGCAGGTCCAAGGGCGGTTTCTGCTGGCCCCAGTCTGTTGTCTCAAACCTGCACTGCCATGCCATGCTGTCAGATCATGCTATAGCCCGCAATAGCAATCCCATTAAAGCTTTGACAATCACAAATTTTAATCAGTTTTGTCTGCCCTTGCGCAAGTGACCACACTCACTACTAGCTCAATGCTGACCAATCTTGCTGGTGCCAACACTCCATCAGTGTTGGTGGGCAAAGTCACGATGACGTCAGGCGTGACAGATTCAGCTGAAGCTCCGAAGGTGGACTCAAAGCATCACTCACTTGAGTCAAGGCCTGGCGTGTCTATTTTCACAGCTGTCTCATTTTGCATTCCAAAACATCTCGATCAGCAGAAGTACACAAAGGCAGAGCTGGGCAGGATTTATTAACATGCTTACCAGGGCAGTATACAAGGCCAACTTACTAGCGTCCTGCGAAAGTCGTTCAATCATGAAACACTGGCTAAATCAATAGATTTTGGCTAACCCAAGAGACATTGGCTGGAGCAGGTGGGTCTATAAGGTGCATGTGAGTGCCAGCTGGCAGGCATCTCACTCAGCCAAATGTGAGCCCTTGTTGTCTCTCAGTTACTCTCACCAGCGCCTTCACAGACAGGGACCCGTGAAAGCAAGCTGATAGGTTCTGAACAAGGGTACATGTGAAGCAATTGCTCATCCGTGATACAAAAATCCATGGGATTGTGTGCCGATGTGCAAGGCAACGCTAGCTTGCAGTGCTTTGCTCAGCCAATCAAAAGCCCTCTGCTGTTCTCCAATACTTTGCATATTAAAACCGTAGCAGCTTGAGGAGGGTATGCATGGGAAGCAAGGTCTCACCCATGGTTCAAGGGTCTGTGGGGACCCGTGCCGATGTGCAAGGGAGCGCTGGCTTGAAGGGCTTCACCCAGCCATGCTTTCGCCCTCTGCACTGCAGTCAAGGGCTGATGCCCCTTGGCCAGCTCTGCTGCTATCGCTGATGCTAGTGTACAGCCTGCATCCATGCAAGTGACAGACCCTTCTGCCATGATGTCTTCAGGAGTGTGCAGGCGTCAGGTGGCAGCCATGCTGACTGGCCAAACCACCCTTCTGCCCTGGTGTCTTCAGGATTGTGTATGCATTGTGTAGCAGCCATGCTGCTTGGCCAAATATGCTGTTGTGACACCCTGTTGCTAGAGTGCAAAAGAAGTATGGGCGCACAATGCACAAACACTAGTGCATGTGTATGTGTCTGCATATGTCGTACTGTAGGCTGGACTGTGGACGGGCATTCTTTGACTTTCAGCGTTCAAAGCCGCAGTGGCACCCATGCAGGCAGACAAACATATACTCAGACACGCACGCACGCACGCACGCCCGCGCACGCACACACACACAGGCTAGTGTTTGTGTTTTGTGCACCTACAGTGCTGTCATGAGTGACTTCTGGCAGCACCTAATGCAGCAACACCATTGGCAAGCTCACAATTTATCTTGTTTTGAGCACACACACACACACACACACACACACACACACACACACACACACACACACACACACACACACACACACACACACACACACACACACACACACACACACACAGCAGTCTCATGCACATGGTTCAATCATCTGCACCGCACCTTGTCAGCAAAGCAGGCACAGCAGGCACAGCAGGCAGAGCGGGTGCAGTTCACCTGTGCCATGAGTGTTGTGCGTGTGAACGCGCTTTGACTCCAGCACATGGATCTCATGGCCATCATACAGCACATCTATTGCAGGTGCATTGCTGTCATGCTTCTCAGCTGGGTCCCCACTGGGGGTGGCCTCACCTGCTGCTGATTCACCAGCACCTAAGGTTTGCAACAACATGAGTTTGCTTTTGTGGTTTCAGCCACGTCTCAAGCGCTGATGGGAACTTGACTGGATTGAGTGGATGCTCACAATTTGAAGGTCACTGTCTTGCAGATGGAGTAAGGTTTCTACATTCACATTGCACATGCAGTGAAAGCAAGTGTGTGCAAATGGACTTGCAAGCATGCAGTGCATTAACTCACAGGCTCATACGCATGCACACACAGACATATTTGCATAAACAGCAGTGAGGGCAGCTGAGCCTGTGAGGCTGTGTATGTTCAAGCAAGGTTGCCTGCCAAGCATTGCAGCACCCACATGAGCTGCCAAGCTGTGCAAAGTGATTATACAACAACAGAAGTGCACTGAATGGTTGAACTTAATCCATCTTACCATTGTGCTGAGCTGTATCCTGCTCTGCCCTGTTTTTGTCTGTATGTTGTGATGAGGCCTGCCCCTGCAGATGCCCCTCCCCCAAGCTGCTGTCTGCACTGAGCTCTGACACTGACTGATCCAAGCCATGCATAGCATCTGGACCTGTGTCATGGTCTTGAGCTAAGGCAGACTCTGAGTCCTGAGCAGCTGAGCTTGCTGAGGCAGACTTTGCATCCTGAGCGGCTGAGCTGGCTGCGGCGGACTCTGAGCCCTGAGCGGCTGAGCTTGCTGAAGGGGTTTGACTGGGGGCTGAGGAGTGAGAGGGCTGAGAGTCAGAAGAAGAACGGTCTGGGTCAGAGGGGGCTGTGATCAGGTGGCCACCCTTGATGAGAACATACTTAGGGCCAAGCTTGTGCAAATCTTTTGCAGCCTGCATGAAACAGATTGTCATGGCAGGCTTGCATAGGCTTGCAATTACTGATACTCAGGTAAGCTGCAGGGGCTGACATTGCACAGCAATACCTGATGCATAGGTAAGCTGCAGGGAGTGACATTGCACAGCAGTGAGTCCTCCTGGGCAGCCCGGTATAATACTTGGCTTCTCATTAAATTGACGCCGAAAGGCGAAGTCTTTTCTTTTCTTTCCTTTCACAGCAGTGAGTGATGCATAGGTAAGCTGCAGAGGCTGACATTGCACAGCAGTAAATGATGTTAAATACGCTGCTGCCGTTGACAAGATGGCCAAAGACAGATACATGGCCCAGAACAAGACCCAGGAAAACATGAAAGATCAGGCTTGCCTGCTTCATTGTTGCTAGATCAGAGACGCGCCGGTTGCCAAGCAGCGCCGAAGCCTCAGGCAGGTTGGGCGTGATGACGGTGGCCAGTGGGAAGAGGTGGGTCTTGAGGGCTTGAGCCACCTCAGAGCCTGCCAGGGAGTCTCCACTGGTGGCAACTAGTACTGGGTCTACTACTAAGGTGGACACCTTGTGAGCCCTGACAGCATCTGCCACTGCCACGACTGCCTGCACACACAGACACACACACAACTGAGCCAGGGTGGAGACCTTGTGAGCCCTGACAGCATCTGCCACTGCCATGACTGCCTGCACACACAAACACACACAAAGTTGAGACAGGAAGGGCAATGAGAGCTGGGGAAGCCTTTCATCAGAAGCATGCGTCTGGCAGTTTCACAGCCTGTAAGC